>ERZ1645192.1890-NODE-1890-length-17396-cov-10.228822_pt1 | contig 17396 bp, 3 predicted proteins | sample MGYA00575354_ERZ1645192 | MGnify/ENA primary metagenome ERZ1645192 (study PRJEB40844, sample SAMN11349763) | freshwater sediment metagenome | isolation source: river sediment | host: Sediment | place: India: Faizupur Khadar , New Delhi | collected 2017-02-21 ... | reverse complement strand
ACCACTGGCGCTTTAACGACCAGCGGTTCAAATGGATCAATACAGGTTGGAGGTGTGAGGAGTTATAGTACCGAAGCAAATTATATTTATAACGGTTCCGGATCTCAGGTTTCAGGCAACGGGCTTCCGCTGGCTGTAAACTCTCTCGGTGTCGCCGGCACATCGGATCTCACCCTGAACAACGGAGCCTCGAAGGGCTCACCTTTTAAGATTTCCGATGATCTTACAGTATCTTCCGGCGCAAGGATGACAGTTAATACCTCGCAGGCAGTAACTGTTGATGGGAACGTTGTCAATGATGGCCATCTTGATCTTGAAGCCGACGGAACAGGTATGGCATCACTTATGATAAACGGCTCATACTCAGGCGGTGGAAATGTCAGATCTGAAATATTTATGACCGGAGGCGAAGCAGGCGCCGGAATGTATAGGTGGCATTACTTTGCTGTGCCGTCGCAACAGGAATCCGAAGACCTGGCGTTAAATTACGGAATCAGCCTCATGAAGTATGATGATCTGGAAGGTATGACAGACAAAGCGAAAGGCTGGTATTATTACGACGAGGGACCACAATTCAGCACTCTGGATTTTGGTGAGGGATACGCCTTCTATCATGATGATTATGAAAATCCGGTGACAATGGAGATCAATTCAGAATCACTTCCTTCTTCATTGGGCACAGTCAGCCTTGATTATAGAACATACGGATGGAACCTTATCGGAAACTCCCTTACCTGCGGGTTGAACTGGGACAGTGTAACTTTTGTTGGCCAGGTCGACCATTCCATTTCGTTCATAAAGGATTACGAGGAATATTATTATGTGCAGGGAGGTCCGGGCCTTCCCGCAGGAACAACCGGTCACATTCCTCCCTTGCAGGGATTTTTCGTCCAGGCGCTTGAATCAGGTACGTCAATAGATTTCTCGGGTGCTAAAGAACACAATGCAACAGCCTATTACAAAGGGAATGGCAGCAATTCTGAAAAAGGTACCGACCATTCACTTATAAGGCTGTCTTTCGGGAAAGGGGATCTTAAAGACGAAACCGTGATCTGGTTCAGGGAAGAAGCCACAATGGAATACGACTACCGCTTTGATGCTGAGAAATGGTATTCGGAAGGTTCCCGTCCTCAGATTTATTCAGTTCTTTCAGGCAGGGAATTTGCCATCAACTGCATTCCACTTTCAGAAACCATCGCAGAGATACCTCTGGGATTGTGGATGCCGGAATCAGGTTCATATACAATAAACCTTATGGAGATGGAGAACATTGGAAATTATGATATCTTCATGAAGGACCTGGTGAACAATACCAAAACCAGGCTTGACCATAATTACAGTTTCACCTTCTCATCTCAGGCCGGACCAGTCAGGGATCGTTTCATAATTGCCATAGAGAACAGGACCACCGGGACAGATGACATGAAGGATTCAGAAAAGCCTTTCAGGGTATATAATTCATTCGGTTTTATAAATATTGAACTGCTTGATGAGACATGGGAAGGCAAAACCGGGAGGGTTTCTATTACTGACCTTACAGGAAAGGTCATAACTGTTTTAAATAATCTGGAATTTGGAAAGAGCAATATCATTCAAATTTCCTCTTCAGGTATGAGGGGAATTTACTTTGTTGAGATTAAATCAATGAATATCAGGCATATTGAGAAAATATTAGTATTAGAATGATAATATGTTATTCCTTTAAGCCTGATTTCAATGATCCTCCCACTATAATTCTAAAAAGGACAATTAATGAAATGTAATGAAAATTACCTACTAAATAATGGCGTAAGAATTCCTGTTATAGGCTTTGGTACATTTCCAATTCCAAATGGAGAAGATGCATATAACGCAGTCTCTTTAGCTCTGAAAGCGGGCTATCGACTAATTGACACCGCATTCATATACGGAAATGAGGAAAGTGTCGGAAAAGCTGTACGGGATTCCGGAATTGATAGAAAGGAAGTTTTCATAATATCAAAATCGAATCCTGAAGTCAATACCTTTGAAGAGACCCTGGAAAGCTTTGAAAAGACTAATAAAAACATTGGTCTGGGTTATATTGATCTTTACCTTATACATTCTCCCAGGTCGACCATTAAAACTGGCAACGACTTATTAAAAGAGAATTTAGATATCTGGAGAGGTATGGAAGAAATTTATACAAGTGGTCGTTGCCATGCAATTGGGGTTTCAAATTTCAAAATACCGGATCTTATTGCCATCAGGGAGAACTGTAAAATTCCACCTATGGCGAATGAGATAAAATTTTTCATTGGTAATACTCAGGATGAACTACTCAAGTTTTGTCAGAATAATGAAATAATTGTAATAGGTTACACGCCACTTGCAAGAGGCCATTTACTTAAAAATGAAAAAATAGGAACAATAGCTCAAAAATATAATAAGACTAATTCTCAGATATGTATTCGTTACGTCGTGCAGAAAGGTGTCATACCAGTTCCTAAATCATCACACTCAAAATATATTATGCAAAATGCAGAAATAGATTTTGAGATTGACAAAGAGGATATGGGATTTCTTGATAGCTTAAAAATAACTGTCGATTTTAAACAAAACTCTTCGGGAACGAAAAAAGCTATTAATAATTTAAAGCGCTTAATCAGGAGTATAATCGGATCCAGGATTTATTACAGATTGAAATACAGGAATTAGACATATTATTATTAGAAGATGTTCGTGTTAAGGTATATGAATGAATCTATATAATCTGCAAAAATTGCTGAAGGACTTACTATTTTGAAGACAAAAGCTATTACTCTAAAGACAAATTCCTAATCCTGAATGATAAAAATAATCTCAGTTGTCGGTGCCAGGCCAAATTTCATGAAAGTTGCTCCATTCATAAAAGCAATAAGATCCTATAATAATATCAATGGAAATACAATTGAGCATCACCTTGTGCACACAGGTCAGCATTACGACGATCGGATGTCCAAAGCATTCTTTGAGCAGCTTGAAATTCCTGAAGCTGATATCAATCTGGGAATTGGTTCAGGTACTCACGCAGAACAGGTTGGATATACCATGATTGAATTTGAGAAAGTGCTCAAAGAACTTAAACCTGATTGGGTTGTTGTTGTTGGAGATGTCAATGCCATACTTGCTTGTTCTGTAACGGCTAAGAAGGAACATATTTTATGCTGTCATATCGAGGCCGGTCTGAGATCAGGTGATTTGAAAATGCCTGAAGAAATAAACCGGCTCGTTGCAGACAGGATATCAGATCTGCTTCTGACTCCTGATCAGATATCTACGGAGAATCTTAAAAAAGAGGGTATTCCCGATCACAAAATTACCTTTACAGGTAACATAATGATCGATACGCTCGAGAATAACAGAGCTAAAGCCGAAAATCTAAGCGTTGCTGATATTCTGCAGAAAAACTCTGTAAAGGGATTGACTAAAAATCTTTCTGGCATTTCTGATAATATCAAATACGCTTTAATGACCCTTCACAGACCATCAAATGTTGATCACAGGGATGTACTGCAGCCAATTGTAAGATTTATTATAGATGAAGTATGCAATGAACTTCCGCTGATTTGGACTGTTCATCCCCGCACACGTAAAATGTTGGAGACCTATGGCTTGCTGGATGAAATTTCTTCCCAAAGAAATATTATAATGCTTGAACCGATCGGATACCTTGAAATGCTGAAATTGAATATGAACGCCAGGGTAATCCTCACTGACAGCGGGGGACTTCAGGAGGAATGCACTGTTCTCGGTACTCCTTGCCTTACATTAAGATGGAATACAGAAAGACCTGTTACACTTAAGGAACATGGGGGAGCAAGTGTTCTGGTCGGAAACAACATCGAATTAATTAGAAGGGAATTCTTTGAAGCTCTGCTGAAACAAAGAAATCCGGTTCGTCCCATGCTTTGGGACGGACATGCTGCCGAGAGATGCCTGAAAGCAATAATCGAGTATAATAACTTCTCTTAAAAAATCTGTTTGACCATAGTTTTACCGGATTAAGCTTTACAATCTTGCTGAATCCGAAATCATTTTTTATTAATTTAATAATAAAGGATATAGATCCTGCTTATTATTACCAGAGATGCAGGAACAGGCTTAAAACAATCATGGGTGATGTCAAATAATCCACTCTTCTAAACATGGATACATCTTATTCTAGGCTAAAAACTCATCTTCCTCTTTCGTCAAATCAGTACAGGTTGTGGATATTATCTCAGCAGGATAATGCGAATCCGGCTTATAATCTTCCACACACGTACCATATTGAAGGAGATGTAGACTATGAAATCTTTTCACGAAGCATTAATCTGCTTTTTGACAGACAACATACTATATTCTCGGTTTTCAGGCAAACCGATGGAAACCCGTATATTGATATTGTCCGGCAAGAGGTACAGGTTGAAATAGTAGATTTTTCATACCTGCCTCCTGAAGTAAGGAAAGATAGAATTTTTGAATTCTCCAGCGAGGTAACACGAGAAACATTTGATATAGAAAAGGGACCCCTTTTCAGACTTTACCTCTTAAAGGAGGATAACAACAGCTACTATTTTCACTCCGTTATTCACCACCTGATTTTTGATGGCTGGTCAATGACGTTGTTTCTTAAGGATCTCAGCACAATTTATTCGGACCTTTGCCGGGGAGCAGAAAATAGTTTAAGCCCATTGCCTCTTCATAGCTATGATTTGGTCCAATGGGAGAATGAAAGATCTACCGGCAGTGAGGACGACCTGTTAAAAGCTTTTTGGAAAGAATATCTCAAAGAATGTCCGTCAGAACTTAAATTCCCATATGATTTCCCGAGGAAAAAAGCTCTTTCCGGTTTAGGTTACAGGGAATCATTTGTTATTCCTGAGATTTATACAGAAGGACTGGAAAGACTGGCAAACGAAGCGAACTCCTCAATGTTCAAGACCATGCTTGCGGTACTCGGTGTGCTGATAGCCAAGTATACCGGAGAGGAAGACATTTGTCTTGGATTTCCTGTTTCCTCACGACGAGGTCATCCTTCCCTGGATGACATTTTTGGATTCTTTGTAAGCACTTCTGTCGCAAGATTTAAGGTAGACGGCAATATTAGTTTCAGACAGTATCTGGCTTCGGCAAAGGAAAAAGCAAACATGGCTATTAAAAACTCTAAATTGCCGTTTGACAAGATAATAGAAACTGTCAATCCTGAAAGGATACCCTTTCAGAATCCCCTTTTCCAGTTTTCTCTCTCGTGGCTGAACAATGTTTTCCCGTTTGATCTGAATGGAGCTCCCTGCAAGAGGGTTAACGTTCCGGAAAGTATAGCCCCTTTCGATATTAGTTTCTATTTATGGAAAGAAAATAATAGTATCAAAGGTGAGATCGAGTATTCCATCGACCTGTTCAGACATGATACTATCCTGAGATTAAAGGATCATTTGTCAGCCCTGATAAAGGAACTTACCGGGAATCCTGACAAACCACTTGGATCAGTAACTCTTCTCACCGATAGTGAGAAACTTATGATGGATAAAATCAATCAGACAAAGACCGATTATCCAAAGGAAAAAACAATCCCGCAATTATTTGAAGAGCAGGTCACCCTGTACTCCGAAAAGGCTGCAGTAATATATAAAAACAGCGCTCTTACATATAATAAACTAAATGAAAGAGCCAATCAACTTGCAAGAACTTTACTAAACCTGGGTGTCAAACCCAACACTCCTGTTGGTATACTGGCAGATAAATCTTTAGAAATGATCGTTGGCGTTCTCGGGATATTGAAAGCCGGGGCTGCCTACCTTCCTGTTGATCCTGACTATCCATCAGACAGAATAAATTTCATCATAGAAGAGTCGGACTGTAAGGTCTTGCTGACTCATGCCAAATATATGAACCTTGAGATAAACAATGTCTCCAAGATCAATATTGACTCAAATGAAAGTTATGAAAAAGACGGAGCAAATCCGGAAAACAGGAACAGTTCATCAGACCTTGCTTATTTCATATATACATCGGGAACAACCGGAGTACCAAAGGGGAGCATGATACGTCATTTCAGTGTTATACGCACTGTAAGGAACGTTAATTACATGGATATGTCATCTGAGGACAGACTATTGTATACTTCAGCTGTTGTATTCGATGTAACGACTTACGAAATATGGGGAGCTCTCTTAAACGGTATGACATTGTATGTCGTTGACAAAGAAACGATACTTGATACTGAAGCTCTTGGCAGAGAACTTCTGGAAAATAAGATAACCATTCTGCATCTGACCTCTGCTCTCTTCACCCAGATTGCGGAAGACCGCATCGATATTTTCTCGGGATTAACATACCTGCTTATCGGGGGTGATGTCCTATCCCCTTTTCACGTTAATAAGGTCCGGAAAGCTAATCCGCAACTAAAGGTAATCAACTGTTACGGACCTTCCGAAAATACTACATACTCTACAACATACCTTATTGAAAAAGATCATGAAACAAATATCCCTATAGGGAAACCCATCAGCAATTCAACCGTATATATTCTGGACAAGTATCTGAATTACCAGCCTGTCGGAATCATGGGTGAACTTTATGTCGGAGGCGACGGGCTATCTAAGGGATATATAAAAAGAGAAGATCTTAACCGGGTTAGCTTTGTTGATCACCCATTTATCAAAGGTGAAAGACTATATAAAACAGGTGATTTCGGCAAGTGGCTTTCGGATGGTAACATTGAATTCCATGGCAGGGTTGATAATCAGATTAAGATAAGAGGTTTCAGGGTTGAACTGGAAGAAATAGAATCTGTCATTTCACAGATTGAGGGAGTGATAGAAACGGTTATTAAACCAATAAAAACACAGAAGGGTGATTTCAGACTTGTTGCTTTCCTTAATGTCCCTGATAATTTCCAAATGGATGGGAAAGAAATCGGTCTAAGAATTAAAGGGAAATTACCGGTTTATATGATGCCTTCAGCATATAAACTTATGCATGGATTCCCAAAAACCATTAACGGCAAAACAGATAAACGTGCTCTTACAGTCGAGGTTAGTGAATTTGAGGGGAGACCGGGTCAGGATATACTTTCACTGTCCTCGACCGAACAAAAACTACTAAGTATCTGGAGTGAAGCTTTACAAACCGGACAATTTACAATTAATGACAACTTTTTTGATATAGGCGGTAACTCTTTGCTCAGCGTCAGGATAATTAACAAGATACGGGATGTTTTTAAAATTAGTCTGACTTTTGGTGACTTTGTTCTGCATTCAACAATACATATGCTGGGTGAGTTTATTGATAATCAGGCTGTCAACTCAGCAGATTCAATCAGTTTAGTTCATATGGAAGGAAACAAAAACCTTCCACTGACCAGAAACCAAAAACGGTTATGGTTAATGTCCCAGATGAATCCTGATATTGCCTCATATATCATCAGAATAACTTATAAATTATGCGGCAATCTTAACCTGGCCATTTTTGAACAAAGTCTTAATTTACTGTTTCAGAGGCACACTGTTCTCCATTCCGTAATAAAAAAATCAAAGGACGACCCATACTGTAATCTTGAACCACAAGATATTAAGATCAGATTAATAGATATAAAAGCTTTCGAAGAAGGAGAAAAACAAAAAAGAATACTGGAAATACTAAGAGACGACTCCAGGAAAACTTTTGATCTTGAAAAAGGTCCATTATATCGTATCAGCTTAATACTCTCAACCGATGACCAGGTATATTTTCATATGTGTATACACCATATTATTTTTGACGGTTGGTCAGAGGGAATATTAATCAATGACTTAAGTAGCATTTACAACAGTCTGTTATCCGGAAACGAGATAAGACTTGAACCACTCGAGTTCCAGCAGTATGATTATGCCAGATGTGAGGAAGAATCGGTTGAAAGTCAGGAATCCATCAGTTACTGGAGAGAATCATTGTCAAATTGTTCTCCAATCGTAAACTTTCCTTATGATTTCCCCAGGCAGGAGACCTCGACGGGGAAAGGACTTGTTGAATCAATCAGACTGCCAAAGGAATTTACAGAAAAACTCAGGAAGTTAAGTCAGGAAGCCGGCACCTCGGTTTTCAACATATTGATGGCAGGATTCGGTGCCGTGATACATAAATACTCAGGTGAAGATGACTTAAATATTGGGTTACCTGTAACTTACAGGCCGCATACTAAGCTTGAGAATATACTGGGGATGTTTGTCAATACTCTGGTCATCCGTTTAAAATATGATCGGGGAACAACATTCAGGGAATTAATAACAAAATCTGAGGAAGTGACCTTGAACGCAATTTCGCACCAGGATATTCCATTTGAGCGGGTTGTGGAAATTGTTAATCCGGAAAGAATAATCAATGCCAATCCCCTGTTCCAGATCGCTTTTGTCTGGCAAAATAATCTTAGTCAGCCCTTTAAAATGAATGGATTGAGGTCAGAGAGGATTAAAATACACGAAAGAGCTCCAATTTTCGACCTGATCCTTTATCTCTGGGAAAATGATAAATACATAGATGGGGAAATTGAATACAATACTGATCTTCTGAAACACGAAACTATACTGAGATTTAAGGATCACTACGAGGCTTTTGTCAGCAATCTGGTTGAAAATCCTGATGTTCCTATCAGCGATTTATCTATGATCTCTGAAACAGAATTAAGAATGATTCAGGAGACAAATAACACATTCACTGAATATTCGAAGGAGAAAAGAATAATTGATCTTTTTGAAGAAAGAGTCGCAAAGAACCCGGAAAATCTGGCTGTTAGTATTGACAATCTCAACCTTACATATTCTGAACTGAATAGAAGAGCCGACCGGCTAGCGGGAGTACTCCAGGCGAATAAAATATGCCGGGGTGAATTCGTCGGAATACTTCTTAAACGTTCACCGGATTTAATTGTTTGTTTGCTTGCGTTGTACAAGGCAGGGGCTGCTTACGTACCTCTAAACATCACGGATCCGGTTAACAGGGTGATATCTATTCTGGAGGCTGCACGAATAAAATCTGTCATTACCAATAACGACAATAACATTGAGCTTCCTGAAAAAGTTTCAAAATTATTCATCGAAGATCTCCTTGCTGAAAAAAATGGTCTCCCTTCCTACGTTAAAGATTCTGATTGCAAATCGACTGACTCCGCTTATATCATATTTACTTCAGGAACTACCGGGACTCCCAAAGGTGTATTGGTAAATCATAAAGCGGTGATAAATCTGATTGAATGGGTTAACAGGACTTTTAGTGTTTCCGATGCCGATAAATTGCTATGGGCAACCAACCTAAGCTTCGATTTATCGGTATATGACATTTTCGGGATACTGGCGTCAGGAGGTTGTATAAGAATTCTGAACGATGATGACAGACTCGATCCCAAAAGACAGTTTGAGATAATTCTTAAGGAAGGTATCACATTCTGGGATTCTGCTCCTCAAAGCCTGCAACAGCTTACCCCCTATTTTAATGTCAGTGAAATAACTGAAGAATATAAATCATTGAGACTTGTGTTCCTCAGTGGTGACTGGATACCACTTTCCTTACCTTCAACAATCACCTCTGTATTTTCAAATGCAGTTGTTGTAGGTCTGGGAGGTGCAACAGAGGCAACAGTATGGTCGAATTATTTCATTATTAATGAAATAAAACAGGGATGGAAAAGTATTCCTTATGGCAAGCCCATACAAAATGCAAGGTACTATATTTTTAACGAGCATCTTAAACACTGTCGTATCAAGGAGCCCGGGAATCTTTACATTGGTGGTGATTGTCTTGCACTTGGATATTACAATGACCCCAAGTTAACCACTTCAAAGTTCATCACCGATCCATTTGCTCAGGAATCAAAACTTTATTTCACAGGTGACAAAGCACAGTGGATGGAGGACGGAAATATCGAATTTCTTGGAAGGGATGATGACCAGATTAAAATAAGAGGCTATAGGGTTGAACTTGGCGAGATAAAAAATGCAGCCCTCCTTAATAGTAATGTTAAGGAAGCACTTTTATTATCGGACAAATCTGATCTCCATGATATAAAAGTTATCTTGTTCTTAACAATTAAGAACCATGTTAGTTTTAAGATTAAGGAATTCAGGAACAACTTGAGAACTATTCTTCCTGAGTATATGATTCCATCGGATATATTTACTTATGAAGAATTCCCGGTAACCAGCAATGGCAAAATCGACACGAAATTATTGTTGCAGAACTACAAGAAATCCGTTGCCGAGGACATTTCAACTTCAGAAATAAAGGATAATCAAACACGTATTGAATCGCTGACAACGACTCAGAGTATGATATTTGGATTATGGAGTGAGGTCTTACATAAATCTTCAATGTCTGTTACGGACAACTTTTTCGACATAGGAGGTAATTCTTTGTTAGGAATAAGAATCATAAACCTTGTAAGGGAAAATCTTGGATATCCATTGACATTCAGGGAATTGATCTTGAATGCAACAATATCACAACTTGGTGATTTAATCGATAAACAAAAACCGGGTCCAAAAGAATCCATTAATTTGGTTCACCTGGGAAATGGTAAATATCTGCCTTTGACAAAAAACCAGAAAAGGTTATGGCTTTTATCAAAATTACAGCCGGACGTGGCGACATACATAATTCGGTTTTCATATATTTTCAACGGTAACCTGAATTATGAGATATTTAAAAAGAGTTTAGAGATTCTATTCCATAAACACCATATTGTATTTTCAATAATCAGGAAAGAAGATAGCGAACCTTATTGTGATATTGTGCCTTCAGAAGTTAATATTTCATTCATAGATTATTCAGACCTTCCGGAAAATGATAAAAGAGAAAAAGTAAACTATATCATCAATGAGGCTTCCGGCAAAAGCTTTGATTTGGAGAATGGCCCCTTGTATCGTTTGTACCTTTTAAAAACAGCTGAAAAAGAGCATTATTTTCAATTTAGCATCCATCATATTATTTTTGACGGCTGGTCGTGGGGCGTGCTTGTTAAAGATCTGAGCATAATATATAATAGTCTGATTACAGGCAGGGAGCCTGAAACTGAAGAGCTTGAATTCCAGCAGTATGATTATGCACAATGGGAGTCAAAATCCGAAGAGAATAAAGATTCAATCGTTTTCTGGCAGAACAATCTGGAAGGCTGTTCTCCGGTACTAAACTTCCCGTATGACTTCCAGCGGAGGGAACAACCATCAGGTAAAGGTAGTTTCATTGAAATTATTATTCCTGAAGTTCTGTCCGATAAGCTCAAAAAATTGACCAGGGAAGCAGGTTCATCTCTTTATACCACAATAATGAGTGGTTTCGGGGTACTGATACATAAGTACATCGGAGAGAATGATTTTAATTTAGGATTACCGGTGGTATATCGTCCGCACTCTAAGCTTGAAAACATTTTTGGAATGTTTGTTAACACAGTTGTAATCCGCTTCCTGATCCGGCAGGGAATTACATTCAAAGATATGATCAGGCAGACGGATGAGGCTTCACTAAATGCTATTAATCATCAGGATATTCCATTTGAGACCATCGTAAATATTGTTAATCCGGAACGTTCTTATAATATGAATCCCCTGTTCCAGATTGCTTTTGTATGGCAGAATAACCTCAAAGTTCCCATCGAGCTGCATGGAGTAATAGCAGACGAAGTTAAGAGTAATGAAAGGGCTGCTATTTTTGACATAACTCTCGCACTTTGGGAGAGTGGAAATATTATTAAAGGTGAAATTCAATTCAACACAGACATACTTAAGCCTGATACAATTTCAAGATTTAAGGATCATTTTCTGATCCTGCTTAATAACCTTGCCGACAACTCAGACGCTCCAATCAGTTCACTGACTATGATCTCTGACATGGAGGTTAAAATGATCAATGCAATTAACCAAACCTCTACTTATTATCCGAAGCATAAAACTATTGCTCAATTGTTTGAGGAAAAATCAGCAACGTTCCCCGACAACCTTGCCATAGCGTATAAAGATAATTACCTTACCTACAAACAACTGAATGAGAAAGCTAACCGGCTCGCCAGAACTCTGAGAAAACTTGGTGTAAAGCCAAATTCTCCAGTCGGACTATTTTCTGACAAGTCCCTAGAAATGATCATTGCTGTTCTTGGCATATTAAAAGCCGGAGGATACTATGCTCCAATTGATCCGGAGTACCCCGAACAAAGAATAAACTTCATCGTGAAGGATGCAGATATTAAAATCCTGCTCACCCAGGAAAAATACATGTCAACTCTTATCCCTGGTGTTCAAAAGATCAACCTGGATTCAGAAGATTCCTTCGACAGCGACAGGACTAACCTCCCGTCCTTAAACGATCCCACAGATTTAGCATATGTCCTCTATACATCAGGAACCACAGGAACCCCTAAAGGCACTCCTATACCTCAGCAAGGCGTAGTCCGGCTGGTTTGTAACACCAACTATCTTAATATTAACACAGAAGACAGAGTGCTTATGGCAAGCGCTATTGTTTTTGATGCATCTACACTGGAAATCTGGATAACGCTGGTTAATGGAGGTTCCTTATTTATTATTGACAAAGAAACACTGTTAAATCCAAGGATGCTGGGTGAAGAACTGGAGAAAAATAAGATCACTTTTGCGGCTCTTACTTCAGCCCTTTTTACTCATATTGCTGAATACCATTCTAAAATCTTTAAAAATCTTAAATATCTAATGGTTGGTGGCGATGTACTTTCTGCCCCCCATGTAAACAAAGTTAGAAATGACAACCCTGATCTGATAATAATTAATGGATATGGTCCTACAGAAAATACTACAATGTCAACCTTTTATGTGATTGACCATGAGGTTGAACATAATATTCCTATTGGGAGACCAAACAGCAACTCCACAGTTTATATTTTTGACAAGGATATGAATTATCAGCCGGTTGGTGTCCCGGGAGAACTATTTGTAGGAGGTGATGGATTATCTCCGGGATACTTGAACCGAAAGGAACTAACAGCTAAATGCTTTATTGAACATCCATCCATACCAGGAACAAAAATCTACCGAACAGGCGATCTCGCCAGATGGCTCCCTGACTGGAATGTCGAATTCATCGGCAGAGCAGATAACCAACTAAAAATAAGAGGATTCAGGGTTGAATTGGAAGAAATAGAGTCAGTTATTTCGGAACTTAACGGAGTTGTTGATACTGTTGTAAAACCCGTGAAAGTAAAAGAAGGAGATTACCGGCTTGTCGCTTTTTTGAATATCAATGAAGCTTTTACTATCGAAAAAAATGAAATCCTGGCAAAGATAAGAAGCAGGCTGCCTGTTTATATGTTGCCATCCGCATTTAAACTAATGCATGGGTTCCCAAAAACCATCAATGGAAAAACCGACAGAAAAGCACTCAAATTCGATGTTGAAGATCTGGAAAAGAAAGAAATCACCGATGTAAACCGACTTTTACCTACTGAAAGGATAATTTTTAATATCTGGTGCGGACTTTTGAAAACTGAAAATATTTCAGTTACCGATAATTTCTTTGATGTTGGTGGCAACTCTTTACTTGCACTTAGTCTTGCCTCACTTATCTCGAAAGAACTTAATATAACAATGGATTCTATAATAGTTTTTAAACATCCGACTGTTAAAGATCAGAGTGATTATATTACGGGTTTAAAGAAGGAGTCTTTTTCAGAAGACATGGATTGTGAAGAAAAAATCAGACTCAGAAAGAATGTCAGATTCAAGAAACATCATTTGTAACAAGCATTCCCTAAAATTAGAAACAAAGCCTAAGTTATGATGGATCAGTCAAAAACTCATCTTCCTCTTTCGTCAAATCAGAACAGGTTGTGGATATTATCTCAGCAGGATAATGCGAATCCGGCTTATAATCTTCCACACACGTACCATATTGAAGGAGATGTAGACTATGAAATCTTTTCACGAAGCATTAATCTGCTTTTTGACAGACAACATACTATATTCTCGGTTTTCAGGCAAACCGATGGAAACCCGTATATTGATATTGTCCGGCAAGAGGTACAGGTTGAAATAGTAGATTTTTCATACCTGCCTCCTGAAGTAAGGAAAGATAGAATTTTTGAATTCTCCAGCGAGGTAACACGAGAAACATTTGATATAGAAAAGGGACCCCTTTTCAGACTTTACCTCTTAAAGGAGGATAACAACAGCTACTATTTTCACTCCGTTATTCACCACCTGATTTTTGATGGCTGGTCAATGACGTTGTTTCTTAAGGATCTCAGCACAATTTATTCGGACCTTTGCCGGGGAGCAGAAAATAGTTTAAGCCCATTGCCTCTTCATAGCTATGATTTGGTCCAATGGGAGAATGAAAGATCTACCGGCAGTGAGGACGACCTGTTAAAAGCTTTTTGGAAAGAATATCTCAAAGAATGTCCGTCAGAACTTAAATTCCCATATGATTTCCCGAGGAAAAAAGCTCTTTCCGGTTTAGGTTACAGGGAATCATTTGTTATTCCTGAGATTTATACAGAAGGACTGGAAAGACTGGCAAACGAAGCGAACTCCTCAATGTTCAAGACCATGCTTGCGGTACTCGGTGTGCTGATAGCCAAGTATACCGGAGAGGAAGACATTTGTCTTGGATTTCCTGTTTCCTCACGACGAGGTCATCCTTCCCTGGATGACATTTTTGGATTCTTTGTAAGCACTTCTGTCGCAAGATTTAAGGTAGACGGCAATATTAGTTTCAGACAGTATCTGGCTTCGGCAAAGGAAAAAGCAAACATGGCTATTAAAAACTCTAAATTGCCGTTTGACAAGATAATAGAAACTGTCAATCCTGAAAGGATACCCTTTCAGAATCCCCTTTTCCAGTTTTCTCTCTCGTGGCTGAACAATGTTTTCCCGTTTGATCTGAATGGAGCTCCCTGCAAGAGGGTTAACGTTCCGGAAAGTATAGCCCCTTTCGATATTAGTTTCTATTTATGGAAAGAAAATAATAGTATCAAAGGTGAGATCGAGTATTCCATCGACCTGTTCAGACATGATACTATCCTGAGATTAAAGGATCATTTGTCAGCCCTGATAAAGGAACTTACCGGGAATCCTGACAAACCACTTGGATCAGTAACTCTTCTCACCGATAGTGAGAAACTTATGATGGATAAAATCAATCAGACAAAGACCGATTATCCAAAGGAAAAAACAATCCCGCAATTATTTGAAGAGCAGGTCACCCTGTACTCCGAAAAGGCTGCAGTAATATATAAAAACAGCGCTCTTACATATAATAAACTAAATGAAAGAGCCAATCAACTTGCAAGAACTTTACTAAACCTGGGTGTCAAACCCAACACTCCTGTTGGTATACTGGCAGATAAATCTTTAGAAATGATCGTTGGCGTTCTCGGGATATTGAAAGCCGGGGCTGCCTACCTTCCTGTTGATCCTGACTATCCATCAGACAGAATAAATTTCATCATAGAAGAGTCGGACTGTAAGGTCTTGCTGACTCATGCCAAATATATGAACCTTGAGATAAACAATGTCTCCAAGATCAATATTGACTCAAATGAAAGTTATGAAAAAGACGGAGCAAATCCGGAAAACAGGAACAGTTCATCAGACCTTGCTTATTTCATATATACATCGGGAACAACCGGAGTACCAAAGGGGAGCATGATACGTCATTTCAGTGTTATACGCACTGTAAGGAACGTTAATTACATGGATATGTCATCTGAGGACAGACTATTGTATACTTCAGCTGTTGTATTCGATGTAACGACTTACGAAATATGGGGAGCTCTCTTAAACGGTATGACATTGTATGTCGTTGACAAAGAAACGATACTTGATACTGAAGCTCTTGGCAGAGAACTTCTGGAAAATAAGATAACCATTCTGCATCTGACCTCTGCTCTCTTCACCCAGATTGCGGAAGACCGCATCGATATTTTCTCGGGATTAACATACCTGCTTATCGGGGGTGATGTCCTATCCCCTTTTCACGTTAATAAGGTCCGGAAAGCTAATCCGCAACTAAAGGTAATCAACTGTTACGGACCTTCCGAAAATACTACATACTCTACAACATACCTTATTGAAAAAGATCATGAAACAAATATCCCTATAGGGAAACCCATCAGCAATTCAACCGTATATATTCTGGACAAGTATCTGAATTACCAGCCTGTCGGAATCATGGGTGAACTTTATGTCGGAGGCGACGGGCTATCTAAGGGATATATAAAAAGAGAAGATCTTAACCGGGTTAGCTTTGTTGATCACCCATTTATCAAAGGTGAAAGACTATATAAAACAGGTGATTTCGGCAAGTGGCTTTCGGATGGTAACATTGAATTCCATGGCAGGGTTGATAATCAGATTAAGATAAGAGGTTTCAGGGTTGAACTGGAAGAAATAGAATCTGTCATTTCACAGATTGAGGGAGTGATAGAAACGGTTATTAAACCAATAAAAACACAGAAGGGTGATTTCAGACTTGTTGCTTTCCTTAATGTCCCTGATAATTTCCAAATGGATGGGAAAGAAATCGGTCTAAGAATTAAAGGGAAATTACCGGTTTATATGATGCCTTCAGCATATAAACTTATGCATGGATTCCCAAAAACCATTAACGGCAAAACAGATAAACGTGCTCTTACAGTCGAGGTTAGTGAATTTGAGGGGAGACCGGGTCAGGATATACTTTCACTGTCCTCGACCGAACAAAAACTACTAAGTATCTGGAGTGAAGCTTTACAAACCGGACAATTTACAATTAATGACAACTTTTTTGATATAGGCGGTAACTCTTTGCTCAGCGTCAGGATAATTAACAAGATACGGGATGTTTTTAAAATTAGTCTGACTTTTGGTGACTTTGTTCTGCATTCAACAATACATATGCTGGGTGAGTTTATTGATAATCAGGCTGTCAACTCAGCAGATTCAATCAGTTTAGTTCATATGGAAGGAAACAAAAACCTTCCACTGACCAGAAACCAAAAACGGTTATGGTTAATGACAAAACTCCAGCCTGGCATACCATCATATATTATTCGCCTGACTTATAAGTTTTCAGGTCATCTTAACCGGAAAATTTTTGAGGAAAGCCTCAATATCCTGTTTCAGCGCCATAACATATTATTTTCAGTTATCAGAGAGACCAACAACGAGCCATATTGTGATATCCTGCCTGCTGATGTCTTCCTCCGTTACGTTGATTTTACAGAACTGAATGCAGAAGTAAAACACCAGAAGGTTGCTGAAATACTAGCTGATGATTCAAAGAAACCTTTTGACCTCGAAAAAGGGCCTCTCTACCGTATGTACCTGATTCAAAATACCGTTGAGGAATACTTCTTTCGTTTGAGCTTGCATCACATCATTTTTGACGGATGGTCACAGGGAATATTGATCAATGACTTAGGTAGCATTTACAACAGT
>ERZ1645192.1887-NODE-1887-length-17406-cov-7.795458_pt1 | contig 17406 bp, 19 predicted proteins | sample MGYA00575354_ERZ1645192 | MGnify/ENA primary metagenome ERZ1645192 (study PRJEB40844, sample SAMN11349763) | freshwater sediment metagenome | isolation source: river sediment | host: Sediment | place: India: Faizupur Khadar , New Delhi | collected 2017-02-21 ... | reverse complement strand
GCCATGCCCGGATTGCCGGCATGAGCCAGCGCCACCAGGCCATCCGTCTTGCTGGCGATCAGTGAACCGGCGCCCTTGAGCACCGCCACCCCGCCAAAGCGCAGCGCCAGGTCCTCGACGGCGGCGAAGCGGTCGGCTTCGACCTGGGCGGGGGTCATCTTCAGCAACCGGGCGGCTTCACCGGAATGAGGAGTCAGAATCCACGAGTCGCGGTAAGCCGGTTCAATCGCCAGCAGGTTCAGGGCATCGGCATCCAGGACCAGCGGTTTGTCGCAGGCGAGGGCGGCTTGCAGCATCGCCCGGCCCCAGTCGCCGCGTCCCAGGCCTGGCCCTGCCGCGATGACCGTCGCCCGATTCACCAGCGGTTCCAGTTCATCCACGGTTTCGACACCGTGGAACATCAGTTCCGGGCGAACCGCTGCCTGCAAGCCGGCATGAGCGGCGCGGGTGGCGATGCTGACCAGGCCCGCGCCGCAGCGGGCGGCAGCTTCGCCGGTCATCCGCGCCGCGCCGGCCATGCCCAGTTCACCGCCAATGACCAGCACGTGGCCGAAAAGACCTTTGTGGGCGCTGCGCGAACGGCGGGGCAGCAGGGTGGGCAAATCCGCGCCTGCATAGCGCCAGCAGGCCGGATGCAGGGCCGGATAAATATCGGGCGGCGCGTCCAGGTCGGCAAAATGCACCGCGCCGCAACAGGCTGGTCCCTGACCGGTGAATAGTCCCTGCTTGAGGCCGATGAAGGTGATCGTCGCCGCTGCGCGCACCGCCGCGCCCAGAATCGCGCCAGTGTCGGCGTGCAACCCGGAGGGAATGTCGAGGGCGAAGCGGTCGGCGGGATGGGCGTTGATGGCGTCAATCGCCTCGCGCCAGGCACCGCTCACCTCCCGTTCCAGGCCGGTGCCGAGAATGGCGTCCACCAGCAGTTCGGCGTCGGCCAGCGCCGCAACGGTAAAAGGCACAATGGGCACGGTGGCGGCCTGAGCGTCTCGCCAGGCGGTTTGGGCGTCGCCGCGCAGGTTGGCAGGATCGGCGAGCGTCAGCACTCGCGCCTCCAGTCCCGCCTGCCGGGCCAGCCGCGCCACGACGTACCCGTCGCCGCCGTTGTTGCCGCCGCCGCACACCACCACGATCCGGTGCGCGCCCGGCCAGCACTGGCGCAGCAACTTGAACGCCGCTTCGCCGGCCCGGCTCATCAGGGTATAGCCGGGGATGCCGCGTTCCTCGATGGCGATGCGGTCCAGCTCCCGCACCTGAGCGGCGCGGTACAGTTCAACAGGCAGTTCGCGCATGGGAAATCTCCTGGGCCACGATGATTAGGGGCACAATACGCCCGTCTTTTTGCCAATTCCAGCCGTCGCCATGACCGTTGCTCTTACCGCTGCCCAACTCGCTGAACTCGCCGCTGCCGTTAAAACCTGGGGATGGGAACTGGGCTTTCAGCGGATCGGCATTTGCGACATTGATCTTGGGGAAGCCGAGGCGCGGTTGCTGGACTGGCTGGCGGCAGGGTTTCACGGCGCGATGGGCTACATGGCCCGGCACGGGGTCAGGCGCAGCCGACCGGCGGAACTGGTTCCCGGCACAGTGCGCGTCATCGCGGCGCGGATGGACTATCTGCCGTCGGATGCCGCCGAGCCGTGGCGCGTGTTGCAGAACCCGGAACTGGGTTATGTGTCGCGCTACGCGCTGGGCCGGGATTATCACAAGGTGCTGCGCCAGCGCCTGCAACGCCTGGCTGACCGCCTCGCCGCCGCCGTCGGGCCATTCGGCTATCGGGTATTTGTGGACAGCGCGCCGGTGCTGGAAAAGGCGCTGGCGGAAAAAGCGGGGTTGGGCTGGATTGGCAAGCACAGCAATCTGCTCGACCGGCAAGCGGGGTCGTGGTTTTTCCTGGGTGAACTTTACGTAGATTTACCGCTGCCGGTGGATCTGCCGGTGACTGCGCATTGCGGGCGCTGCACCGCCTGCCTGGACGTTTGCCCGACCCGGGCTATCGTCGCGCCCTACCGGGTGGACGCCCGCCGCTGCATTTCCTACCACACCATCGAGTTGCACGGGCCGATTCCGCTGGAATTTCGTCGCGCCATCGGCAACCGGATTTACGGCTGCGACGACTGCCAACTGGTCTGTCCGTGGAACCGCTTCGCTCGCCCCACGGTAGAGCCGGATTTTCGGGCGCGGCATGGCCTGGATGCACCCGGACTGGTGGCATTATTTGGTTGGGATGAAGCGGAGTTTTTGCGCTACACCGAAGGCAGCGCCATCCGCCGGATTGGGCATGAACGCTGGCTGCGCAATATCGCCGTGGCGCTGGGCAACGCGCCCCGCGCGCCGGCAATCATCGCCGCCTTGCGCGAACGGCTGGCGCATCCGTCGGAGTTAGTGCGGGAGCATGTGGTCTGGGCGCTGGCGCAACTAGCCGATGACCATGGATGACGCGGATGGTACGGATTTTTCCGCGTCATCCATGAATCCGTTGAATTCGTGCTTCAGATCGTGAAAGAGCCACGGATGCCCACCTTCGGGATTCGATTACGGGCAAATTTACAGGAGGAGGAATGTTATGAACGTCTATCAAGCCGTCATTGCCACGCCGCTGGGTCGAATCGGCATCCGCATGACCGGCAATGCAGTAAACACGCTCGATTACCTGGCCGCCGATGCGTCCGAGCAGCCTCCGGTGGATACTGCAACCGCCGCCGTGGTCGCGCAACTGGAAGCCTATTTTCACGATCCTCGCGATCAGTTCACGGCGCCACTGGCGCCAGGCGGGACCGCATTCCAACAGCGGGTCTGGGCGGCGTTGCAAGCGATCCCCGTGGGAACCGTGCTGACCTACGGTGACCTGGCGCAAAAACTCGATACTGCCGCTCGCGCCATCGGCGGCGCCTGCCGCGCCAATCCGATTCCGATCCTGATTCCCTGCCATCGGGTAGTGGGGCGGCAAGGGTTGGGGGGTTATACGGGAGCGGTGACCGGCGATCCGCTCGGCATCAAACGCTGGTTGCTGCGACATGAGGGCGCGATGGTCGAACCCGAATAGCCGTCCACGATCCTTTCCGTGGTTTCCGTGGACCTTCTCTGTATTCACCCTTCCTTGAAATTCCTCCGTTCGCCCGCATATCGGACTCCAAACCGCGAATACCCTAATCCATCCGGAGTCCGTTCCTCATGACTGTCGAAGCCCACAAGGAAACCCTTGGTTTTCAGGCCGAGGTGCAGCAACTGCTGCGCCTGGTCGCTCATTCCCTGTATTCCCACAAGGAAGTCTTCCTCCGCGAACTGATTTCCAATGCCTCCGACGCCTGCGACAAGCTGCGCTTTGAAGCCCTGACCGACAGCGCCCTGTACGAGAGCGATCCCGATCTGAACATCCGGGTCAGTTTCGACAAGGACGCCCGCACCATCACCGTCGCCGACAACGGCATCGGCATGGACCGGCAAGAGGTCATTGACAATATCGGCACGATTGCGCGTTCCGGCACCCGCCAGTTCATGCAAAAGCTGACCGGCGATCAGGCCAGGGACACGAATCTGATCGGCCAGTTCGGCGTCGGCTTCTATTCCAGTTTCATCGTCGCCGACAAGGTCACGCTGCATACCCGCCGCGCCGGCATGGGGCCCGAACACGGCGTGCTCTGGGAGTCTACCGGCGAGGGTGAATACACCCTGGAAACGATTGAGAAGCCCACGCGCGGCACCGAAGTGACCCTGCACCTGCGCGAGGACGATGCGGATTTGCTGAACGAGTGGCAGTTGCGCTCGATCATCACCAAGTATTCCGATCACATCACCCTGCCGGTGATCATGCCGGTGCAGAAGTTCAGCGAGGACAAGGACGCGCCGCCGAAAATCGAGGACGAGCGGATCAATCAGGCGGCGGCGCTGTGGGCGCGGCCCAAGCAGGAAATCAAGGAGGAGGAATATAAGGAGTTCTACAAGCACGTCGGCCACGATTTCGAGGACCCGCTGGCCTGGACCCACAACCGGGTGGAAGGCAAGCTGGAATACACCTCGTTGCTGTTCCTCCCGGCCCGCGCGCCCTTCGACCTGTGGGACCGCGAGCAGCGCCATGGGGTGAAGCTGTACGTGCAGCGGGTATTCATCATGGACGACGCCGACCACCTGATGCCGCGCTACCTGCGCTTTGTGCGTGGTGTGATTGATTCCAACGACCTGCCGCTGAACATCTCCCGCGAAATCCTGCAAGGCAGCAAGGTGGTGGACGGCATCCGCGCCGGTTCGGTCAAGAAAGTGCTGGGTCTGTTGGAGGACCTGGCCGCCAACGAGGCCGAAAAGTACGGCAAATTCTGGAAGGAGTTCGGCCGGGCGCTCAAGGAAGGTCCGGCGGAGGATTACGGCAACCGCGAACAGATCGCCAAGCTGCTGCGCTTCGCCTCGACCCAGGCCGACAGCGCCGAGCAGACCGTTTCCCTGGCCGACTATATCGCCCGGATGAAGGAAGGCCAGGACAAGATTTACTATATCGTCGCCGACAGCTTCGCCGCCGCCAAAAACAGCCCGCATCTGGAAATCTTCCGCAAGAAGGGCCTGGAAGTGCTGTTGCTGACCGACCGGGTGGACGAGTGGCTGATGTCGCACCTGACCGAGTTCGAAGGTAAACAGTTCCAGTCGGTGGCCAAGGGCGCGCTGGACCTGGACAAGATCGCCTCGGAGGAAGAGAAGCAGGAACAGAAGCAGGCCGAGGATGCGCACAAGGATCTGCTGGCGAGGGTCAAGGAGGTGCTGGGCGACAAGGTCAAGGACGTGCGGATTTCCTCGCGGCTGACCGATTCGCCCGCCTGTCTGGTGGTGGATGAATACGCGCTCAGCGCCCATCTGGAACGGTTGCTGCGCGAAGCCGGCCAGAACGTGCCGATGAGCAAACCCTATCTGGAGCTGAATCCCACCCACTCGCTGATCGCGCGGCTGAAGGACGAGCCGGACGCCAGCCGCTTCGGCGACTGGACCAACCTGCTGTTCGAGCAGGCGGTGTTGGCCGAGGGCGGGCAACTGGAAGACCCGGCCAGTTTTGTGAAACGATTGAATGGCTTGCTGCTGGCGCTGGGCCATTGAGCCTTGACTCGGGCAGCGGTGGCGTTGCCCCTCCGGACAGCGCGCCGCCGCCCATCAGTTTCCGTTGTGGCTAAAACCGATAAATTTGCTAAATTATTGGGAATTGCCTCATTCGCTTGTTTTAACCAACCCCAGGGGGATGCACGAACATGATGCTGTTGAAGGAAATCCTGAATAAAAAAGGCGGCCAGCCGGTCACCGTGTCCGCCAGCGCCACGGTCGCCGACGCCATCCGCGCCATGCACGATCACAAGGTGGGTTCGGTGGTGGTGCCGAATGCCGACGGCTCGCCAGCGGGCATCTTCACCGAGCGCGATGTGCTGAACCTGTGCGCCGAGGGCCGGACCGACTTTGCCAAAATGTCCATTCGGCCCTGCATGACCTGCGCCATGACCACCGGCAAACCGGCTGAAACAGTCAGCGAAGTCCTTGTCATCATGACCGCCAGGCGTTTCCGCCACATGCCGGTGGTGGATGACGACGGCAAGATGGTCGGCGTGGTTTCCATCGGCGACCTGGTCAAGGCCAAGCTGGAGGAAACCGCCCGGGAAGCGCAGGCCTTGCGCGAGTACATCACTACCTGAGCCGGCATCGGGGATGCCCCCGGCGGCGTCCCTGCTTCCCGCTTCCTGCCTTCTCGCATGAGCGCCGAATCCCCGTTTTGGGAAACTAAAGCCCTCGCCGAACTCACCCAGGCCGAGTGGGAAGCGCTCTGCGACGGCTGCGGCAAGTGCTGCCTGCACAAGCTGGAAGACGAGGACACGGGCGAGTTGTTCCACACCAACGTCGCCTGCCGGTTGCTGGATTTGGCCACAGGCCGATGCAGCCGCTACGCCGACCGGTTCCGCTGGGTGCCTGACTGCGTGCAACTGACCCCTGCCGAAGTACGGCGAGCTCGCTGGTTGCCGGCGACGTGCGCCTACCAGCGGCGGGCCGAGGGCCAGCCGCTGCCGGACTGGCACCCCCTGCGCACCGGCGACCCGCGTTCCACCCAGCGCGCGGGCATGACCGTCTGCGGCTGGGCGGTGTCGGAACGGCGGGTCCGCCGGCTCGAAAACCATATCATTGAGAGCTTGTCATGAAAGTCCGCTGTCTGACCCTGGGTGCGTTCCAGGTTAACGCCTATTTGCTCGAAGACCCCGCCACCGGTCAGTGCGCTGTGGTGGATACCGGCGACGGGCCGCAACTGGCGCAGGCGCTGGCCCGGATGCAGCCACGCCCGGATTTACGGGCGATTCTGCTGACCCACGCCCATTTCGATCACGCCGGCGGACTGGCGGACGTACAGCGGGAATTTCCCGAGGCGATCACTTACCTGCCGGCACTGGAGCGGCCGATGTTTGATGCGCTGCCACAGCAAGGCTCATTGCTGTTCGGCATGGCCGATTTCGACCGGCCCAGCGGGCGGATTGATCGGGAAGTCCACGACGGCGATACCATCGAGGTCGGCGAACTGCGCTTCCGGTTCCTGTCCACGCCGGGCCACACCCCAGGCCAGGGCTGCTATTACGATGATACCTACATCTTCGTCGGCGACACCCTGTTCGCGGGCAGCATCGGCCGCACCGACTTTCCCATGAGCGACCCGGAATTGATGCAGGCCAGCCTCAGCCGCCTGCTGGAGTTGCCCGGCCATCTGCTGGTGTGCAGCGGCCATGGCCCGGTCACCACGCTGGAGCAGGAACTGCAAACCAATCCGTTTCTGGACCACGTCCGCCGGGCGCGGGGCATCGCCACATCGGGCTGGTCGTCGGCGCTGGGATCGCGCTGGGGCTGAAGCGGGGTCGGTCATGTGCGAGTTGCTCGGGATGAGCGCCAATGTGCCCACCGACATCTGCTTCAGCTTTACCGGGCTGATGCAGCGCGGCGGCAAGACCGGCCCGCACCGCGACGGCTGGGGGATCGCCTTTTACGAGGGGCGCGGCTGCCGGACCTTTCACGATCCCAATCCCAGCGCCGAATCGGAAATCGCCCGGCTGGTGCAGCGCTATCCGATCAAGAGCCTGATCGTGATCAGCCACATTCGCCGGGCCAACCGGGGTCGGGTGTGCCTGGAGAACACCCATCCCTTCAGCCGCGAGTTGTGGGGCCGGCATTGGGTATTCGCTCACAACGGCCAGTTGCGCGGCGCAAAGCGGTTGCCCCTGAGCTTTTACCGCCCCATTGGTGGCACCGACAGCGAATACGCCTTCTGCTGGTTGCTGGATCGCGTCCGCGCCCGCTTCCCCGAACCGCCACGCCGGCCCGAAGCTTTATGGCGGCATATTCACGCTCTGGCCCAAGAGTTGAACCCGCGCGGCGTGTTCAACTTTCTCCTCAGCGATGCCCGGCACCTCTACGCTCATTGCGGTACGCAACTGTCGTGGCTAACCCGCCGGGCGCCGTTCGGCGAGGCCCGGCTGATGGACGCCGACATGACGGTGGATTTTCAGCGGGAGACCACGCCCCGCGATGTGGTGACCGTGGTGGCGACTCGGCCGCTGACCGATAACGAAGCGTGGACGGTGATGCTGCCCGGTACGTTGGCGGTTTTCAGCGCCGGCGCGCAGGTCGCGGCGTTCGACTCATAGCCCGGCGGATCCGGTTCTTCAGCCGTTCGGCCCGTTGTCGGCCGGCCAGCGCCGGGTTACCGGCGGCATCCCCGCTCCCAGAAAAGTCGCGCCGCCCGCCATGCGCTTCCGCCAATACGGCTGACCCAGACTGACCTTGCGCACCCGGCCGCTGCCCGAGGACGCATGGATCATCTGCCCTTTGCCCGCATAAATCCCGACATGGGACACCCGGCCGCTGCCATCGGTGCGGAAGAACAGCAAATCACCCGGCAGCACCCGGCGCTGGAATCGCCCCGCCTGAAACTGCGCCACCGTGGTGCGCGGCACCCGGATGCCGGCCTGCTGGTAGGTGTATTGCACCAGGCCGCTGCAATCCACCCCGCCCGGCGATTCGCCCCCCAACACATAAGGGGTTCCGACCATGCGCTCGGCGGCGCCGAGAATGCGCTGGCGAGCAATAGCGTGCGGGTCGCGTGGGGAAGGCGGCGGCGTCGCACACCCGCTCAGCCCCAGCAAACCGGCGAATAACCAGGATGTAATGAACAACCGATCAGCGCGGGATGGGATGGCGAGCATGGTGTAAACTCCCCCACGAGTGCAATGGATATGGATTCCAGTATAGGCGCCCCGTTGGAGTAAGCCATGGGCGCGCGGTTTTTTTGCGGCGGATGCAGACAGGATGTTCTATAGTAAAGCCTGTTTCCAGCCGACAGGTGTTTCCCATGAAAGCAACCCACGGCAGGGTCGTGTCCCTGCACTATACCCTCACCGATGACTTGGGTGTTCAGCTCGATTCCAGTCGCGAGCGCGAACCGTTTGCTTATCTGCACGGCTACGGCAACATTATCCCCGGGTTGGAAAACGCGCTGGAGGGGTGCGAGGTGGGATTCAACTCAGCGATTCACGTGACGCCCGCTGATGGTTACGGCGATTACAATCCCCAGGCGGTATTTGAGGCGCCGCGCGACCAGTTTCCACCCGACGAGAACATTCAGGTGGGGATGCGGGTTCAGGGCGAGAGCGCGCAAGGCATTGTGAATTTCACCGTGGTCGGCGTGAATGATCAGGTCGTGGTGCTGGACGCCAACCATCCGATGGCTGGCAAAAACCTCCATTTCGCGGTGGACGTGCTGGAAGTCCGGGACGCGACCGCCCAGGAGCTGGCCCATGGCCACGTCCACGCTCATGGTCACGACCACTAAGAGCTATTGGCGAGCTGGCCGCGCCTGCCCCGGCGGGATGTCGCCGCACGGGGGGCGTGTAGAATAACGCGGATTATCCATCATCGTTTAGCCTGAGCACTCCGGTACCGCCATGCTGCTGCGATCCCCCCGCTTCGCCGACGAAAATATCCCGCCTTTTGAACTCAAGGGTAGCCTGTTCACCCTGACTGTGTTGCATCTGTTCCAACTGGATCGGGCCGCCATCGAGCGGCATTTGACGGAGAAGGTCAAGCAGGCGCCCAGTTTTTTCAATAATACGCCGGTGGTGATTGATCTGGAGGGGCTGGTGGAACCCCCCAACGGTCTGGATGGCGTGGATTTCAATGGGCTGTATGCGTTATTGCGCGGGCATGGCATGGCGCCGGTGGGCATCCGTCACGGCAGCCCGGAACTCCAGGCAGCCATCCGCCAGGCGGGATTACCGATATTGCCCGACAGCCGTTCCGCCGGCGCGGCCAAAAAAACCGAGCGGCCCGAACCGGCCCCGGCGCGCAGCCGGATCGTTAATCATCCGGTGCGCTCCGGCCAGCAAATCTATGCGCCTGATGGCGATTTGATCATCCTCGGCGCAGTCAGCGCCGGCGCCGAGGTGATCGCCGATGGCAACATCCACATCTATGGCGTACTGCGTGGGCGCGCCCTGGCTGGAGTCAAGGGCGATGTCGAGACCTGGATTTTCTGTCAAAGCCTGGAGGCGGAATTGATCTCGATTGCCGGTCGTTATCGAATCAGCGAACAGATCAATCTCGATCCTGCGGATCGGGGCAAACCCATGCAGATTCATCTGATGGACGACCGGTTGGTCATCGATCACCTGATACGCTGATCATGAGCTGGATTTGGATACAACAGAGTTATTCAACAGCTTTTAACCATAACTTCTTAACCATAACTTCGTGTGGGATGACAACTTGGCTACCGTCATCGTTGTGACTTCCGGCAAGGGAGGCGTGGGCAAGACCACGACCAGCGCCAGTTTTGCCGCCGGGCTGGCCCAGCGCGGCTACCGAACCGTAGTGATTGATTTTGACGTGGGCTTGCGCAACCTGGATTTGATCATGGGGTGCGAGCGCCGGGTGGTGTACGACTTCGTCAACATTATCAACGGCGAGGCCAATCTCAACCAGGCGTTGATTCGCGACAAGCGCGTGGAAAACCTTCACATTTTGCCGGCCTCGCAGACCCGCGACAAGGAAGCCTTGACCCGGGAAGGAGTAGAACGGGTTCTTAACGAACTCCGGCAAAATTTTGAATATATCGTCTGTGACTCGCCGGCGGGCATCGAACGCGGCGCCCTGATGGCGCTGTATTTCGCCGACGAAGCCTTGGTGGTGACCAATCCGGAGGTATCGTCGGTGCGCGATTCCGACCGCATCCTCGGTATTCTGGCCAGCCGGTCGCGCCGCGCTGAGCAGGGTGAAAACCCAGTTAAAGAGCATCTGGTGCTGGCGCGCTACGCACCGGAACGCGCTGACCGGGGCGACATGCTCAGCGTGGAAGACGTGCTGGAGATCCTGGGCATTCCATTGTTGGGGGTCATTCCGGAATCGCCTGCGGTCTTGCAGTCCTCCAATGCCGGAGTTCCTGTAATTCTGGAGGAGGATAGCGACGCGGGCGCCGCTTATAGCGATCTGGTGGATCGTTTCCTGGGCAAAAACCTGCCGCATCGGTTTATCACCGCCCAGAAGAAAGGATTTCTGAAACGGCTGTTTGGCGGGGGTTAAACCATGGGCCTGTTTGAAAACTTTTTCCGCGGGTCGTCGAATAAATCGGCCGCGCTGGCCAAGGAGCGGTTACAGATCATCGTCGCGCACGAGCGGGGCAGCGGCCGCCGCGGCAGCCCCGATTATCTACCGGCGCTCAAGAAGGAACTGCTGGAGGTGGTGCGTAAATACGTACCGGTGGACCCGAGCCAGATCAAGGTGCATCTCGATCGTGAAGGCGGTTACGAAGTCCTGGAGCTGAACATCACTTTGCCGGATGAGGAGCCCCGGTCGCGGCGCAGCTCGGAGAGCTCGCAGAAGCCGGGCCAGAGCTGAACGGGATGGCTGTCACCAGCGGCGACGAGCGGCCCACGGCGGCCCGCGGCGCGGTGGCGCGAGTCCGGCTCGATAAATGGCTGTGGGCCGCGCGCTTCTTCAAGACGCGCGCCCTGGCGAACGAGGCTGTTACGGGCGGTAAGGTCCATGTCGGCGGCCAGCGCTGCAAACCATCTCATACCGTTCACGTGGGGGAAGTGGTGCAGATCCAGCGCGGCCCCGAGGAATACCGGGTTACCGTCACGGCCTTGAGTGACCGGCGCGGTCCCGCCAGCGTCGCGGCGCTGCTGTACGAAGAGACCGCCGAAAGCCGTCAGCAGCGGGAAGCCTTGCGCGAGCAGCGTCGTCTGGAACGCTCTGCCATGCCCCAGCCGGCTGGCCGACCCACCAAACAGGATCGCCGCCGCATCGTGCGTTTTACCCAGAGTGACGCCTGACAGCATCGTTGGGTTCCGGGTGAGCCTGGAATCGGCCATTCCAGTTTTTCAACTGACCGCGCGCACCAGTAAAACCGAAGCCGGTTAGTATGCGTACTCTAATTTTCCCTGCTAACTTTCTGAACCAAGATGGGCTTCCGGGATGGCTGTCCGCCAGAGTTTCCGGAATGATCAAATCCAGGAACATCAGATAATCCAAGTGAGCCATTCCATAATGGCGTAGAGGGGCTCCAGCTATGAAAGCCTATTTGCTTGACACTCCATTGACTCAGAATGTCCGGGATTTTGCGCGCCAAATCTGGCTGGCTGGGCTGGGCGCGTTCGCCAGAGCGCAGGACGAGGGAAGCAAGTTCTTCGAAACCCTGGTCCAGGAAGGGCAGGCGGTGGACGCACGGATGAAGAAAACCGCTGATGAAACGATTGAACCGATGAAAAGCGGAGTTGAGATCATGAAGGGCAAGGTCGAGGAAATGCGGGAGCGGGCGACCGGGGCGTGGAATAAACTGGAGGAAGTCTTCCAGTCGCGGGTAGCGCGCGCCCTGCACCGGTTGGGGGTGCCAACCCGGGAGGATATCCAGCAGTTGTTCCAGCAAGTGGATCTGCTGAGCAAGAATATTCAGGAACTCACCCAGGCGGCGGAGGTGGAAACCAAGGCGAAGAAAGTCCGCGCCATCCGGGCCGCCGAGTCCGCCGCCGCCAAGGTCGCCGAGCCGGTGGCTTGACCATGTACTCCGAACCCGGCCAAGGCGCCTGAACCCGTCGGCAGCCGGCCAACCAGAGTAAAAAGCGGCCAGAGTTGGCCGCTTTCATTTTTACTGTCCCCGGATTGCCATGCCTGAAAATTGACCGTTCGCCGCCTGCAAGGTAACGTAAGCGTTTGCTAAAACGGATGGGCAGGCATGACGGCCAAGAAAAATTCCCCCCTTCCTTTCGAGATGGCGCTGGCGGAGCTGGAAAGCCTGGTTGGACAACTCGAACAGGGCGAGCTGACTCTCGACGACGCGCTGCAACGGTTTGAGCGCGGCATCGCCTTGGTACGGGACTGTCAGCACGCCTTGCAAGCCGCCGAACAGAAGGTGGACCAATTGATCGAACGCAACGGCCGTCTGGCTGTCACGCCGTTCGACGCGCTGGCGGGTTGATGCCGATGATGGTGGAACTGATCGGGAATTATCAGGCGCGCGCCAAACAGGCGCTCGACCAGCGGTTGCCCGCGGCTGATCTCCATCCGTGCGCCCTGCACCAGGCTATGCGCTACGCCGTGCTGGGTGGGGGCAAGCGCATCCGGCCGGTGCTGGTGTACCTGAGCGGCGCGGCGGTCGGCGCGGCGCCCGATACGCTCGATGGCCCCGCCTGCGCGGTGGAATTCATCCATGCCTATTCGCTGATCCACGACGATTTGCCGGCGATGGACAACGACGACCTGCGCCACGGTCAGCCCACCTGCCACAAGGCGTTTGGCGAGGCCCTGGCGATCCTGGCTGGCGATGCCCTGCAAGCATTGGCATTTCAAGTACTCGGCCAGGATGACGCGATGGTAGCGGATCCGGCCACCCGGTTGCGGATGCTGGGCGTATTGGCGCAGGCCGCCGGTTCCCGGGGCATGGTGGGCGGCCAGGCCATTGATCTGGCGGCGGTCGGCCAGGAACTCGGTTTGGCCGAGCTGGAAAACATGCACATCCACAAGACCGGGGCGCTGATTCGCGCCAGCGTGCTGCTGGGGGCGCTCAGTCAGCCGAAGGTTGAGCCGGCGGTGCTGGAGCAGTTGGACCACTATGCCAAATGTATCGGTCTGGCTTTTCAGATCCGCGACGATATCCTCGATGTGATCGGTGATGCGGCCACGCTGGGCAAAACCACGGGCGCAGACCGGGCGCTGAATAAACCGACTTATCCGACGCTGTTGGGGCTGGATGGCGCTCGTGAACACGCCCGCATGTTGCACGAGGAAGCCCTGGCCAGCGTGCAAGCGCTGGGACCTGAAGCCGAACCCTTACGCTGGATCGCTTCCTATATCGTGGAACGCGCCTACTAAACGCGGCGCGCCTGCTGTCTAACCGTTCCATCCTGCTCCCTGACCCCCCGCCAACTGGCCCGATCTTCCCGACCGCTGATGACTACCGGATCCACTTTGCCATTGCTGGAACAAATTGATACTCCCCTGGATTTGCGCGCGTTGCCGGAAGCACGCTTACCAGCGCTGGCGCACGAACTGCGTGAGTTCCTCATCCAGACCGTAGCCAAAACCGGCGGCCATTTCGCCGCCAACCTGGGGGCGGTGGAACTGGCCATCGCCCTGCATTACGTGTTCGACACTCCGGATGATCGTTTGCTTTGGGATGTCGGCCATCAAAGCTATCCGCACAAGATTCTGACCGGCCGCCGGACCCGGATGGATACCTTGCGCCGCCGGCATGGCGTCGCTGGTTTCCCCCGACGGAGCGAGAGTCCCTACGACACCTTCGGCGTTGGCCACTCCAGCACCTCACTAAGCGCCGCTCTGGGCCTGGCCATCGCTGCCGAGCAGGCCGGCAGTGACCGCAAGGTGGTTGCGGTGATCGGCGATGGGGCGATGACCGCCGGTATGGCCTTCGAGGCGCTGAACCATGCCGGCCACCTCAAAAGCGATCTGCTGGTGGTGCTCAACGACAACGAGATGTCCATCTCACCGAACGTGGGCGCGTTGTCGGCGCATCTGACCCAATTATTGTCGAGCCGCTTCTTTTCCACGGTGCGCGAAGGCGGCAAGAAGGTGTTGAGCCACGTACCGCCGATGCTGGAAGTCGCCCGCCGCGCCGAGGAACACGTTAAGGGCTTGATCGCGCCGGGCGGCACCCTGTTCGAGGAACTGGGTTTCACCTACTTTGGGCCGGTGGATGGCCACGACCTGTCCATCCTGGTGCCGACCTTGCGTAACCTGCGGGCGCTCCAAGGGCCGCGTTTGTTGCATGTGGTGACGCGCAAGGGCAAGGGTTACAAGCTGGCTGAGGATGAACCGGTCGGCTATCACGGAGTCGGGACGTTCGATCCGGCGCATGGGCTGAAGCCCGCCAAAGCCAGCGGCGGGTTGACCTATACCCAGGTGTTCAGCCAGTGGCTGTGCGACATGGCGGCGCGGGATCAGCGGCTGATCGGCATTACCCCGGCGATGCGCGAAGGTTCCGGGCTGGTCGAATTCTCCGAGCGGTTCCCGGATCGTTATTTTGATGTCGCCATTGCCGAGCAACATGCGGTCACGCTGGCCGCCGGCATGGCCTGTGACGGACTCAAACCCGTGGTGGCGATCTACTCCACGTTCCTGCAGCGCGCCTACGATCAACTGATTCATGATGTCGCATTACAAAATTTGCCGGTGCTGTTCGCCATTGATCGCGCCGGGCTGGTAGGCCCGGATGGGCCGACTCATGCTGGCAGCTTCGATCTCAGCTATCTGCGTTGCATTCCCAATCTGGTGGTGATGGCGCCGGCGGACGTGAACGAATGCCGGCAAATGCTCTATACCGGGTTCCAGTTGAACCAGCCGGCGGCGGTGCGTTATCCACGCTGCCAGGGAGCTGGCGCGGCGCTGGAGTGGGAGATGCGGGCCTTGCCAGTGGGCAAGGCGGAACTTCGCCGGCAGGGCCGGAATCTGGCGTTGCTGGCGTTTGGCGACATGGTCGCCATCGCCGAAGCGGTGGCGGAACGGCTGGACGCCACAGTCGTGAACATGCGATTTGTCAAGCCGCTGGATGAGGCCACGGTGGCGCATGTGGCCGCTGGCCATCGCTGGCTGGTGACGCTGGAAGAAAATGTGGTGGCCGGTGGGGCGGGTAGTGCAGTGAGTGAATGCCTGGCGGCGCGAGGGATTCAAACGCCAGTACGCCATATCGGCTTGCCGGATCGGTTCATCGAACAGGGTGAGCGTGGGGAGTTATTGGCCGAATGTGGGCTGGATGCAGACGGGGTTTTCCGGCAACTGACGGAGTGGGGTATGGCGACCCCAACCGTCTCCTGGGGCGATGTCCGATCCCCCTGCTAAGGAATTAACCGTCTGATGAATGATCCAACACGAAAATCCCGCAGTGGTTGGGGACCGGATTCGAACGAGGGTGTGCGAGCGCACGCCGCAGAGAGGATTGCATGAAGCCATTGACGATGAGTTCCGCGGCTATGTCCACGGTCGTCCATATTCCCGACGTGCAGAGCAGCGCCGATACCCGCCGGTTGGCGATCAACAAAGTCGGGATTAAGGATATCCGCCATCCGGTCAAGGTCCGGGACCGCAGCGGCGGCGAGCAGCACACCATCGCCATGTTCAACATGTACGTGAACCTGCCGCACAACTTCAAGGGCACCCACATGTCGCGGTTCGTGGAGATTCTGAACGTGCCCGGCCGTGAGATTTCGGTAGATTCTTTCAAGGATATGCTGACGGAAATGACCGGGCGCCTGGAAGCCGAGTCGGGTCATATTGAGATGACGTTCACTTATTTTGTCACCAAGGCGGCGCCGGTGTCGGGAGTGGAGAGTCTGATGGATTACGAGGTGACGTTCACTGGCGAAATCCGCGATGGCCGGCCCGCGATGAACCTCAAGGTGGTAGTGCCGGTGACCAGCCTGTGTCCTTGCTCGAAAAAGATTTCCAAATATGGGGCGCACAACCAGCGTTCCCATGTGACCGTCAACGTCCGTACCCGGGGATTCATCGGGATCGAGGATCTGATTGATCTGGTGGAAAAAGAGGCGTCCTGCGAGCTGTACGGGCTGCTCAAGCGACCGGATGAGAAGTATGTCACCGAACGCGCCTATGAGAATCCCAAGTTCGTCGAGGACATGGTGCGCGATATCGCCGCCAAGTTGAACCGGGACGAGCGGGTAGCGGCCTACTCGATTGAATCGGAGAACTTTGAATCCATTCACAACCATTCCGCCTATGCCATGATCGAGCGTGACAAGGATGCCGAGGACGCCGCTGCGCCGTAGCTGGAAGAGAATGTTCGGGCCATAAAAAAGCCGTTCCAGGGAACGGCTTTTTTTATTGGATTGTTGGTGGGCGATGCTGGGCTCGAACCAGCGACCCCTACCGTGTGAAGGTAGTGCTCTCCCACTGAGCTAATCGCCCGTCAAACGGAACTGCAATTATAAAGACCTCGCGCCGGGTTTGACAAGCCCGATCACAGATACTGGACCTCAACGATCTCATAGGTCTTCACGCCGCCCGGGGTTTGGACATCCACGACATCGTCAACGGATTTGCCGATCAGCGCCCGGGCGATTGGCGATTTGAGGGAAATCTTGCCCTCCTTGATGTCAGCCTCATCCTCGCCGACGATCTGATAGCGCCGTTCCTCCTCGGTCTCGTCGTCGCGCAGCAGTACCGTGGCGCCGAACACCACCTTGTCCGAGGCTGGCAAGGTGCTCACATCAATGATCTGGGCGCGCGCCAGCTTGGATTCGATCTCGGCGATGCGGCCCTCGGTAAAACTCTGTTGCTCGCGGGCGGCGTGATACTCGGCATTTTCCTTCAGGTCGCCATGGGCGCGCGCCTCGGCGATGGCGGCGGTGATGCGGGGTCGCGCCACCGTCTTGAGTTCCTGAAGTTCGGCGCGCAGGCGGACTGCGCCGTTGACGGTCATCGGTACTTTCTGGGTCATGCGTGCAGTTCCCGGTGCAAATCCTGAAGGCAGTTGACAGTTCCATTATCGAGTTCGCGCAGCGCCTGGCAGGTCGCCCGCGCGGCGGCGAGGGTGGTGGTGTAGCTGACCTTGCGCATCAGCGCCTCGCGGCGGATCGAGAACGAATCCGCGATGGCCTGCTTGCCTTCGGTGGTGTTGACGATGAGCGCGATCTGGTCGTTTTTGATCAGATCCACGATGTGCGGTCGGCCTTCGGCGACCTTGTGGACGGCCTCGCAGTCGAGGCCGTGGTGGCGCAAGAACGCAGCCGTTCCCTTGGTCGCCACCAGCGCAAAGCCCAGCCGTTCCAGGTCGCGGGCGATTTCCACCAGCTTCGCCTTGTCGGCGTCGCGCACGCTGAGGAAGGCCCGGCCGCCGCGCGGCAACTGATCGCCGGCGCCGAGTTGCGCCTTGGCGAAGGCTTC
>ERZ1645192.1886-NODE-1886-length-17417-cov-5.590600_pt1 | contig 17417 bp, 16 predicted proteins | sample MGYA00575354_ERZ1645192 | MGnify/ENA primary metagenome ERZ1645192 (study PRJEB40844, sample SAMN11349763) | freshwater sediment metagenome | isolation source: river sediment | host: Sediment | place: India: Faizupur Khadar , New Delhi | collected 2017-02-21 ... | reverse complement strand
CCCTTGTAATGTGAACAGCATTAATTTTCGATTTTTTTGAGCCTGAAGTATCAGGTGATGAGGATTTCTTTTCAGTAATCTCCTTTTTTGAAGACTTTTCGATTATCTTAAGATCTTCATTTCCTGCAGAAGTCTTGAAAGTTTCAGGTGTTTTCTGGACTTCGGAAAATATATTTCTTCCAAAACTTTTAGGTGCATTATCTACAGGAGGAGCATCCTTTTTTCCGGAATCCGACTTGTTTTTAAACAGGTCGCTTTTCCCTTCGGCGAAAATGTTCCTCCCTATACTTTTAGACTCTTTTTGCGAATCGTCAGTCATATCGATCAACCTTCAATGGCTTTATTTATTGTCAACTTCATTTGCAAGTTTAAAATAATCCTGAGCGCCCCATGAGTCTGGAGCATATTCAAATATCGTCTTCATGAAACTGGGAGCTTCTTTAAGATTTACATCCTCCCTAATGTAAGTGCTGAACAATTTTTCCTTAAAAAAATCTTTAAGTATAGCGACCGTTTCAAGCGAGATTTTTCTTTTTTCATTGTAGTAAACCGGGAGGACGCCAAGTATATCAAGATTTTTATTATAAGACTTACTTACGCTGTCAATCATACCGAGTATTTGGTTGGCACCAATCTGTGATAGAAAATCCATTGAAATCGGTATAACAACCTCATCGCAATATGTTAGAACATTTACATTGATAAGATTGATCGAAGGAGCGCAATCTAAAATTACATAGTCAACACCTTCGAGATTTGAAAGATTTTTCTTAAGTTTATATTCTTTTCCCCAAGCCTTCGTAAGCTTAACTTCGGTATCAACAAGATATTTTCCGCCGGAAGTTATCACATGAAGCTTTTCTCTTACCTTTACTATTGAAGCTCTTCTCTTCAAAAGCAGATCGCAGAGAGTTTTCTCCGGATTAACGTTGAATACGATCCCGATCGTGTTCTGAGGGTCACTATCAATAAGAAGTACACTTCTGCCCATAAGCGCCAGACCGTGAGCCAGATTGATCGAGGTAGTCGTTTTTCCGGTACCTCCCTTTGAAGATAAAATAGCAATTTTACGCATAAACCAACCTATTACCTTATATTAAAAACATCAGCTTGAATATAAATGTTTTCATTCTTTTTTGTCAAGTTATTTTTTTTGTCTTAAAGCTTATTTTTTTCTCCGTAACAAATTATCTGTCTAAAATATGCACTATAACTTTTACAATTACAACAAAAAAGTTAAAAAAATCTAACCCGCTATTTCGTTCCTGCACTTCGGACATACAATTTTTGTGGTTTTAGTTTTTGAATCGTATTGTTCTTCCATAATACCGTAACCGCATTTATCACATTTTTTGTCGATCGGTTTATTCCATGAAGCGTAAGTACATTTCGGGAAATTGGAACATCCGTAAAATTTTTTTCCCTTTTTTGTTGATTTATCTTTTATGAATCCGTCACAACCCTGCTCGGGACATTTGATACTTATATGCTCAGTTAAAATGTAATTGCACTTTGGATAACCGTCACAGGCGATGAATTTCCCGAACTTTCCAGTTCTTTCAATAAGTTTTCCAGTGTTACATTTTGGACAGATACCGTGATCAGACGACTTAACTTCACTCGATTTCGAATCATCACCGTTAGTGAGAGAATTTGTGTATTTGCATGCCGGAAAATTACTGCAGGCAATGAATTTTCCGTTCTTACCCCATTTATAAATTAAAGCACCTTTCTTACATTTGGGGCATATTTCGCCCACAGGCTGCTCCATAGTTTTTTTTATTTCAACGGTTTTCTTTATAACTGCATCCAGTGTTTTTTCAAAAGGCTTATAGAATTTGTTAAGTATCTCTATCATATCGACTTCAACATACTCGATCTTATCAAGATTCGATTCCATTTTTTTAGTGAATTTTATGTTAAAGATCTCTCCGAAATTCTCAACAAGAATTTCATTTACAAGATTCCCTAGTTCAGTCGAAACAAGCTTTTTCTCTTTCTTGTCTATATATTTCTGATATATGAGCCTGTCAATAATTGTTGCATAAGTCGATGGTCTTCCGATCTCCTGTTCTTCGAGTTCTTTAGTGATAGAGGCCTCATTATACCTTGCGGGAGGCTTTGTAAAATGTTCTTCGGATTCAATATCATTTAGGGTAACCATCATGCCGACATCAATATTTCTCGGAAGTTTAACTTCGCTCTCTTCATCTTCGCTGTCGACTCCTACATCGCTATCCATAAATACCTGCTGGTAACCTTTAAAAATATTCTTTCTTCCGGTTATCCTGAATTTGTAATTGTGACTTGACACGTCTATTACTGTCTGCTCAAATATCGCTTCTTTCATCTGAGTTGCTACAAATCTGGTCCATATCAGCTGATAAAGTTTAAACTGTTCTTTCGTAAGGTGAGCCTGAAGTTTTTTAGGTTCAAAACTTACATCTGTCGGCCTGATGGCTTCATGAGCATCCTGTATATTCTTTTTCGATTTAAATTTTCTGGCGCTGATTGAAACAAAATCAACACCGAATTTCTTACTTATAAAATCCCTAACCTCGTCAACCGCTTCATTTGAGACACGCATTGAATCTGTCCTCATATAAGTGATAAGACCCACAACTCCTTTATTACCGAGCTCCACACCCTCGTAAAGCTGCTGTGCGATCTGCATGGTTTTTTTGGATGAGAACCCCAGTTTATTTACGCTGGACTGCAGCAAAGTAGAAGTTATAAAGGGCGGCATCGGAGATTTTTTAAGTTTCGTTTTATTTATATTTGTCACAGAATATTTTGATTTTTTTATATCCTGTATAACTTTTGATGCTTCTTCTTTTGTTTTTAATCTAAAATCCTCATCATTTATCTTAACCAGATCCGCACTGAACTGTTCTTTTGAAGTGGCAAACTCTCCTTTTATCGTCCAATATTCTTCCGGAACGAAGCTGTCAACTTCTTTATCTCTTTCGCATATTATTCTTAAAGCAACAGACTGAACCCGCCCTGCGCTCAGCCCGTTTGATATGGCTTTCCAGAGAAACGGACTGATTTTATATCCGACAAGCCTGTCCATTATTCTTCTAGCCTGCTGCGCATCTACTAGATTTTTGTCGATAGTACTTTCGTTTTTCAAACCGGCGTCTATACCCTTCTTAGTGATCTCATTGAATGTTACTCTTTTAATTCTCTGAGCGCAATCTTTAAGCCTTCCCGCTATATGCCAGCCGATTGCCTCACCTTCGCGGTCAGGGTCAGTCGCGATCAAAATTTTATCGCTGACCTTAGCCATCGTCTCGATTTTTTTGATTATCTTGCTCGCCTGCCCGGCATTGTCGATAACTTTATATGTCGGTTTGAAATCGTTCTCAATGTCAACTCCGAGCTCTTTTGCAGGCAGATCGATAATGTGACCGTTACTAGCGATCACTGTATAAGAATTCCCTAGATATTTGCTCACTGCTTTCACTTTGCCGGGTGATTCCAGTATTACTAAATTTTTGCTCATTTTTCTTCCCTGATACTTAATATTTGTTCTATTCAGCTATTCCGTGGCAGTTTTTGTATTTTAAACCGCTTCCGCACGGGCACAGATCGTTTCTTCCGACTTTCTGTTGAGTATTCTTTACTATTTTGGGCTTGGGAGGTTCATTAGAAGCCTGAAGACCTGATATCCTTGCCTGTTCTTTTCTTTTGTTTTCCTCTTCCCTATTGATTTCATAATCAATCTTAGCTTTAAAAATGAACTCAAGTATTTCCTGGTTTATTTTAAAAAGCATTTCTTTGAATGCTTCAAATGACCTTCTTTTATATTCGATCAGAGGGTCTTTTTGAGCGTGAACCATTAACGATAAACCGCTTTTTAAATCGTCGTCCTCTCTAAGATGTTCCTGCCAGTTGATATCAATTAATTTTACGATAGCTATCTTAGAAAGTATATCCATCATTTTATCGCCGATATGCAGTCTTTTTGCATTGATCTTGTCAGATGCGGACTTTATAAGGTCATTAAGCAGATACTCCGGATCATTCAGTTTTGCCGTATCCGGTTCGTATGATATCAGCATTGTTTTAGTCAGATTTGAATTCAAGTAATCCCAGTTCCAGTTTTCAGCTGATCTGGAGTTTGAACATGCCGTGTAAACAATTTCTTTCAAATATTCTTCAAGTATATCCGCGACTTCTTTAATCATTCCCTCATCAGGTTCAATTCCGTATTCCCGTGCAAAAGGTACAGGTTTCCCTTCGCTGATAGCGCCTTTTATAAGCGCAGCTCTTCTCCGTCTGTATATCACATCACGCTTCTTATTCATCACATCGTCATATTGGATAATATGCTTTCTCATAGCAAAATTATGCATTTCCACGCGTTTTTGCGCGCGTTCAATAGATTTAGTTATCCACGGATGAACTATCGCTTCTCCCTCGTTCCTCCCGAATTTATCCATTATTCCCGAGATCCTTTCAGAACCGAATATTCTCATCAGATTGTCTTCAAGCGAAACATAAAATCTTGACGATCCGGGATCACCCTGTCTTCCGGCCCTCCCTCTCAGCTGTCGGTCGATCCTGCGCGAATCATGCCTTTCGCATCCGATTATTGCAAGTCCTCCCTTCTCCTTGACTCCTTTACCGAGTTTTATATCGGTTCCTCTTCCTGCCATGTTCGTAGCGATCGTGATAGTTCCTGATTCTCCGGCATCCTTAATTATTTGGGCTTCTTTGGCATGATTCTTAGCATTAAGCAGATTATGCGGGATTTTTCTCATTTCAAGCAGTTTGTGCATTATCTGGCTTACATCCACATCAGGGGTTCCCAGAAGTACCGGCCTGCCTTCATTTCTGAGCTTAATAACATCATTTATAACAGCGTTGTATTTTTCTTTTTTAGTCATGTATATAAAGTCCTGCTGATCGTCTCTGATCACCGGAACATTCGTAGGTATTACTGTTACAACAAGATTGTATATTTCAAAAAATTCATTCTCTTCGGTAATTGCGGTTCCGGTCATTCCGCTGAGCTTTCTATACATTCTGAAATAATTCTGATATGTGATGGAAGCTACAGTCTGTGTATCCTCTCCCACCTTCACACTTTCCTTCGCTTCGATCGCCTGATGCATGCCGTTGCTGAACCTGCTGTCATACTTCAAACGGCCTGTTGACTGGTCAACTATTATCACTCTGCCGTCCTGAACGACATAATCAACATCTTTCTCGAAAAGCGAGTAGGCTCTCAAAAGCTGGTTAATCGTGTGAATCTTGTCGCTTTTTTCCGCATAGACTGAATGCAGATTCTCGATCAGAGACTCTTTTTCTGATTCAGATAAGTTCATTTTTTCAATAGCCTGAAGTTCAACGGGCAGATCGGGAATTACGAACATATTTTTATCGGAATCATTTTTTGTGAGAAGCTCGTGGCCCTTTTTGAATATGTCCACCAGATTCGATCTCTCTTCAATTGTATAATAAAGATCGGAAGTTACCTGATCGAATATCTTATCTCTGAGATAATCATTCTCCAGCTTTGTAACATTGGTCTTTACCGAAGGAATGTTTAAGAGTTTTTGAAGCTTTTTATTTCTTGGAGAAGCTTTCATGGATTTCAATACGAGAAATAAAGCGTTTCTGTCATCTGGATTTTGTTCTATTTTGGATTCCGCTTCCGTCAGCCATTCGTTTATCATTCTCGACTGCTCTTTTACGAGATCAAAAACCAGCGGTTTAAGCTGGTCGAACCTCTGATTGTTACTCTTTGGTACAGCTCCCGAAATAACCAGGGGGACCCTTGCTTCATCGATCAGAATAGAATCGACCTCATCTATCAGGCAATAGTTGAATCCTCTTTGAACCATATCGTCAACATCGACAACCATATTATCTCTTAGATAGTCGAAACCGAATTCATGGTTGACTCCATAAACAACATCTTTGCAGTATTCCTGTTTTCTTAAAGAATGATCCCTTAATTCTGAAGTGATCACTCCCACTGAAAGACCTAGAAACTCAAGCACATATCCCATCCATTCCCTGTCTCGTTTCGCGAGGTAATCGTTTACAGTTACGATGTGGACACCTTTTCCTGAAAGTGAATTCAGATATGCCGGAAATAATGCTACAAGAGTTTTACCTTCTCCTGTGGCCATCTCGGCAATTTTACCTTCCGCAAGAACTATCGCGCCCATAAGCTGAACATCATAGGGGATCATGTTCCATTCCTGCATTCTGCCGTCTATCATCCATGATCTTCCTACCATTCGCCTGCATGCTTCCTTTACAAGCCCGTATGCTTCCGGGAGGATGTCTTTTTCTCTTTCTCCATCTGAAATTCGCTTTTTGAACTCAAGTGTTTTGCTTTTTATATCCTGTTCAGATATTTTTTCGTAGGACTGATACCACTCATTGATCCTATCAACAAGGGGTTTTAACCTTTTTACTTCTCTGTCCTGTTTGGTACCAAAGATTTTGTTCAATATTCCTGATAACATTTTTTTCCGTTCTTTAATATTTATCTTCCGACCATCAGTCTTTCGCCTAAAAATTCGTTCAACCCGGCCTTAACAATTTTTTTATATACTGATTTTATATCATATTCTTTTCTTTTGAGCTCATACTCGTTCGTTTCGGTATCCCATACGACATAACATGCCTTTGGATTTCCGTCCCTTGGCTGTCCGATCGATCCGACATTAACAATCATCCTCTGATCGACCGACCTGAACATTTCCGGTCTGTGGGAATGTCCGATAAAACATGCAACTTCTGTAAAATAGTTAAAATGCTTTTCTGCACTGTGCTGCGTTAGAATATAGCTCCAGTCTTCAGGTATTAAAGGAGTGGAATGTACGAACAGCAGATCGTGATCGCTTATTTTGAGAGGAAGATTCAGAAGATATTCATAATTCTCGTCCTTGATCATACGACGGGTCCATTCGGTCGATTCTCTGGCGTAAGAATTAAAAAGCATCATGTCAGTCTGATTGATAACCGCGCTGTCGTGATTTCCTACAACTACCTTGTCAGTCACGGATTTTACCAGATCGATGCATTCATTCGGACTTGGTCCGTAGCCTACAATATCTCCAAGACAATATATCTTATCGGTTTTTTCACTTTCAATCTCTCTTATTACCGCTTCAAGAGCTTCAAGATTTGAATGTATGTCCGAGATTACCGCCAGTTTCATAAGGTCCCTTACTATTAATTTTTCTCTGTTGTCCTTATCATATCTTTAAGCTTATTCAGTATTCCGTTTATAAAAATATTGCTTTTTTCTGTGCTGTATTTTTTACCCAATTCGATCGCTTCATTGATTATCACTTTTGGAGGTATCTCATTGAAATATCTGAGTTCGACAATACCCATCCTGAGTATTATTTTATCAATTATGGATATTCTGCCGAAGTCCCAGTTCTCAAGATTTCTCTTTATATCGGAATCAATAGCGTCTATATAAGTGAAATAACTTTTTATATATGTCTGGAAAAAAGCGAGGTTTTCTTTATTGCTCATAGAAATCTCATCCTCGGTTTTATCGGTTTCGTTCAGTTTGTATTTGTCTATGAAAATCTGTGCGCAGTTCATAAATCCGTCGGCAACATTTTGGTTATCCATCTCCTCGAACGACATTGTGACCTTATCTTTGATAAACGGCAGCTGGAATTCTATCCGGTCATTCGGATCAAGCTTTGTTATCTTGACATTATCGAACACTTCCTTTATTGACTCCCTTACACTGTCAAGTTTATCTTCCCTTTTTATTTCAGTGATCGAGTTTAAAAAACTCTTTGCGTCATCATCCGAGAAAACTGTATCCAGATTCAAGAATTCTTTGCTGTAAAAGAACATGAGCAGATTTTCTCGGGTGTTCCTTCTATTTGAAAGTAAACTATTCGTCATTTTCCGGCTTGCTTTTTTAAATTAGTTTCTATCTGATCTTTTGCCATTTTGTCACACTCTTCGTTATACAGGTTTCCGCTATGCCCTTTCACCCAGTTCCATCTGATCTCATGCAGATCTGAAAGATATGTCAGTTCCTTCCACAACACTAAATTCTTTACCTGCTTTTTCGATGATGTGGTCCATCCGTTTCTTTTCCAGCCGGGAAGCCATTTTGTGACAGAATCAACAATATACTTTGAATCTGTAAAAACCTCGATCCTGCATTTTTCCTTCAGTGCTTTCAACCCCTGGATCACAGCTGTAAGTTCCATTATATTATTTGTTGACATCTCCTGAAATCCCGAGAGTTTTTTAACTTTATCTTCGTAGATCAAGACCGTTCCCCATCCTCCCGGGCCTGGGTTCTTACTGCATGCGCCATCAGCGTAAATTGTTACCTGTTTCATTTTCTCTCGAGAACACCTCTTTTTTTTCAGGAGTAGTAAAATTATAACATTATCTGCAAATTTGCAAAAAATATTTTGATTATTTTGATGATGAAAACTTTAATGAATAGTTTCAATAAATAAATCTTGTTATTATATTCAGAAATATGTTAATTTACCGATAAATTATCTGGAGTATGAACATGAAAGGACTCTATACTGCAATTGTTACACCTTTTAAAAAAGACGGAACCATTAACTATGAAAGTCTTAAAAGATTTTTAAAATTCCAGAAAGAATCCGGAGTGGACGGCGTTGTTCCGGGAGGTACTACCGGCGAAAACCCGACATTTACAGATGAAGAATTCAGGGACCTTTACTCTCTGGTTTGCGGATTTACTCAGGACACCGGACTTAAAGTAATTGCCGGCTGCGGCAGCAATTCCACTGAAAAATCTGTGTCACTTTGCAGAATGGCCGCTGAAGTAGGCTGCAATGCTGCCTTAGTTATTACGCCTTATTACAATAAACCTAATCAGGAAGGTCTTTACCGTCATTTTTCAACCGTGGCAGACAGATCTCCTCTGCCTGTCGTAATGTACAATGTACCATCAAGAACCGGTGTCAATATGCTGCCGGAGACGGTAGAAAGATTGTCATTCCATGAGAATATCGTAGCTTTAAAGGAAGCTTCCGCTTCAATTTCCCAGGTACAGAAAATAATTTTTGCCGTTGAAGAAAGGATCACTGTTCTTTCTGGCGAGGACGACCTGACATATTCAATTATGGCGATCGGCGGAAAAGGTGTGATTAGTGTGGTTTCAAATGTTATTCCAAAACAAATGGCTTCTCTTGTTAATTCGATGCTGGCAAAAGACTATGACAAGGGACTTTCGCTTGCAAAATATACAAATGAGATTTGTCACGCCATGTTCTCCGACACAAATCCGATCCCTGTTAAAAAAGCTCTTAACCTGATGGGATACGAAATGGGAACTTTAAGACTGCCTCTGGTAGAACTGGACGAAACCAGAACAGCCCAGCTGAAAAAAGTGCTTGAAAAATATAACCTGGTCAATAAATAATTTGAAACCCGATAAAAACATATTTCATATTGAAGTAGGAGAGCTTGAAGTCAACTGCATAATTGTTAAATGTCCAGAAACCTCCAGTCTGGCTGTCTTCGATCCCGGAGATGATTTTGATAAGATAGTTAGATTTATAGGTACTGTCGGCGGAAAACCTGAAATGATAATCAACACACACTGCCATTACGATCATATAGGTGCGGTTAATGAACTTCAAAAAAAATATTCGATACCTTTTCTTATTCACTCCGAAGAAAAAGAATATGCGGAAGAACCTGAGAAGAATTATTCTTCAATGACAGGCGAACCCATTATAGTATCTCCTGACAGATTTATTTATGATGGAGAATTAATTGCTCTGGGAAGTATCGGGATAAAAGTTATCCACACTCCGGGGCACACAAAGGGCAGCTGCTGCTTTTTGACAGGTAATACTCTTATCTCAGGCGATACGCTTTTTGCTGGATCTGTCGGCAGGACGGACCTATACGGCGGCGACACCGATACAATACTGGAATCAATAAATAACAAATTACTGGTACTTGACGGTGACACTATAGTTTTAACCGGGCATGGAAGAAGCACAACGATAAAACAGGAAAAACGATTCAACCCCTACCTGTGATTACCCGGTACGAAAACTCAGCTAAAAATCATTTTTTACGGCTATACAGCTTATTTCGATCAGTGCTCCGATAGGAAGAGCGCTCACTTCGTAAGTTAACCTTGCAGGGAACTCGGATTTGAAATATTTCGAATAAATCTCATTAAAAACTTTAAAATCTCCAAGATCTGTAAGCATACAGGTACATTGAACAACATCGTCCATTGAATAACCCGCCTCAGATAAAATGCCGTTAATGTTTTCCAGAACCTGGTACGACTGCTCTGAAATCCCGCCTTCTGCCATTACATTATCTATCGGTTTTAGTCCGACCTGTCCGCTGACGAAAAGCATTCCGTTGATCTCAACGGCCTGGCTGTACGGTCCGACAGCTTTTGGGGCGTTAACTGAGTTTATTATTTTTTTCATGATCCCTCCTTTTCGTTATAATCCCTGATTATGAACACAAGGTAGTCTCCAAGGTATTTAAATCCATAATTCTGATAGAGTCTTATAGCTTTTAAATTGTCCTTATGGACTTCAAGTTTGATCTGAAGTCCGTTCTTTTTGCTGAAATCAAGTGAAATTTCAAGAAGTTTCTGAGCAAGACCTGACCCCCTTAACTCCTCTCTGATACCGAAATGATGCAGATAATTTCTTCTCTTATCAGTGGTGATCCATGAACTTCCGACGACCTTACCTATCCTGTTTTTTACTACGAATAACTGACCGCCGTTTTTTATTGTGTTAAGAATTATTTTGTCTGTATCGCCGCGTCTTGAACCTCCGAGATGAATGTCTTCCCACAACATAATCAGACCTTCGAAATCTTCGCTTGAATATTCTGTTATAGTAATATCTTTAAAATCCATTTATTACTCCGTCAGATTTTATTATTACTAAGGCTATTCTCAATTACTTTCTTTACTTCTTCTATCTGCCATATCGGTGTTGAAGCGCTTCCTGAAACTCCGATCAGGTCGTTCTCCCTAAACCAGTTGAAATCTATTTCGGACTTGTTCTCGATCAAATATGACCTTTTATTAAACCTGCTGAATTTATCGAACATCACTTTTGTATTTGAGCTGTTTTTACCCCCTATGAAAATTATAACATTGTGATCTTTAGCGAATTCTATCAGCTCTTTCTCTCGTTTTTCAACGAAAGGACAGATCGTATTATAAATTTTCATATCTTTGATCTTGTTTTTAAGCAGATCTACCATTTTTTTGAATTTCTCGGTTGACACGGTAGTCTGAGCTATAAGCAGGGATTTCAATTTCAGGTATATCTTTGAGATATCAATTTCATCCGATACGCAAATCCCTTTATCATCGCAGAAACCAAGAAGCCCCTGAACCTCAGGATGATTTTGTTTACCTACGATTATTATCTGATAACCGCGCGAATAGTAATCCTCAATTATCCTTTGCGAATTTGATACTTTAGGGCAGGTGGCATCCACTATCAGGTTGTTGTTTTTTACTGCAAGCTCTATTATTTTTTTGCCCACACCGTGCGTCCTGATAAATAATATGTTGTTCTTGATTTTTTGAACTTTCTCTTCTACTTTGAGACCGCAATCGACGAGTCTTTCCATTTCGAGTCTGTTGTGAAGAAGCTCTCCATTAACGAAAATTTCCTTTTCAATATTGCGTTCGATCTCTTTTTCGATCATTTTTATGGCTCTTTTAACTCCTCCGCAAACTCCGGATTTTTTGTCTATTACAACTTTAATTTTCATAATCTTTTCTTTATCATTCCGTTAATGAATTCAGCCTGTTCTTCTATACTCATCTTACTTGTGTCTATAAATATTGAATCCAATGCGGGTTTCATAGGTGAATTCGACCTGGAACTGTCTCTGTGATCTCTCCTTTCAATATCTTCTTTCACTTGTGAAAATGACGCTTCAATTCCTTTATCTTTCAGCTCTTTCAGCCTTCTTTCAGCTCTTATATTGATATCCGCTATCATGAAAAATTTCAGATCGGCATCAGGAAATACTACTGTACCTATATCTCTTCCGTCAAGTATCACATTTCCCTTCTTGGACATTTCTCTCTGCAGCTCCACCAGCTTCGATCTGACTTCGCTTATTTCGCATACTGCCGTGACACCTAGAGAAATCTCCGGAGTTCTGATAACTGAAGACACATCCTGCCCGTCAAGAAATGTTTTTGTGTCTCCTGTTTTCTTATCAACCACCTGTTCGATTACAGTATCGCTAAGCAACCGGATTATGTTATCTTTATCGGTAAAGTCAACTCCCTTAAGCTTTGCCTTAAGCGCCATCGCCCTGTACATAGCTCCTGTGTCGATATAAAGAAAACCCATTTTTAAACCGACAAGCTTCGCTGTGGTCGATTTGCCCGATCCCGCGGGTCCGTCAATTGCGACTATCATATTTATCTCTTTTATATTTTATTGTTTCTGATCTGATAAAGATACCACTGAATAATGATTGAATTTCTGTTCTCGCCCGTACGATCAATTTTTTCTCCCGAGTTTAATAGATCATCTATCATCTGTTGTGTTACGCCGATATTATAATAAATATCGTGATTCTTTTTCAATTTTTCCTTATAAAAATTAATAATTTTTTTTGGCAGTATCCGCTTTATAGAATTTTTTTTATCCTGCGTTTCAAGCTGATCCAGGGTAGGATTTGTTTCGCGGGTAAAATTTAATCCGGCCTCGCTGAAATATTTCTCAGTTAATACTTTGTCATATAATGATTTACCGTATTTTAATCCTGGTGACACTCGGGAAAAGAAATCCATTAATCTTTTATCCATTAAAGGAAGCCTGTACTCATATCCGAAACATTCGTATATTCTGTTTGAATTCAAAATGAATTTAGCCTGCCTTTCTTTTAGATCCCAATTCTCAAAATCAAGGTAGCTGAATTTGTTCTTATTCGTTAAAGTTTCTTTTATCGATTCAGAAATGTTGCTTATATCAGACTTTTCGATCCTTTTGTTATTATAATGTTTCTTTATTATCTCTTCAATGATTTCATTTTCAGTTTCTGTAGATATAATCCTTTTATTCAGATGACTGCCTGCGAAAAAATCTCCTGAATGCCCGGGAATGAATACTGAATTTTGCGGAATGCTCCTTTTAAGCTCTTCAAGAGCGAAATATTCCTGAAGATAGAACATTGATGAGTAATTCGAAGCTGACGGATAATAATCTCTGAATCTTTCAGATACTATGAAATCTTTTACTGTATCGTCCGTGTATTCAATAAATCTCCAGCTGTAACCGAGTTTTCGGGCAACTTTTTCAGACAATTCGAGTTCAGGATTATTCATTCTCCCGTAAGTAAAAGTGATTACATTGTCAAAACCTCTTTTTTTAAGCATCGCTGCGATAAGCCTTGAATCATATCCGCTGCTCAGCGGAATTACAGGTGTTTTATCTTTTAGCGATAAGGTCAGATCATCACCGATAGAATCGATTATCCCGTAAAGTTCCAGTTCAAGACCGGCATTATCGTCTGATATAACATCACTTTCATAGAAGTGATAAAATTCTTTCCTGATCTCCGATCCGCTGACCGTTATGAACTCCCCTGCATGCACCTGAAGTATGTCTTTGTATAGAGTACTGCTGCCCGTTGTGTATCCGGTATAAAGGAATATTTTTACGGCTTCAGCGTTCAACTGCGAATTATCTGATCTTAGATTCTTCGGATCATCAGAAATTCTAATTAAAGTATCGGATTTTGTATAAAATAAAGGAAATGATCTTGTTCTGTCAGCGCAAATTAATACATCTTTATTTAAAGTCAAGACAAATGCGAAAATACCGTTGAGATCTTTCAGGATTTCTTTTTTTGGAATAGTATTTTGAAACCTGGATCTGATATGATCTACAGCTTCATAACCTGCAAGATATTTACCATCATCAAAGAGGTATCCTTTGAATTGTATTCCATTTGATTCATACCATTTAAAACCTTTATTATTTGTAAGCTCGATCCTTACATTATACATTCGAATACCATCCTGCTGATAATTATCGGAAGCATGATAAGGCATAGCCTGACCAGCGTGAATTTCATTATCTCCTTTTTATCTCCCCCAACAGTCGTTATAATGAAGAAAGAGAGATAAAGCCAATAAACAAATCCCGAAGCGCCGAAGAGCATTACAGCTATAAAAGCACTTTTAAAAAAAACACCGCCGACAACAAACGCGGCAAGCCTTATAGCAAGAAGGTAAAAGTTCAGTTTCAGACTTGTTTTCTGTTTTTCCAGAGTGGCAAAGATAATCGATATAGGGGATGATGCGAAAACCATGAGCATCCATGGTGCAAGAAGCGCAGCGTAAAGACCTGATACTTCCCATTTTTCACCGAGAACAATAGTGAATATATAGTCCCCGAAGCCTGCTACGACCGAAAGAGGAAATATTCCAAGCACAAAAAGTTTTTTGTAAATATCAGTCGTGATTTTACTTATGTCTTCGTTGCTGTTCTTCAGATCGGTCGCTTTTTTATAATAGACCTGGGAAATGGATGAACCTAGCATAGTCAGAGGTGTATTTATAAATTTTTGAGGTATAGAATATAAACCCGCTGCTGCAGAACTGAACATGTTTGTTAGAAATATCACCGGTACATTTGACGATAAATAATTCATAAACTCGCTCGGCATGAAATATTTAGGAAAATCTATATACCTTATCAGGTTTTCTCTGATGGATTTCACCTTGATCTTTTTCTTGTTTTTAACGACAGCTGAAATAAAATTTTTAGATTGAACAGCCGTTCCTGCAAAATATCCGAAGATCGATCCTGAGATCAATCCTATGTGATCTCTCACGGGATTCAGTCCGCTGATAAGCTGTATCGTTGAACCTGAAGCGGACCTGGTAATGCTTCCGAGAGCCGTTGTATGAAATCTGTTCTTTCTGTTGTTCCAGTAATTCATGATCCTGAATAACGACATGAACAATGCCATCAGACAGATCAGCAGAACAAATGAATTATCCTTTGATTGAATACCTGCGTTTTCTAGTATCGGAGTACTAAAAATTAGAGAAGCCGGTAAGCAGAGTATAAATACAAAAACTGTGAGAATTATCGAACCAGTTGCCAGATTAACAGCCTCTTTTTCCTCTTTAGGCAATACAATAGCGAATTCGTAATTTCCGGTCATAAAAATTGAAAGTATTCCGCTCAGACTGAGAAAATAAGCCCAGAATCCGAAATCATCAGGTGAGTACAACCTTGTTAGGAACGGGAGGATTATGAAAGGAATCAGCTGAGAAATGAAAGATGCGCCAAACAGTTTTCCGATGTTTTTAAGAAGTCTTTTATCTTTTAATAATTCACTGCTCATTAATTTTCTCTACAGCTTCTTTAAGCGCTTCATCCCAGTTTCTTATCTCCAAATTAAAATCAGATGTTATCTTGCTATTGTCAAGTGAACTGTTAGCGGGTCTTTTCGCTTTCATACTCAGTTCATTCGACTTTATAGCAATAACTTCTACCGCAGCTTTTGAAAATTCAATTATCTTTTTTGCATATTCGTACCTGGAAACCGATCCGGTATTGCAGTAGTGATAAACAGCAGTTTTGAAATTCCCAATTTGAGAAATTTTTTCACAGATCTTAATCAAGGCTTCAGCCAAGTCAACAGCATAGGTTGGCGATCCTGTTTCATCTTCAACAACTTTTAAAGGCGTTCCAGACTTTGATCTTCCAATAATTTTATTAAGAAAAGTATTGTGCGTGGTTGAATATAACCATGATGTCCTGATTATCAGACAATTTTCCGGATTCTCAAGCACAGCTTTTTCGCCTTCAGCTTTGCTTTTACCATAAATTGAAACCGGATCAGGAATGTCTGACTCATCATACAAACCCTTTTTTAAACCGTTAAATACAAAATCAGTTGAAATATGTATAAATTTAATTCCTGATTTTCTGCAGAATTCCGCTAAATTTTTAACGCCTTGTGAATTAACCTTAAATGCTTTTTCAGGTTCTGATTCAGCTTTTTCTACATCTGTATAAGCGGCACAGTTAATAATAACCGCACCTTTAACTGATTTGTTCTTAAAATACTCCCGAACCTCAGCATAATTGGTGATATCAAGATCGGTTTTTGATAAAAAAATACAGTTATTCATACTCTTCCGAACTACAGTATTTCTCAACGCTGTACCAAATTGACCTTCAGAACCCGTTACAAACAAATTCATTTATGCCTCATAAACAAAATTCATTTCGGCTTCAGACATAATTGGGAAGCTCACATCTCTCTTTGTTATGATCAACTCTTTTTCAGGAAGCAGCCAATTAATATTCAGTGCCGGATCATTGAATCTTATACCTCTCTCATGCACGGGAGAATAATAATTATCGCATTTATACATTACAAGAGTATTATCTTCAAGTGCGACAAATCCGTGGGCAAAACCCTTAGGTATTACAACCATCCTTTTATTGTCAGAACTTAACTCAACTGATAAGTGCTTGCCGAATGTCGGAGAACCTTTTCTCAGATCAACCGCTACATCAAGTATTTTTCCTGAAAGAACAGTTAGAAGTTTAGTCTGAGCCAAAGGATCAAGCTGATAATGCATCCCTCTTAAAACACCCTTTTTAGATCTCGATATATTATCCTGAACGAAATCAGCTTTAATACCGGCATCGTACAGTTTTTTGCTGTTAAATGATTCAAAAAAGCAGCCGCGGTCATCGCTGAAAACTTTTGGATCGATTATCAGAATACCTTTAAAATCTGTTTTTAATATCTCAAAGCTCATTCACCCTCCCTCTTAAAAAATCCTGAAAAATAATTCTTGAAGACCATATTTATTGCAAGTCTAAAAGTATTATTCGAGTAAACCTGATATTTTTTGGCAGGTTCAATTTCTCTTTCATAATAGTCTTGATAATCTGTATAATCATTTGTGTCGTCAGCGTCTGAATTTACCGCATTGTAATCATCAATCCATTCTTTATCGTAAGCCGGAAGGTTGTGATTGTAATTGATTATATCGGTATGAGAATAATAAAGATCAGCTGAAATGTACTTATTGTACCTATAGCTAAATTCTGCATGATACACATTGCTCTTCTCAACCGTACCTCTTAAAAACACCTTATTTTCGAGCTGATAATTCAACGGCTGGTCCCACTCGCCCCATCTTACTTCGCCTTTGTTTATTCTTGTATAACCTGCTGAAAAATTCAGGTTGCAGTCATAGAAGTATCCGAGTTTATAATTCAAAGTTTCGGTATCTCCGCCCCCGGGCATCGACAGATAATAGTCAAGATTCATGTACCTGTTTATGTGAAATTTATGCCCGTAAACATAAGGTTCTACTCTTGCGTATTCGAAATTGAATGTAAGCCCGTCAACAAAAAGAAAATCGGAATTGT
>ERZ1645192.1885-NODE-1885-length-17419-cov-7.833391_pt1 | contig 17419 bp, 18 predicted proteins | sample MGYA00575354_ERZ1645192 | MGnify/ENA primary metagenome ERZ1645192 (study PRJEB40844, sample SAMN11349763) | freshwater sediment metagenome | isolation source: river sediment | host: Sediment | place: India: Faizupur Khadar , New Delhi | collected 2017-02-21 ... | reverse complement strand
AAAAGATCGATCACGTTGACGGCATGACCATCGAGGAGGCGGAGCACATGATGGCAACCCGCCTCTACCAGAACACCGCCAAGGTCCACTTCGACGCGCTGATGCAGAAGGGAAGCCGCTTTGGCCGGAGATTGATCTACGGCGGGCATATCATCAGCCTCGCACGGGCGATTTCCTTCAACGGCCTCGCCAACGCCTTTAAGGTCGCAGCGATCAACGGCGGCCGTCACGTCGCCCCGACCTTTGCCGGCGACACCATTTACGCCTGGTCGGAAGTGATCGCAAAGACGGAGCTGAGCGGACGGCGCGATGTCGGCGCCTTGCGGCTGCGGACGGTCGCCACCAAGGACAAGCCTTGCGCAACGTTCCCCTACAAGGACAGTGCCGGCACCTACGATCCGGCAGTTGTGCTCGATTTCGACTACACCGTCCTTTTACCAAAGCGGGTATAGCCTGGAGCTGCGATCCGGCCGCTGCCTTGATGCGGGGTGAGATCGCGGCTGCAGCTGTGGTATACGGTGCGCCGACACGGGATTCGCTGCGCAGCGAATCCCGGCCGGTTGGCGAGCGAGGGCGTACAAGCGATGCGCATGAGCGTGTTCTGGTCCAAGATCACGGTCGTGCTGGCCCTGTTGGCGGTGGCCTGCGCCAGTCCCGAGGAGCCGAGGCGCAAGAGGGCGGAGGTCAGCCGCTACCTTCTGCAGGTTGAAGAGAACCAGGCCGGCTCCATTCAGGCCCTTCAAGCTGCTGCCGCCAACGGCGATGCTCAGGCGCAGCACGCACTTGGCGTCGCGTATGCCGAGGGCTTGGGCGTCGCCGCCGATCCGGCCGCGGCGGTCAGCTTATGGCGCGAAGCCGCAGCACAGGACGACCCCGATGCGCAGAACGCGCTCGCCGTCGCTCATGCGCGCGGCTATGGCGTGCAGCGCGATTTGGACGAAGCGCTGCGCCTGTGGCGCCGCGCTGCCGAGCAGGGCCAGACGCTGGCGCAGTACAATCTGGGCAATGCCCTCGTGGTGACCGCGCAGGACAGACCGCAGGCCACGGAGGGAATCACGTGGCTGCGGCGCGCGGCCGACGATGGTGATCGTCAAGCGCAGTTCGTGCTCGCCAATCTCTACTACACGGGACAAGGGGTAGCACGCGACGCGACCGAAGCCGCGCGGCTGTGGCAGATGGCGGCGGCACAAGGGCATCGCGAGGCTGCGACCGCGCTGGTGCACCCGGAGCGGGTCACCGCCGAGCCGCCGGCGGACGTCCCCTTCCCTGTCGCGCTGCGGGACGACGCCCCGCTGCCAGCGCCGTCATTGCGCGGCGCCGCCTCGCCGCGGCCGGACGAAGGGCGTGAAGACGCGGCTGATGCGGTTGCGGCCCTTGCGGCGCTCGCAAAGCCGCGCTTCGACCGGCTGCCCGAGCAGTCCGCACGCGCGACCAAGGGAACACCGGCCAAGATGGGCTCGCGCGGCAAAGGGAAGGCAGCGGTCGCTCGCACGAGCAAACAGCCGACGAAGGCGGTTCGGGACGGTACCCGCGGCGGCAAGCGGGATGTTGTTGCGCCGGCCCGCAGTTCCCGCTCCGGCGCGGGTTCGGCCAAGGTTGCGGCCAAGCCGAAAGCCCAATCCCGCGTTGCCCTGCCCGCGGCAAAGCCGGCCGCTGCCAAGGGAGGTGCGCCGAAGAGCGCATCGGCCAAGGCGACGAAAGCGCGCTCCCGCTAACGCACTGGCGACCCCGTTACCGGCGCCGCAGCAGCGAACCCAGGATGCCGCGCACGACCTCGCGGCCCAGCTGGCTGCCGAGGCTGCGGGCGGCCGTCTTGACCAGGGTCCCGGCGATGCTCTCGGGCTGGCGGGGGGCGCGGCGCTGGCCCGTGCGTGCTGTCGGCGGCGGGGGCGCAGCAGTCTCGGGCGCCGCCGCCGGCGCCGCCGCCGCTGCGCGCTCCTTCAGGTGTTCGTAGGCGGAAACGCGATCGATCGCGACATCGTAGCGGCCGGCAAGCGGGCTCGCCGCCATCACCGTTGCCCGCTCCGCTGTGCTCGCCGGGCCAAGGCGGGAGCACGGCGGGCGAACCCGTGTGCGCTCGACAACGTTGGGGATGCCCTTGTCGCCTAGAGCCGAGACCAGCGCCTCGCCGACTTCGAGCTCCGTGATCGCCTGTTCGGCACTGAACTTCGGATTGGGCCGGAAGGTTTGTGCCGCGACCCGAACGGCCTTCTGGTCCTTGGGCGTGAAGGCGCGCAAGGCGTGCTGAACGCGATTGCCGAGTTGCGCCAGGACGCTGTCCGGCAAATCCGAAGGCGACTGGGTAATGAAGTACACGCCGACGCCCTTGGAGCGGATCAGGCGGACAACCTGCTCCACCTTCTCCAGGAGCGGCTTCGGCGCCTGGTCAAAGAGGAGATGCGCCTCGTCGAAAAACAAGACCAGCTTCGGCCGTTCGAGATCGCCCGCCTCGGGAAGGACCTCGAAAAGCTCCGACAAGAGCCACAGAAGAAACGTCGAATACAGCCTCGGTTTGTTGATCAGAGTTTCGGCGGCCAGGATATTGATCTGGCCAAAACCATTGGCGGCCGAACGCATCAGGTCGTTCAGCTCCAACGCCGGCTCACCAAAGAATGCCTCGCCGCCTTCCCGCTCCAGGATCAGGAGCCGGCGCAGGATCGCGCCCACCGAAGCCGACGTGATATTGCCGTAAGTGGTCTGCAGGGCAGCGGCATTCTCGCTGACGAAGGCCAGCATCGCCCGCAGATCCTTGAGATCGAGCAGCAAAAGGCCCTGATCGTCGGCAACGGCGAAGGCGGCATGGAGCACGCCTTCTTGTGTCTCGTTGATTTCCAACAGCCTGCCGAGGAGGAACGGGCCAAGTTCCGAAATGGTCGTGCGAACAGGATGTCCCTTTTCGCCGAACACATCCCAGAACACGCACGGGAAGGCCCGTGGGGCAAAGTTATCGAGACCGACCTCCCGCGCCCGCATCGCGAGCTTCGGCGTCAGCGCACCGGGTTGGCACAACCCGGACAGATCGCCCTTCACATCGGCCAGGAATACCGGCACGCCGCGCTCGGAAAAGCTTTCGGCGAGCCCCTGCAGCGTCACCGTCTTGCCGGTCCCGGTTGCGCCGGCGACCAGCCCATGCCGGTTGGCGTAGCGCGGCAGCAGGACGACCGCGTCCTCCGCCTTCCCGATCAGGATAGGTTCCAGGGTCATCAGGGATTGCCTCCTGTTGTCGACGAGGGGCGGCCACGAATGTTTACGAAGACACGATCGGACAAGAGCCTCCGGTGCAGCGCTTTACTCCGCCCGCTTTCGGGAAAGGGGATGCGCTTTGGCGACCAACGCCTTCAGCCGGCCATCAAGCACATGAGTGTAGATTTGAGTCGTCGCGATGTCGGCGTGCCCCAACATCTCCTGCAGGCTCCGCAGATCCGCGCCGTGTGCGAGCAGATGCGAGGCAAAGGAATGGCGGAGCACGTGCGGCGAGACACGCGCCGGATCGATCCCCGCCGCGATGGCGGTCTCCTTCAGCAGCTGGGCGAAGCGCGCGCGTGTCAGATGGCCGCTGCGCGAGCGGGAAGGAAACAGCCATGGCGACGCGGCCGCCTGCGCAGTGCCCGACCGCGGCGGAAGCCTGATCGCCTGCAGGTATGTCATCAACGCGGCAACTGCCGGCTCGGTCAGCGGCACGATGCGCTCCCGGCCGCCCTTGCCGCTCACGATCAGCATCCGCTGTTCAGACGCGAGCGCGGCCCGCGGCAGCGCGACCAGTTCAGACACGCGCAGGCCGGTCGCGTAAACGACTTCAAGGAGCGCGGTCAGCCGCAGGCCTTCCACCCCCTCGCGCGCGCGGCAGGCAATGAGCAGGCGCTCAACCTCCGCCTCACTGAGATACTTCGGCAACGGCCGCCCCTGACGCGGACGGTCGATGGACGACGACGGATCGTCCGTGCGCAGGCCTTCGACAAAAAGGAAGCGGAAGAACTGACGCAGCGCGGATAACCGGCGCGCCGTCGTTCGCGGGGAGAAGCCGAGCTGCGCCTGCGCCTGAATGAATGCGCGCACGGTCGCGGTTTCAGCCGAGGCTGCCGACTGGCCGCGCTTGCGGGCGAAGAGGGTGAACTGAGCCAGATCACGGCGGTAGGCTTCGAGCGTATTTCCCGCCGCCCCGCGTTCGGCCGCCAGCATTTCGAGGAACATTTCGACGAATCGGACGGTCTGCGTCGCTGCCTCGCCGCCGGCGTCGGCGCGCTTGGCCGTGCTCGCTTCAAGGCCGGGATCGGTTCCGGACACGTCCGCCCTCGCGCTAGCGCTGAAAACGCTCCGGGGGAATAACGATCTCCTTCTGCTGCGTGGGCGCAGGGACTTCCCACACGACCAGGAAAACGGCCGCGCCGATCAGCAAAAGTACGAGGGCGATCAGAAAGATGCGCAAATCGAGAAGCTCCTTGTTCGTTGTCCTCTCAGGAAGCGCCGACGGAAACGAAGCGCGCGCTAGGCCAAGTCCCGCGCGCGGCAGCAGCCAAACGCACACTACAGCCCCGCCGCGAAACGGGCTATCCTGCGACTGCCGAACGGCAATTCGGTGGTACTCTATTCGTCGGAAAAGACCAGTGCAACGATGCCACCTGGGGATCGTGGTTCCAAAGCGCGCAAGCTGATGCAGGCTCGGTGCACATTGGGCCATCGCTCGATCGTACTCGTCGGTCTGATGGGGGCCGGCAAGACAACGGTCGGGCGCTTGCTGGCTCGCTGCCTGGGCCTCGCCTTTGCCGATGCCGACCATGAGATCGAGCGTGCTGCCGGTCTCACGGTTGAGGAAATCTTCGCCCGCTTCGGTGAGGCAAGTTTTCGCGCCAGCGAACGACGGATGGTCGCCGCGTTGCTTGAGACCGGGCCGCTGGTGCTCGCCACCGGCGGCGGCGCCTTCATGGAGGAGGAGACGCGCGCATCCATCCGCGCACGCGCGCTGTCGGTGTGGCTCAGGGCGGACCTTGATGTCCTCATCCAAAGGACGATCGGCCGCAGCGGCCGGCCGCTGCTGAAAGTGGGAGATCCGAAGGAGACGCTGGCGGCATTAGTCGCCGTGCGCTATCCCGTGTATGAGATGGCGGATATTGCCGTCGTGACCAATCATGAGCCTGCCCAAGTGACCGTGTGCCGTATCATCGACGCGCTTTCGCGCCAGCCGTTTCCGAGAGCGCCCGGATCGGGTGATGCTTCTGGTGATCCTTCCGTTGAACCTGCCGGTGAGCGGGAATGACACGGAGCGCGGAAGCCTGGGCCGCGGCCCGACGGGTCCCCGTCACCCTGGGGGCCCGGTCGTACGACGTTTATGTCGGCGAGAACCTGATTGACGAGGCCGGCGCCCTGCTCGCGAGCGCGCTGCCGCTCAAGCGTGCAGTCATCGTCACCGATGCGACCGTTGCCCCCCTTTGCCTGCAGCGGCTGCGGACGTCGCTTGCAGGGGCAGGCATCCAGGCCACAGACGTCGTGTTGCCGGCCGGTGAGCAGACCAAGGACTTTCCGACCTTGCAGAGGCTGTGTGAGGCCCTGCTGGACACGGGCGTCGAACGGACCACCGTCGTGATTGCGCTCGGAGGGGGCGTGATCGGCGATATCGCGGGCGTTGCCGCCGGCGTCCTGCTGCGCGGCCTACCGTACGTACAGATTCCGACCACCCTCCTGGCGCAAGTGGACAGTTCGGTTGGCGGCAAGACGGCGATCAACACCCGCCACGGCAAGAACCTGGTCGGCCTTTTTTATCAGCCGCGCGCGGTCATCGCCGACACCTCGATCCTGCGAACGCTGCCGGCACGCCAGATGCGGGCCGGCTACGCTGAGGTGGTGAAGTACGGCCTGATCAGCGATGCGCCCTTCTTCGACTGGCTTGAGGAGCACGGAGCGCGCGTTCTCGCGCACCAGGAGGATGCTTTGCGGCACGCGGTCGTGACGAGCTGCCGCGCCAAAGCTGCCGTCGTTTCGCGCGACGAACGCGAGCACGGCGAGCGAGCGCTCCTCAACCTGGGCCACACGTTCGGCCATGCCTTCGAGGCCGAGACCGGTTTCGGCGATGCGCTGCTCCACGGCGAAGCCGTCGCGATCGGCATGGCGTATGCGTTCGCACTGTCGGCACGGCTCGGCTTCTGCGCGCAGGCAGATGCCGAGAGAGTGCGGCGGCATCTGGCCGCCGTCAGCCTGCCGAGTACGCTGCACGATGTGGCGTCCCACCCGCTGCCGGTTGATCGCCTGCTCGCGCACATGCATCACGACAAGAAGGTCCGTGACGGGCGGCTCACCTTCGTCCTGGCGCGCGGCATCGGCAAGGCCTTCGTCAGCCGCGATGTCACGCCGGAAGCGATCGAGGCTCTGCTGCGCGAAGAAGGCACCGGCCCGAAAGCAGCCGCGCCATCCTCAGACCCTGCGGCCCCATGATCGTCACTCTATGCGTGATCTTTGGCCTGCTTCTGTGCTCGGCCTTCTTTTCGGCCTCCGAGACCGCACTGACCGCTGCCTCGCGGCCCTTGATGCATCAGCTGGAGCAGAAAGGCGATAAGAAGGCGTCGACCGTCAACCGCGTGCGCGCAAGGACTGACCGGCTGATCGGTACCATTCTGCTCGGCAATAACCTCGTGAACATCGGGGCTTCGGCATTGGCAACGGGCGCCCTGATCACATTGTTCGGCGAGGCTGGTGTTGCCTACGCGACAATCGCGATGACCATCCTGGTGCTGATCTTTGGCGAGATTCTGCCGAAGAGTTACGCCTTTCGGCACGCGAACGATCTCGCGCTGAGAGTTGCCAAACCGATCGATATCCTGGCTTCCCTTTTTGCGCCGGTGACCAAGACGATCGGTTTTTTCGTGCAAGGTGTCCTGCACTTGTTCGGTGGCAGCCAGCAGGAAAGGAGCGGCCTCTGGCCGAGCGAGGAGGAACTGCGCGGTGCCATCGCGCTGCATGAGGGCGAGGGCGATGTCAAGCAAGAGCGCGCGATGCTGCACAGCATTCTCGACCTCGGCAGGGTGACGGTGGGAGAAGTCATGATCCACCGCAAAAATGTGATTGCAATCGATGCCGATCAGTCACCGGAAGCCGTCGTGACCGAGGTGCTGGCAAGTCCGTACACGCGGATCCCGTTGTGGCGCGGTTCTCCCGATAACATCGTCGGCGTCGTGCACGCGAAGGCCCTGTTGCGCGCTGTGCAGAGCCGGGGCGGCAGCACCACCGGCCTCGACATCGTCGCCCACTCGGCGAAGCCCTGGTTCGTTCCCGACACCACGTCGCTCCTCGATCAACTGCAGGCCTTTCGCCGCCGGCGCGAGCATTTCGCCATCGTTGTCGATGAGTACGGCAGCCTGATGGGGATCGTGACCCTGGAAGACGTGCTGGAAGAGATCGTAGGCGACATCGCCGATGAACACGATATCACCGTGCCGGGCGTCGTGCGCCAACCGGACGGGAGCTACGTCGTCCAGGGAACCGTGACGATCCGCGACCTCAACCGGGAACTCGGCTGGCGGCTGCCGGATGAGGAGGCGGTGACCATCGCCGGGCTGCTGCTGCACGAAGCGAAGCGGATCCCCGAGGTCGGCCAAGCCTTCATGTTCCACGGTTTCCGTTTTGACATCCTGCGCCGGCAGCGGCACCAGGTAACCTCCGTGCGCGTTTCGCCACCCGAGGCGGGTCGGAAAAAGGCCGCTGCCGGCGGCAGCGGTTCGGATCAGCCCCCGTCCCCGGAGCCATCGCCATGAGCGGCGATGCGCAACACGCGCGGTAGGGGGCGGGCAGCATGACCTTGAGCAAGGCAAGCCCGCGCCGGCTTGTTCATACCCGCTTGATTGCCTGTCACGGCTACCAGCGCGAGGACGGCTTGTGGGACATCGAGGCGACGCTGGAAGACACCAAAGCCTACTCCTTCGCCAACCGCGACCGCGACGGCATTGCCGCCGGGGAGCCGATCCACTTGATGCGCATCCGGCTCACCCTTGACGACGATCTCGTCGTTGTGGCCGCCGAAGCCGCAACCGACGCCGGCCCGTTCACCCTTTGCGGCGATATTGCGCCGCGCTTCGCCGCTCTCGCCGGTCTCGCCATCGGTCCCGGCTGGCGCGCAAAGGTCGTGGCACAGTTCAAAGGCGCGGCCGGCTGCACGCACCTGACGGAGCTTCTGCTGGGACCGCTCGCAACGACGGCACTGCAAACAATTTCCGGCGCGCGCGCCAAGCGCCTGCAGGGCAGCCGCGACGGCCGGCCGCCGGCAGTGATCGACACATGCCATGCGCTGCGCGGTGACGGCCCGATCGTCAAACGGGAGTGGCCGGCGTTCTATCGCGGCGATGAATGACGGGCGGCGCCTTCAACCGCGCCCGGCAGCAGCCTCGGCTGGCGTCAGCGCGCTCAACGCCAGTGCGTGGACAGGACCGGCCAGCTCCGCAGCGAGAATGGCGTTGACAGACCGATGCCGCTCCAGACGCGCCATCGGCTCGAAGGCGGCCGCGACGATGGTGACCCGGAAATGCGTCTCGCCCTCGGGCCGTGAGCCGGCGTGCCCCACATGACGATGCGATTCATCCACGACGTCGAGCGCTTGCGGTGCAAGTGCGGCCGTGAGCTTGGCTCTGATCGTTTCGGCAACCGACATGGTGGCACCGGTTTAAGACCCGGGCGCGGGCTGGTCAACCGATGACGTCGACTTCTCGGGCGCGCGCTCTGGGCTTGCTTGGCCTGGTGATCGGGTTGTGGGGCAGCAACTGGCCGATCATGAAGGTCGGCCTGATGGATATGCCGCCACTCAGCTTCGCCGCCGCCCGGCTTTCGCTCGCCACCCTCGTCCTGTTCGTGATCTCGCCGCGGCGGCTGCAGGTGCCGGCGGCACGCGACATGCCGGTGGTGCTGTCGGTCGGCCTCCTGCAGTTGTTCGCCTTCATGCTGTGCATGTATCTGGCCCTGATGGTCGTGCCGGCCGGCCGGTCGGCGATCCTTGCCTACACGACGCCGATCTGGGTGGTGCCGATGGCAACGCTGTGGCTTGGCGAGCGGATAACGCGGGCAAAGGCGCTGGCACTCGCGATCGGGTTGGCCGGCATCGGCGTGCTCTTCAACCCGGCTGCGCTCGATTGGGGTTCGACCGAAGTGCTGATCGGCAATGGGCTCTTGTTGGTAGCCGCGGCGGCATGGGCGATCACGATCGTTCATGTGCGCGGCCGGCGCTGGCAGGCGACGCCCTATCAGTTGCTGCCGTGGCAGATGCTTCTGGCCTCGCTCGCCACCGTTTGCGTGGCTTTCGCTTTCGAGAGCGATGCCGTCATCCACTGGACACCGCGGCTGATCGTCATCTTGCTCTACAACGGCATTCTCGCCTCGGCATTCTGCTCCTGGGCGTTCAACGAGGTGGCGCGCTCGCTTCCGGCCACGACGACCTCGCTGGGCTCGCTGGGGGTGCCGGTCGTCGGCCTCTCGGCGTCGGCGGCGTGGCTCGGGGAACCGCTCGCCCTCAGCACGGTTCTGGGTCTGGTGCTGATTTTGAGCGCAGTCGGGCTCCTGGTCCGCCAGGAGATCGGCGCCCGGCGGTGAGGCGGTAGCGGTCGTCGCTGCCGTGCCGCACGCCGCTCGACGAAAACCGGCCTCGTTATGAAAGCGCATTCCCGCCGCTGATTGCCGGGTTTCCGCCATGATCGCGGAGAGAGGGCGACTGCATTCGCGTAAGCAGCCCTCTGATAACCTGAGCAAATCACGTACTGTCGATAAATTGATTTGATGGATCATCGGCAGACTTCCATCTGTCGTAGGGGAGACGCGTTTCGCGACCGGCCTTCTGGCCCGAAAACCTTGACCAAGGAGGCCGCAATCGATGTTCAGAGTTCCTGCCGAGCGGGTGAGACTGCGAGCCGTGATCGCATGATGGCTCGCAGGGCCGGTTTCCGTGTCGTGCTGGCAAGCGTACGGGAGCGTCTCCGCGCCATTGTCGAGCATGCAGTGGTGCAGCGCGCGATCCACGCCTTGATCGTCATCAACGCGGTGACCCTGGGTCTCGAGACCTGGTCGGTGGCGATGGCGACCGCCGGCGATCTGATCATCGCCGCGGACCGGATCATGCTCACGATCTTCTCCATCGAGATTGCCGCACGGTTGGCCGCGTACGGCCCTCGCTTCTTCCGCGATCCATGGAGTGTGTTCGATTTCGTTGTCGTCGGCATCGCATGGATCCCCGCGAGCGACGGGGCGGCCGTGTTGCGAGCGCTGCGCGTGCTGCGGGTCCTCCGGATCGTGTCCGCGGTGCCGAAGATGCGTCACGTCGTCGAGGCGCTGTTGCAGGCCATCCCCGGGATCGGAGCGATCGCAGCCCTGCTCGGCCTTGTGTTCTACGTTGCGGCCGTGATGGCAACCAAGCTTTTCGGCGACAGCTTCCCTGAGTGGTTCGGGTCCGTCGGCGCTAGCCTCTACAGCTTGTTCCAGATCATGACGCTGGAGAGCTGGTCGATGGGCATCGTAAGGCCGGTGATGGATGTCTACGCCGTCGCATGGAGCTTCTTTGTCCCGTTCATCCTGTTGACTACATTCACGGTTCTCAATCTGTTCATCGCTGTGATTGTCGGGGCGATGCAGACCGTGCACTCGGCCGATGCTCACGGCGAGGCCGCTCTCGCAGCCGCCGAGCGGGCGCAAATCCTTGAGGAAATCCGCGCTCTGCGGGCCGAAATCAACACCCTCGTTGCGGCCCGTCGCGAGGGCAATGCGATGGAAATGAGGCCGTGAGCGCCGGCCGAGCACCCCAGTCGGCAGCGGCACGTGGTGGCGGCCTCTCCATGGCGGCGCTCGCCTTCGGCGGCTGTTCGTCCCTCGCAAGCGCGATCGGAGACGTATCCGCCGGAGATATCCTCAAGCTGAGCCTGCCCTGGGTCCCGGCGCTCGGCGTCAACCTCGAGTTCTCCATCGACGGCTTGGCCCTCCTCTTCGCCCTCCTCATTACCGGCATTGGCGGGTTCGTCGCCCTGTACGCGGAGCGATACCTGCGCGGACACGCCCACGCGCCGCGGCTGTTCGTCATCCTGATCGCGTTCATGATCGCGATGGTCGGCCTGGTGACCGCCGACAACGTGATCACCCTGTTCGTCTTCTGGGAGCTGACGACGATCACGTCATTCCTTCTGGTCGGGTTTGACCACGAAAGCGAGAAGGCCCGCAGGAGCGCCTGGCAAGCGCTGCTGGTCACAGGGGCCGGCGGTCTGGCGCTGCTGGCGGGGTTGCTGCTGCTTGCGGACGTCGCCGGAACCATGCGCATCAGCGAGATGATCACGGTGGGCGGCGTCATCACCAGCGATCCGCTCTATCCCGCAATTCTGGCGCTGATCCTTGCCGGCGCGTTCACGAAGTCGGCGCAGGTCCCGTTCCATTTCTGGCTGCCGAACGCCATGGCGGCACCGACCCCGGTCAGCGCGTACCTGCATTCCGCGACGATGGTCAAAGCCGGCATCTATTTGCTCGCCCGCTTCCACCCTGCGCTGGGCGGCACCGACCTCTGGATGTGGACATTGACCCTGGTCGGCGCAGTGACCGCCGTCTGGGCAGCGATCGTCGCCGTCCGCCAGACCGACCTCAAGCTCGCGCTCGCCTACACGACGGTCATGGCCCTCGGCACGCTGACGATGTTTCTCGGCTCCAGCGCAAAGATCGCCATTGCCGCGGCCATAACCTTCCTGGTTGTGCATGCCTTGTACAAGTGCGCCCTGTTCCTGATCGTGGGGATCATCGATCACGAGGTGGGAACGCGCGACGTCACCCGTCTGGGCGGTTTGGCCCGCGCCATGCCCGTCACCGCGGCCGCGGCACTGGCGGCAGCGCTGTCCATGGCCGGGTTTCCGCCCTTTTTGGGTTTCATCGGCAAGGAGTTGAAGTACGAGGGGGCGCTCGCCGTTGCTTCCGAGCCGCTGCTCGTCGCCGCGGCGGCCGTTGCCGCCAATGCCCTGATGGTGGCCGTCGCAGCAATGGTCGCGATCCGGCCGTTCTTCGGGCCGGCGCGTGCGGCGGCGGTGCCCAGCCACGACGCGCCCTGGCCGATGCTGGCCGGTCCCCTCGTCCTGGGCGGATTGGGGCTGCTGTTTGGATTGTTACCCCCCATCCTCGCCGATGCGGTGGTCCAGCCGGCCGTCTCCGCGATCCTGGGTGGGCCAGAAACGGTCAAGCTGGCGTTGTGGCACGGGATCAACCTTCCCCTGGCGCTAAGCGTCCTCACGCTCGCCATCGGCATGGCGTGCGTCTTCGTCGGGCCGCAACTGCGCACCGGCATAGCGGCCCTGCTGTCGTACCTGCCAACCACGGCCGACCGGGCCTATGACGCCGTGATGCGGGGCTTCGCGGCCGCAACCGCAAGCATCACGATGGCCGTGCAGACCGGCTCGTTGCGCTGGTACCTGGCCGTCATCTTCGCGACGACAACGGCAGCCGTCAGCGCCACGCTGGTCGCGGGCGGCGGCGTGCGCCTGCCTGACCGGCTTCCGGACATCAGCGTGATCCAGGCTCTCATCGTCGCGCTTGTCGCGTTGGGCGCGCTACTGCCGCCGCTGACCCGGTCGCGCGTAACCGCGGTCTCCGGTCTCGGCCTTACCGGATCCGGCATTGCCCTGCTGTTCCTGGTTCACGGCGCGCCCGACGTGGCAATGACGCAGCTTCTCGTTGAGATCTTCTTCGTCATCGTGCTCGCCGTCTTGATCTTGCGATTGCCGCGGCTTGATGCGACGGCCCGGACGCCGCGGACACGCCGTCTCGCCCACGGCGTCCTCGCCGCAGCCTTCGGCGCGATGATGAGCCTGCTGACTCTGGCCACGATCGATGCCCCTCTGCCGCGCCACGTGACGGCGTTCTTCGAGGCGTCGAGCGTGGCCGAAGCCTTCGGCCGGAATATCGTGAACGTCATTCTGGTCGACTTCCGCGCGCTGGACACGTTGGGGGAAATCGTCGTGGTGGCAGCCGCCGCGCTTGCCGCCTATGCGCTGCTGCGCATGCGGCCGAAGTCCGGGGGGCGGCCATGAACTCCATCATCATGACGACCGTTGCGCGCCCCGTTGCGCTTCTGATGATCGCTTTCTCGATTTTCCTGCTGATCCGTGGCCACAACGCTCCGGGCGGCGGCTTCATCGGCGGACTGACCATTGCCGCAGCGTTCGTGCTGATCGCGCTCTCCAACGGCGTCGAAGCGGCAGAACGGGCCCTGCGCGTGCAGCCGACGACGATCGCCGCCACGGGGTTGGCCGTTGCCCTCGCGGCTGGGCTTGCCGGCCTCTTCGCGGACCAGCCTTTCCTCACAGGGCTTTGGACCCATGTCGCCGGACTGCCGCTCGGGACTCCGCTGCTGTTCGACCTCGGCGTCTACCTCACGGTCTGGGGATCGGTGTTGAGCGTCGTGTTCGCGCTGGAACAGGGACGCTAACATGGAGGCAGTTCTTGCCGTCCTCGTTGGCATCCTTTTCAGCGTCGGCGCCTACCTGATGATGGAGCGCTCGCTGATCCGGCTGCTGTTCGGCCTCGTGCTGATCAGCAACGCGGCAAGCCTTGCCGTTTTTGCCGCGGGCCGGCTGACCTGGGGTGAGCCTGCGATCGTGCCGGTTGGAGCACTCGCACCGGACCGCGAGATCGCGAACGCTTTGCCGCAAGCGCTGGTGCTGACCGCGATCGTTATCGGGTTCGGGCTCATCGCCTTTGCCCTCGTGCTCGCCGAGCGTGCCTTCCGCTGGCTCGGGACGGTGGACACCGAGGCCATGCGCGTGGCGGAGCCGCAGCCGGAAGGCTCAGGCGCGTCCGCCGTCAAAGCCGACGCGGGGAGGACCGCTTGACCGCTCCTCTCGTCCTTCCGATCGTGGTGCCTCTCGGCGTCACCATCGCGTGCGTCCTCACCGGCAGCCGGCCGGCGCTGACGCGTGTCGTTAGCGTCGGGGGAGCCGCGCTACTGTTCGCCTGTGCTGTGGTCCTGATGGTTCGAGTCCTCGACCACGGCATTCAGGCCGCACAGATCGGCGACTGGCCGGCGCCGTTCGGCATCACGCTCGTGGCGGATCCCTTCGCCGCGATCATGGTGCTGGTGGCCGGCTTCATGGGTTTGGCCGTTGCCGTCTATGGCCTTGTGGATATCGACGCCGACCGCGAACGCTTCGGCTTCCATGCGCTCTACCACGCGCTTCTGGCCGGCATCTGCGGCGCATTCCTGGCCGGCGACCTGTTCAACCTTTACGTCTGGTTCGAGGTGATGATGATCGCCTCATTCGCGCTTCTCGTGTTGGGCAGCGACCGGGAGCAGCTCGACGGGGGCGTAAAGTATGTGGCGATCAACCTCGTTTCGACCATCGTGTTCCTGACCGCCTGCGGCCTGACCTACGGCGTCGCCGGCACCCTGAACATGGCGGAACTCCATGCCGCGCTGCCGGATGTGGAAAACCAGGGCGTGGTGGCGGCTATCGGCATCCTGTTGCTCGTGGCCTTCGGCATCAAGGCGGCCGTGTTTCCCTTGTTCTTCTGGCTGCCGGCGGCATACCACGCACCGCCCGTCACAGTGACCGCGATCTTCGCGGCGCTCCTGACCAAGGTGGGCGTCTACGCCCTGATACGGATCGACACGCTGGTCTTTGCGGCCGTGGCCGATGTCCTGGAGCCGGTGCTCCTGGTAACCGCGCTCGCGACGATGGTCGTGGGCGTACTCGGGGCGGCCGCCCAGAACGAAGTGCGCAGGATCCTGTCGTTCCACATCGTCAGTCAGATCGGCTACATCCTTTTGGGCTTGGCGATGTCAACGGCGCTCGGCCTCGCCGGCGCGGTTTTCTACTTGGTCCACAATATCGTGGCCAAGACCAACCTCTTTCTGGTCAGCGGCGCCATCCGGCGGCTGGAGGCATCGCTTGAGCTCAAGTCCATCGGCGGCTTGTATGCGACGGCGCCGCTGCTGTCGGTGGTCTTTCTGGTGTCCGCGTTGTCGCTCGCGGGTATGCCGCCGCTCTCAGGCTTCTGGGCGAAACTGCTTCTGCTGCAGGCCAGTCTCGCGATCGAAGGCTATGTCCTTGCGACGGCGATCCTCGCCGTCGGGCTCGTCACGCTCTACTCGATGACCAAGATCTGGCTGCAGGCCTTCTGGAAGCCGGCGCCGGATGCCTCCGCCCACCCCGCAAAACCTTCCCTCACCGCGCGCGAACGCGCCGGCCTGTTCGGTCCCATGCTCGCGCTGACCGCGATCATCATCGCCATGGGCGTCGCTGCCCAACCGTTCCTCGATCTCGCAATGGTCGCCGCCACGCATCTGAGGGATCCTGCGGCTTATGTCACTACCGTCCTTGGGAGGCCGTGATGCGACGAACCCTTCGCGCCATCGTCAAGGGGATCGAGCTGATCGGTTTGTTCGGCTATGAGCTGGTGGCGTCGAGCCTGAGAGTGGCCCACGACGTCCTCACGCCTCAGAGCCTCGCCAAGCCAGGCATCGTCGCCATCCCTCTCGACGTCCGGTCCGACTTCGGCATCACGGTGCTGGCCAATCTGATCTCGCTCACGCCCGGATCCCTCGCCCTCGACGTCACGGCCGATCGTCAGCGCCTTTTCGTCCACGTCATGTTCATCGACGATCTCGATGCGGTGCGTCACGCGATCAAGAACGGGTTCGAGCGCCGGATTCTGGAGATTGCAGAATGACCGTGACAGCGTTTCTCGAGGCGGCTTCAGCCGTGGCGGCAACGACGATCCTGCTCGCCATGCTGGGCGTGTCCTGGCGATTGATGAAGGGGCCGACGGCCGCCGATCGCATCGTCGCACTCGACATGCTCGGCATCCTCCTGGTCGGCTTCGCAGGCGTGTTCGCCGTGAGCGCCGGCGAAACCGCATTCCTGGATGTCGCACTGGCGCTGGCATTCGTCGCCTTCCTCGGAACCGTCGCTTTCGCCCGATACCTGGAGCGCCGGCGCGAGGCGCGGACGAACGTCTGCACGGACATTCGGGACGTCACCGGCCCCGAACGACAGGAGATAGGATGAGCGACATCATAACAGGTGTGCTGCTGCTTGCGGGCGCGCTGTTCGTGTTCGTTGCCGCGCTCGGACTGGTGCGGATGCCGGATGTCTACATCCGCATGCATGCCGCGACCAAGGCCGGAACCCTGGGTGCGATGCTCATCCTGGCCGCCGCCGCCGTCCACGGAGCCGATCTGGGGATCACCGCCCGCGCGGTGGCGGCGATAGCATTCCTTTTGACCACTGCGCCCGTCGCCGCACACCTCATCGGGCGCGCTGCTTACCTCGGCGGCGTGCCGCTGTGGAGCGGTTCGGTTGCCGATGAGTGGGGCGCATCGCCTCAGCAGACGGTTCTTGATCCGGACACCCTGGAAGAAAGGAGGACATCGCCATGAAACGTTTTCGCAACATCCTCGTGGTTCCCGAGCACCTCGACGCGGACGATCCGGGTCTCCGGCGCGCGATCGATCTCGCCGAAACCAATGCGGCCCGCTTGACGGTTGCCGGGTTGCTGGAAGCCCAAGACACACCCGATTACCTGATTCCGCTCCACCAGGAAGCGGTTGACAGCATCGAGGACCGACTGAAAGTCGCAGCGGCAGCCGCGCGCGACCGCGGCGTGTCGGTCAAGACCACATTGCTGATCGGCCGGCCATTCGTCGAAATTATTCGCACGGTGCTCGTCGAGAAGCATGATCTCGTTATGAAAACCGCCCGCGGCCGCGGGCAGCCGCAACCCCGGTTGTTCGGTTCGACGGCTCAGCATCTTCTGCGCAAGTGTCCCTGCCCGGTCTGGATCGTCGATCCGCAACAAAGTCCGGAGCGGCGTGGCGTCCTTGCTGCCCTCGATCCCGATACGAGCGAGCCCGTGCAGACGGCGCTCAACACCAAGATCATGGAACTTGCGAGTTCCTTGGCGATCCTCGAAACGGCGCCCTTGCACGTGGTCCACGCCTGGACCGTCCCCTACGAGGACATGATCCACCATTCGCCGTACCTGCGTGTGAAGAAGGTCGAAGCGAGCACCTACATCAGGGAAATCGAGGAGCGTCACCGCAAGCGGCTGGAGGCCACGGTGGCCCCCTTCCGCCGCTCGAACCCCGGCATGTCCGTTCACTTCGTCAAGGGCCTTCCGGAAACGGTGATCACGGATATCGCCAAGGAACACAGCATTGGCGTCGTCGTGATGGCGACCGTGGCCCGCACGGGGGTCCCGGGACTCCTGATCGGCAACACCGCGGAGAACGTGCTGAGCCGCATCGACACGTCGGTCCTGACGATCAAGCCGGACGCGTTCACGTCACCGATCGCGGCTTAAGGCGCACGCCTGCTCGTGTCATGGTGTTGCCTCCGCCATCTTCGACCGCCGGCTGCCTCCCAGCGGGAATCCGCGGCGATTTCAAAGCGCAGCCGCCACGCCCGCTGCCGCCGGTCGACGCGATCGCGGG
>ERZ1645192.1881-NODE-1881-length-17436-cov-24.060123_pt1 | contig 17436 bp, 17 predicted proteins | sample MGYA00575354_ERZ1645192 | MGnify/ENA primary metagenome ERZ1645192 (study PRJEB40844, sample SAMN11349763) | freshwater sediment metagenome | isolation source: river sediment | host: Sediment | place: India: Faizupur Khadar , New Delhi | collected 2017-02-21 ... | reverse complement strand
AAATCAACCCGAGAAGTCATATCAAAACTCAACGGTGTAACCGAGACCTTCTGCTCCAACACCACCGTGCGCAAGTCGCTCTCCGGCTCGGCACTTTCCTTATCTACGCGGGTGATATACCCCATATTTCGAGATCCGTGGCCATCATCCCCTTCGCGCGGAACCGGAAAGAAATAGCGCTGACGCGACTGGCGGGTGAGCACCCAGGGGGTCTCCACTGTGGCGCTCTGCGGAATATCTACCTTGAGCACATCCACATCAAAAGGCAGCTGCGAATTCAGCATCTTTGCTGCAAAAAGAGCGGCAAAATGCCCTGCCACCGAAAAATCCACATCCCGTGAGAGGTTAAAGTGGTACTCCATGGGCGTCTGGAGTGATACCGCCAATGCCGGCACGCCCATTGTGGCCGCTTCCACTGCAGCGCCGATGGTTCCGCTGACCATCAGCCCGGAAGCAATGTTCTCTCCGTAGTTGATCCCCGAGACTACCAAATCTGGTTTGTGCTGCATCACTTCCAACAACCCGTGGAGCACAGACTGGGCAGGTGAGCCGCCTACGGCAAATACTTCCCATGGTTTGCCATGCACGATCATCGTCTGGGGGTTTACCAACCCGTCCGACTCCCTGGGCAGGGCGCGGCCCATGGAAGTTTGCTGCACCCGCGGAGCGACCACATGCACATAGCCCAACGGAGCCAGCGCCTCGGCGGCCGCCCACAAACCGGGGGAATTGATGCTGTCATCATTTGTCAACAAGATTTGAGGTTTTTCTGAGGAGTTCATATCAGCGCGATTGTATCAGATTCCATCCCCAGGGTGCGCCTTGATGTCGCTCTTGTCGAAGGGTGTTACATTTTTTCCCGATAGTCTTTAAGCATCTCCTGCTTGGGGAAGAAGAGTGCCTTGGGTTCACAGGCGCTCTTGCAGAAACAGCAGCCTACCATGCACAGGAACGGCTCAGCCACCCACACATGATTTTCCTGGTCTCTTTCAAAGACATTCCGGGCGCAAATTTCCATGCAGGCCCCGCAGTCGTTGCACAATTCCCGGGTGATCGTCGGGAACCAGGGGATTTGCTCGCGCGGGTATCCGCGCCAGGTGCCATAATTGCGCGGGGCGATTGGCTTTCCGCTTTGCTGGCGCTGCCAGAAACGCTCATACTCTCTCTTGAGGACGTCAGAATAATCGTTCTCAGCGGGTTTGGGGATGTAATTGTGCTTTTTGATGCCATCCAAGAGCAATGAGGCCAGCTGTGAGTCGGCGGGGTCGATCCCGGCGGCTGTCAACTCGTTAAAAAGCTCATCAAGGCCGAGCAGCCCGGCCGGAGAGCCTGCAATCTGGAGCATGCGGTAACTGAGTGGCATAACAACACCCCTCCTGATTGACCTACAGGTCGGGGCCGGGTTCGACACACCCGGCAGCAGCCGCCTTCAGGTGAGTGACCATGGCCGTCAGTCCGTTGGTGCGCTGTGAGGACAAATGGCGCCAGAGGCCGAGCGTCTCAAACAAAGTCAGGTCAAACTGGAGGACTTCCGAGGCTGGTCGGCCATTTAAGACCTGGGTGAGGATGGCTGCCATGCCTTTTACAATCAGCGAGTCACTATCGGCCTGAAACCAAAGCCGACCTTGTTCGCAGCGAATATCGAACCACACGCTGGACTGACATCCCCTGACCAGGTTGAGGTCGGTTTTGAGTGCATCCGGCATTTCAGGCAGGTTTTGGCCCAATTCGATCAGATAGTCGTAGCGTTCTTCCCAGGTATCGAGCAGGTTAAAGTCATCGATGAGTTGTTTTTCAATTTCGTTGACGGGGGTCATTTGTGCCTCTTTAACATCTTTAATACCCGGCGCAGTGCGTCTGTCAGCGCGTCAATGTCTTCGCGGCTGGAGTAGAGCGCCAAAGAGGCGCGGATGGTACCACTGACGCAGAGCGCGTCCATAATCGGCTGGGTGCAGTGTTGCCCGGTGCGGACTGCCACACCCAGCGTGTCGAGCAAGACCCCAACGTCGTAATGCTGCAGCCCTTCAATATTGAAGGGAAGGACGCCTGACCGGCGCCGCGGATTTCCATACAAAATCAAACCGGGGATTTGCGACAGCTGAGTGAGGCCATAAGCCAGCAAGGCTTCTTCGTACGCCATGAGGTCGGCAAAGTCGAACTGCTCCAGATAGGCAATGGCAGCCCCCAGGCCGATGGCCCCGGCAATGTTGGGGGTTCCCGCTTCAAATTTAAACGGCAGCTGATTGAAGGTAGTCCGTTCTGCAGTGACCTGATCGATCATTTCGCCGCCCGAAAGGAAGGGGGGCATTTTTTCCAGCCATTCTTCTTTGCCGTAGAGTACGCCAATGCCGGTGGGGCCGTAAATCTTATGCCCTGAAAAGGCGTAAAAATCGGCATCCAGCTCTTGGACGTTATGCGCAATGTGCTGCACCGATTGGGCTGCGTCTACCAGTACCGGAATTCCGTGGGAGTGGGCCAGCGGAATGATATTTTCCAACGGGTTCACCGTTCCCAGCGAGTTTGAGATGTGATTGATCGCCAGCAGGCGGGTTTTTTCGGTCAGCAAGCTGCCCAGTACCTGCAGATCAAGGTCGCCATTGGAGTCAAAAGGCACCACTCTGAAATGGGCGTTTTTGCGTTGGCAAAGCAGCTGCCAGGGCACGTAATTGCTGTGATGTTCCAGCTGGGTAACAACGATTTCATCGCCTTCGTGTACAAAGGCGTCGCCAAAGGCGTAAGCCACCAGGTTGATGGACTCGGTGGTATTGCGGGTAAAGATTACTTCGTGGGGGTGAGCGGCGCCAATGTAGCGGGCAACCCGGGCACGGACCTCTTCATGGGCTTGCGTCGCTCGGGCGGCCAGGGTGTGGTTGCCGCGGTGGATGTTACTGTTGTAAGTGCTATAAAACTCGGTCAGTGCGTCGATGACTGTCTGGGGTTTTTGGGTGGTTGCCGCATTATCCAGATAGGTCAAGGGATGTTCATTGACGAGAGTTTTCAAAATCGGGAAGTCGTCCCGGGCTGTGACAATGTCTTTACTCATCTTTACTCTCTTCCGTTCCTGGGATTCTACCAGAATTGAAGCTCCCACGGCTGCCTGGGCTATACCCGGGGCCGGCAGCGCCGCGGCTTTGCAGTCAAGCAGGCAGTGTACGCATCCATCCACACGCTTCAGGATACGTTAAAATCAATGTTAACAAGCAAGAGCTAAACGGCGGTCAGCTGACGGCTCAGCGGCGGAGATCCCGCAAGATGGATATGGAGGATGAATGGCAGAAAAGATATTGGTGGTTGATGATGAGATTTCTCTGCAAGAGACCGTTTCATACAGTCTGACCAAAGAAGGGTATCAGGTAGAAGTGGCTGGCGATGGAGACGCAGGGTTGGAATTGGCCCGCACGCTGAAACCAGACTTGATTATCCTGGATGTCATGCTGCCAGGTTTGGATGGGTTTGAGGTCTGTCGGATTTTGCGGCAGGAGACCAACACGCCAGTGCTGATGCTGACCGCGCGTGATGATGAAATCGACCGGGTGGTAGGCCTGGAAGTCGGGGCGGATGACTATCTGCCCAAACCTTTCAGCATGCGCGAATTGATCGCACGGGTCAAAGCCCTGCTGCGGCGGGTGCGACTGATTCGCGAAGAAGTGGGCACCAGCGCTACTGAAGGTGGCCAGCCCCAGGTGATGGCGTTTGGCAACTTGACCATCGACACCGGCCGGAGGGAGGTTTTGTTGGATGGTCAGGTGATCGCACTCAAGCCCAAAGAATACGAACTGTTGAGCTTCATGGGCACCAACAAGGGCCGCGTACTCAGTCGGGAGTTGATCCTGGAACGGGTTTGGGGCTGGGGCTTTGTCGGCGATTCGCGCACCGTAGATGTGCACGTGCGCTGGCTGAGAGAAAAAATTGAGAGTGTACCGGATAAACCGCAACGCATTATCACAGTGCGCGGAGCAGGCTATCGTTTTGAGGGGTAAAGTTGGACACGCGCCCCCGCTTGCGGGAATTTTTGCCCTATTTTATCATTCTGGTGATATTTGCCCTGGCTGCCGGGTTGGGAGCACCGGCCTGGGTCCGGCAGGCCCAGGCTGAAGCGCAAGCCCTGGGGCAGCCTTTCAACCCGCTGCCGATTATCGCCGGCGGATTCGCTTTGGCCGGTGCGGGTCTGTTGGCTGGTTTCATTGTTGATCTGCAAGCCCATCGGGCCTACCGGATGGCAATCTTACGACTTTCAGATGCCGCCGAAGGTTTGGGTAAGGGGCAGTTCGACCTGGAAGGCATTCCCGAGGCAGAAAGCCTGCCTGAAGAACTTGCTGGCGTGGGCGATGCCCTGAGGAACGCCGCTGAACAAATCCAGAAGCAGATTGCAGAGCTTTCCGATGAGCGAGCTATGCTTTCGACCGTCTTGAGCCAGATGACCGATGGTTTATTAATTGCAGATGAAACCGGACGGGTGCGGCTGCTTAACAAAATGGCGGAAAAGCTTTTCCGGATTTCACAAGAAAAGGCCATCGGGCGCTCAATTGTGGAAGTTATGCGGCACCATGCTCTGGTAGAGCTTTGGGAAAATGTGAGCCGGGGCAAATCTGAAAGCGTCACTCTTGAAATGGGAAGCAACCATACTTACCTGCAGGTTATCGGCCTGCCATTGGCTGGCATCCAGCCACGGCGGACCATGTTTCTGTTTCAGGACCTGACCCAGACCCACCGGCTGGAAGTCGTTCGACAGGATTTTATCTCCAACATTTCGCACGAGCTGCGTACACCCATGGCGAGCTTGAAAGCACTCAGTGAAACCCTATTGGATGGTGCCCTGGATGACCCACCCGCCGCCCGCCGGTTTGTCGTGCGCATGGACACCGAGGTGGACAACCTGACGCAGCTGGTGAATGAGCTTTTGGAGCTCTCGCGGATTGAATCCGGGCGGACAAACTTCGAGTTCCAGCGTGTCGCTCCCTGTGAATTGGTGGGCAAGGCCTGCGAGCGGATGAGTTTGCAGGCAGAGCGTGTTGGCCTGACGTTTGGGCAGGATTGCGGTGAAAATCTGCCATTAATTATTGCGGATCCTGACCGCATCTCTCAGGTGTTGCTCAACCTGATCCATAACGCCATTAAATTCACACCCTCCGGAGGGCACATTCAGGTGAGCGCCTGGCAAGATGGAGACAAGGTTGTCTTTAGGGTGGCTGACAGCGGTGTGGGAATTTCTCCGGGTGAAATTAACCGAATTTTCGAAAGGTTTTATAAAGCTGACCGGGCCCGGGCCGGCGGGGGCACCGGGCTGGGCCTTTCCATCAGCCGGCATATGGTCGAAGCCCACGGCGGCAAGATTTGGGCTGAGAGCGAAGAGGATAGCGGCAGCCGCTTTTTCTTCACCATACCGGTCGCACCGTCTTAAGTCGGGAGGCTGGGTTGGAAAGTATACAGCAACCTAAAGATGCGGTTTTTTTATGGAAAAATGATATATTTAAGGCGTACCCATATTTTTCCGAGATGATCTGCCCTGTTTCAGATAATCCGCCTCAGGGTGGTGATTGGAGTGAGAATGGCCCGGCTGACATTAGACCGTGAAATAAGATTAGTTCAGGACGAAATTCTGCTTTTGGGAAGCCTGGTGGAACAGGCGGTTTTGAGCTCCGTGGATGCCCTGCGCCGGCGCGATGTGAATGCAGCGGTACGCGTCCAGCACCGTGACCGGGTGATTAACAACAAACGCTTCGCAATTGAAAACCGCATTCTCATCTTATTGGCGACACAGTCTCCGATGGCACACGATCTTCGCTTGCTGGCGGCAATGTTGGAAGTTATCACCGAACTGGAGCGCATCGGGGACTATGCCAAAGGTATTGCCAAAGTGGCCGTTCAAATTGCGGATGATGAAATCCCGATACCAATCCGCGAGATCATGGCTATGGCCGATATTTCCATTTCGATGCTCCATCGGGCTCTGAGCGCCTTTATTGCCGAGGATGTGGCATCTGCCCGCGAAATCCCAACGGAAGATAATCAGGTAGACGAACTCTATCATGTCGTTTATCGCAAGTTGATCACCAACATGATCAACGATCCGAGCATCATTGACCATACCAACCAGATCCTGTGGGTAATCCACAACCTGGAGCGAACAGCAGACCGTGTGACCAATATCTGTGAACGCATCGTGTTCATCAACTCTGGCGAGCTGCTTGAGATGGACAGCAGCGATGATGAAGACGATGAAGGCGATGACCTCAGCTAGAATTCTAACCCGCAGCAACCCCTGCAGCAGCGTTTGTGATTTGTCAGCAGGCGAGCTGGATAGGCCCTCAACAAAATCATGAACCGGCGAAGGAGAACACCATGTTAAAACCGAATACCACCAAAGGTAAACTGATCATCGTTGAGGGGATCGATGGGTCGGGCAAGTCTACCCAAATTGACCTGCTGTACAAATGGCTACTCTCCCGCGGATATTCAGTCTATTTCAGTGAATGGAACAGCTCTGCGCTGGTTAAAAGCACCACAAAGATGGCTAAGAAAAACCAAAGTTTTACTCCGACCACCTTCAGCATCCTGCATTGTACTGATTTTGCCGACCGTTGGGAAAACAGCATCCTGCCTTTGCTTAAAGCGGGGGTCATCGTCCTGGCAGACCGCTATGTATTCACCGCTTTTGCGCGAGATGTCGCCCGCGGTGTCGACCCAGCCTGGGTGCGCAATATGTACTCCTTTGCCGTCAAACCAGATGTGGCCCTCTATTTCAGGGTGCCGCTCGATATCGCCGTCGGCCGGATTACCAGTGCCCGGGCCAATCTCAAGTATTACGAAGCAGGGATGGATCTGAACCTTTCCCCGGATATTCAAGAAAGTTTCAAGCTGTTCCAGGGCAGAATTCTGGAGCAGTATGACCAGATGACGGACGAGTTCGGTCTGGTCCAAATCGACGGCACCCAACCGGTAAAAGACCAGCAGAGAAAGGTGCGTGCGCTCGTCCGCAAAGCTCTGGAGGGCTGGGAAGGGTTGCCCAACCCCAACAAGGTTGCCATTACGGTCTCCAACCCGCTGGCCGCCAAAGACAAAGGAGAAAAGAAATGAAAGAGCCTGTCTTTTACGGTGCCGGTTTCCCTTATCGCACTTTCCAGAAGCTGAGTGGGAAATTGATTGTGTTGGAAGGACCGGATGGCGTCGGCCGCTCGACCCAAATCCGGCTGCTGCGCAGCTGGCTTGAAGAAGAGGGCTATGCAGTTTCAGATACCGGGCTGACCCGTTCTGAGCTGACCCAGGCGGGCCTGGATAAGGCCAAGAGCGGTCATACGCTCGGACCGCTGACGATGAGCCTTTTTTATGCGGCCGACTTTGCCGACCGGTTAGAAAACCAGATCATCCCAGCCCTTCAGGCCGGTTTCGTTGTCCTCTCTGATCGCTATTTTTATTCTGTAATTGCGCGCGACAGCATTCGTGGCGTGGATAAAAACTGGGCTCGCGGCGTGTATGGCATCGCTCTCAAACCAGATCTGGTGATGTATCTGCAGGCTAGCGTGGAGAGCTTGGTCAGCCGTCTGATTTATGGTAGGGGATTAAACTATTGGGAAGCAGGTATGGATCTGCATCTTTCAGACAACCTTTACGACAGCTTTGTGGTGTATCAGGGGTTGATCCTGAAAGAATTCGATGAACTGGCCAGAGAATACAATTTTTTGACGGTAAATGCCGACCGGCCTGTTGATGAAATCTTTGAAGAGCTTAAAGAGCCAATCCTGCAGCTGCTGCACAATCGCTTGACGAAAGAAAAGCGGCCGCTTTAGACCTGAAAGCCGGCAACATCGCCGGCCAAAACCATTCTGCGGAGGTGACTGATGCCAGCGACTGCCTCTGAATCCGTTTGCTTCTACGGTGCAAGGGAGATCAACAAACATTTGAGCGCCATGCGCGCTGAAGTGGAAGGGGTCAGGCAGGGGAGTGATATTGAGTATGTTCACCGCATGCGGGTCGCTTCCCGCCGGATGCGCACCGCGTTGAGTTTGTTCAGCGGTTTCTTTCCTGATAAAAAACACAAAAAGATTATCAAGACCATGCGTACGGTTACCAGCTCGCTGGGTGAAGCGCGTGACCTTGACGTGCAGTTGGCCTTGCTCGAAAAAGTATTCCAGGAAGCCCCTCCGCAGCGCGCCCTGCCGGGGCTGCGCCGCCTGCAGCTGCGCCTGAAGCAGCAGCGAGCTGAAGCACAGTCGCATGTCAGTCTGGCCATGGATCGTTTCAGCATGGAACAGACCGTTGAGACCCTGCAGGAATGGATCAATCCATACCTGATCAGTGGCCGCAATGTTTATCTTTTCTCACCAGCGTTGTACGAGCTGGCCTTCACCAGCATCCGTAAACGTGTTGAGGAGCTTCTCGCGCATGAGCCTTATATTTATGACCCGCAGGAAGTGACACAGCTGCATGCCATGCGCATCAGCGCTAAGCGGCTGCGTTATACCATGGAGGCCTTTGACGACCTTTACAGCGGCCGGCTAAAGCCCTACATTAACTTGACCAAAGACCTGCAGGATGATTTGGGGACGCTGCATGACCTGGACGTCTGGATTGCCATGATTCCACGCTTTACCAGCGAAGAACAGGAACGCATCCGCGCTTACTATGGGACGGATGGCCCGCTGAGGCGGCTGCTGCCCGGCTTGCGCTGGTTTCAGCAGACCCGCAGCGTGCAGCGTGAGGCTGTATATGCCAGCTTTATTGCTCGCTGGGAAAAAGTGAAGCAGCAGGATACTTTTGAAAACTTGCTGAAGCTGATTAACGCTCCGTTTGACCTGGAACAAACGCTGCTGGCAATGCGGATGCAGGCTGGCAAACCGGAAGCCGGCTTTCAGCCTGAAGCAGGGGAGGCCCCGCAGGAGAGCGAGCAGCCACACTCAGAGGATTAGAGCACCTGGTCTAATTGCCATCTTCAGGCAGCTGCTTTTCCATGCGGGCCAAAAACAGGTAATTGACCGTTGCAATTACACCCATCAGTACCAGGAGCAGCACATAGCCCCATTTCCAATTTTCCTGCCCGATCATCATCGTGTATTCGGACATGCCGCCAATCCCGGAGATAAGCGTGAGCGGCATGAAAATGGTAGTAATCAACGTCAGGCGGCGCATGATGGCGTTGGTACGGTTGGCGGTTTCAGCCATGCGATTGCTGGCGATGGAGAGGTGAATATCGAGCAGGCTGGTGACAAGATCGCGCGCCGTCTCTGAGATTTCATAGTATTTGGACAGGTGATCATAAATGTCGCGGAAATAAATGATGGATTTATCCGCAATGAAGGGCGAATCCATCCGGATCAGTTTGCCAAGCACCTCACGTTCGTAAAAAACAGCTTTTCGTACCACCAGCAGCTGCCGGCGAGTAGCCATCAGCGATGCCGGGTCGAAACGCCCAGTGCGATTGAGGATTTCATCCTCGTCTTCGTCCAGCTTTTCTTCAAGCATTTCCAGGGCATTAAATTTGCGGTCCACCACATTATCAATGATCAGATGCATTAGAAACGATGGCCCCTGGCGTATTTTCAGATTGTCTCTTTCAATCCCCTTGTGAAGGTCGGCCAACAATGACCGGCCTTGACTATCGCGGCGCGAGACGGTAATTAGAAACCGGGAGCCCAGGAACAAATCCAGCTCATGCGCGATCAGTATGTCGGTTGTGATTTCGAAATAATTAAAGATCATGAAAGAGTAATCGGGGAAGACGTCCAACTTAGGCAGCTGTTCCTCATTCAGGCAGTCTTCCAGCGACAGCGGATGGATTTTAAGCTGTGTGGCTAATTCTGCCAGAGACTCGTTGGTCGGGTCAAGGTAATCGGCCCAGAGATATCCGCCGTGGTCTGCACCAGCCAAAGCATCGCTCAGGGTTGAGGTGAGCGAAAGGTTGCCTGCCGGGTCAATGATGAAGTATCTTACCGAAGGTTGCACGTCCAAGTTTTACCTCACTGCGTTGGGGGTGACCAGGCTTATGCGTTTCAGCGCGCCCGCCACCCTTATTTGAATGTTAATTTTATCAGGGGACTGAATGGATTCCAATCCAGGGCTTTCGCAATTTGAAACGCTGAAACTTTGCGGCTGCGCTGGACGATTTTTCGCTTTGCCAAAACTTTGGGCAGCGCTTCAATGGCCTGAAACTCCCCCCGGGCAATATGCCGGCCAAAAGGTACAAAAATTGCCGCGAGCAAATAGAGCAAGTTTATCAGGATATGGGCGGGCAGCAGCAGCCAAAACAAAACACCAGGCATGTCTTTGACGAAAGTCCAGATCAGGTTGCGGTGGCCGGCAAGCACCGCCAGCTCGCTGCGGGTGGAAGTGCTTCCTGCTCCCACATGCCGCACCACGGCTTGCGGCAGGTAAAAACAGGGAACCCCCTGCAGCTTCAAGCGGAAGTCCAGGTCGATATCTTCCATATAGGCGAAATAGTCGGGGTCGAAGCCGCCAACGGATTGAAAAGCACTGCGAGGGTAAGCCGCCGCTGCGGCACATGCCCCCCATACTTCTTTTTCGGAAAGGTAGGCTTGCGCCAGCTGCTTACCATGGGAGCGGCGCCAGGCCATGCCGCTGGCGTGGTAGACGTTCCATTCCCCGTCCAGGCGGTTCAGGTCAGATGCCATTAACAGGCGGGAAGCAAAAAATGCTCCAGGGTGGTGTTGAGCGGCTTCATAAAGCTGTTCGAGCCAGTCCGGGTCCGGAAAGGCGTCCGAATTTAATAAGACGAGGTACTCGCCGATGGCCATATCCGCCAGACAGTTATTGCCAGCGGCAAAGCCGATGTTATCAGCCATCCGGGTTTGGGTCAGGCGAAGCGCAGGAAATTCTTCATGCAGGCTATTCCTCAGAGGTGGGCTGGAACCATTATCCAACAGCAGAACTTCAAATTTCTTAAAAGTCTGGTTTTCGAGGCACTGCAGACATTCTGAAAGGAAGTGCCCGTCGTTCCAGCTTAGGATCAATATCGAGAAAAAAGGCTTCATTAATATTCCCCGGTTCCAGAGGATTGGGATGCGTTACACGGATATGGTACTATTATGTGTCAATAAATTTTAATGCATAAACGAGGAACGTGCGTTGAATTCATCTGTCAACCCGGCCTATGATTCCGCCCGCCAGACTGTGCCGGCGCTCTCAGAGGTAAAAGAGCTAAAAAACTACCGCTATCTTTTGGCACAATTGGTGCGGCGGGATATCGTTACGCGCTACAAGCGCTCGGTTTTGGGCGTCGCCTGGACGATGCTCAACCCTTTGGGGACCATGCTCATTTTGGCGTTGGTTTTTTCGCAGCTGTTCAAAACGGTAGAGTCCTATCCGGTGTATGTGTTGAGTGGGTTGATCGTCTGGAATTTTTTCTCTCAGGGCACCAACGCGGCCATGAGCGGTCTGGTTTGGGGCGGCAGCCTGCTGCAGCGCATCTATATTCCCCGAACCATCTTTGGCGTCTCCGCCATCGGTACGGCATTGGTCAACCTGTTGATCTCGCTCGTCCCGCTGACGCTGGTCATGCTCGTCACGCGCACGCCCATTCCCTGGACGGTGGTATTTTTGCCGGTTTCCATTTTGCTGCTGGCGGCCTTCGCGCTCGGCTTTGGGCTGTTTATATCATCGCTGGCGGTTTACTACCCAGACGTGGCTGAAATGTATCAGATCGCCCTGTTTGCCTGGATGTATCTTTCACCGGTGATTTACCCCGAAAATATCATCCCGGAACAATGGTTGGGGATCTACCGGATCAATCCACTCTATCACCTGATTAAGATGTTCCGCCTGCCAATTTATGAAGGGCGCATCCCGACCTGGCCGGAGCTGCTTCCGGCGCTGGCCTGGAGCCTGGCAGTGCTGCTGTTGGGATGGTTATTTTTTACTTCCAGATCGGATCAATATGCCTACCGTGTCTGAGAAGGTTGCCCTGGAGTGCACTGAGGCCTCCCGTCCCATGATCCAGCTGGAGCACGTCGGAGTGCAGTACCGCATTCCCTCGGAGCGGATTGGTACTTTTAAAGAATATATGATCCGCTTAGTGCAGCGGCGGGTTTCATTTAAGAAGTTTCAAGCGTTGGATGACGTGAACCTGAGCGTGAACCGTGGGGAAGTTTTTGGAATTGTCGGGAATAATGGGGCCGGAAAGAGCACCATGCTCAAGGTGATTTCACGGGTGCTGCGCCCGACGAGCGGCCGGGTAGCCGTCTATGGCAAAATCGCGCCCCTGCTTGAGTTGGGAGCAGGTTTTCACCCGGAACTTTCTGGGCGGGAGAATGTTTACCTGAACGGCGCCTTACTGGGGTACAACCGCGGGCAGATGGATGAAGTCTTTGATGAAATTGTTGCTTTTTCTGAACTGGAAGCCTTCATCGACGCCCCAATTCGCACTTACTCCTCGGGCATGTACGCCCGCCTGGGGTTTGCCGTGGCGACCGCTCATTTTCCTGAAATCCTGATCGTGGATGAAATCTTAAGCGTTGGGGACGAAGCTTTCCAGCTAAAATGCAACCAGCGTATGCTTAATTTCAGGGAACAGGGTGCCACAGTGCTGATTGTGTCGCACGCCTTGGACCGCCTGGCAGGGATGTGCAACCGGGTTGCCTGGCTGGAGCATGGCCAGCTGATGCAGGTTGGCAGCCCTGATGAGGTGATTGAATCGTATCGGAAAGGCCGCGGCTGAGATGGAATACACGCGCAGTGAGATTTCGGATGTGGTGCTGATTGTTCCGCAGGTGTTTGGTGATGAGCGCGGTTTCTTCATGGAAACCTTTCGCCAGAAAGAACTGGAAGCATTTGCCGGTCCGGTTCTATTTGTACAAGATAACCACTCCGGATCAGCCCAAGGCATTCTGCGCGGGTTGCATTATCAGCTGCGCCAGACTCAGGGCAAGCTGCTGCGGGTTGTAGCCGGAGAAATTTTTGATGTGGCTGTCGACATTCGGCGTGGCTCAGCAACCTTTGGGAAGTGGGTGGGCTATCACCTTTCGGCGGAAAACCGGCATGAATTGTGGGTGCCGGCCGGCTTTGCCCATGGGTTTTATACCATCAGCCCCTGGGCTGAACTGGTCTATAAGGCCACCGATTATTATGCGCCCGAATGGGAGCGCAGCCTGCGCTGGGACGACCCGGCGCTGGCCATCCCCTGGCCGTTAGTCAATGGCCAGGCGCCCTTACTTTCCAACAAGGATGCCCAGGCTCCGCTATTGGCTCAGGCTGAGGTGTTTGGGCCAGACTGGCAGCCAGCGCAGTTTTCTAAGGAGGAGCAATGAAACGCATTCTGGTGACTGGCGGCGCCGGCTTCATCGGCTCCAATTTTATTCATTTTCTTTTGGCAGCCGAGCCCGACGTTTTTGTGATTAACCTGGATGCCCTGACCTACGCTGGCAGTCCGGAAAACTTAAAAAACCTGCCTGACCCCGAGCGGCATGTCTTTATCCACGGCGACATCAACGACCGTCCACTTTTGGACCAGCTCTTTAGGCAATATGAAATTGAGACCGTTGTGCATTTTGCCGCCGAGTCGCATGTGGATCGCTCCATTTTGGACCCAGGCATCTTTGTGCGCACCAACGTGATCGGAACTTTCACGCTTTTGGAAGCAGCCCGCCAGGCCTGGTTGGAAGACCGGATCGTCCCGCTGGAAGCCGCCCGCTTTCATCATGTTTCAACCGACGAAGTTTTTGGCACCCTGCGGGCCGGGGATCCGCCTTTTTCGGAGAGTACCGCCTACCAGCCGCGCTCGCCTTATGCCGCTTCAAAGGCAGCCAGTGACCATTTTGTGCGCGCTTACCATACCACTTTTGGGCTGCCGGTGACCATCAGCAATTGTTCCAATAATTACGGCCCGCGCCAATTCCCCGAAAAGCTGATTCCGTTGATGATTTTGAATGCGACGCAGGGCAAACCCCTGCCGGTCTATGGTGACGGGATGCAGATTCGCGATTGGCTGTATGTCGATGATCATTGTGCCGCCATCTGGAAGGTGATTACCGCCGGAAAAGTGGGTGAAACCTATTGCATCGGGGGAAATAACCAGCCCGCAAATATCGAAATTGTGCAAACGATCTGCAAGGTTTTGGACGAACTTCAACCCAATTCGCCCTTCAGCCCGCACGACCAGCTTATTACACACGTCACCGATCGGCCCGGCCATGACCGCCGCTATGACATCACGATTGAAAAAATCCAGCAGGAACTGGGCTGGAGCCCGCTTCACTCCCTCCAGGAAGGCCTGGCGGACACAGTACGCTGGTACCTGGAAAACCCGCAGTGGGTGCAGGCCATTACCGGTCAGCCGGATTATGGCACCTGGCTGAAAAAGAATTATGGCGGGCGCGCAGGCTGATAAAATGACCGAATCGGGCGCAAATTTGGCGAGTGGTATCGCACGCATGACTTTGGGCACTCCTTACCAGCAGTCCGCAGAATGGCTTGATTTTTTCAGCGCTATCGCCAACAGCATTCGCATCCGATTGAACCGGGCCAGTGTTTTGAACGCCAGTTGCACCCAGGCAGGGCAGCTGCAGGGTGAATGTGCTGCGCTGCATGAAGAAAACCTGGCGATTAATCCAGCAGCAGTTGGCGGATCACCCGTCCGCTGCGCAGCTTGAAGAACCTGTTATTGAGCCACGAAAAAAAGGAGCAATGATGAAAGGCATAATACTGGCAGGCGGTAAAGGCACCCGGCTTTATCCGCTCACGAAGACCATCAGTAAACAACTCCTGCCTGTGTATGACAAACCGATGATTTATTATCCGCTTTCCATGCTCATGTTGGCTGGGATCCGGGAGATATTGGTGATTACGACGCCCGAAGACCAACAGCTTTACCAGAGGCTGTTGAAGGATGGCAGCCAGTGGGGGCTGACTTTTGCCTATGCCGTGCAAGATGCGCCCCGCGGCCTGGCCGATGCCTTTATTGTCGGGCAGGATTTTTTGGGAGGCGAAAAAGCTTGCCTCATTTTGGGCGATAATATCTTTTTTGGGCATGGCTTGCCTGAAGTCTTGCGGGATGCTGCCAGCCTCGCCAGCGGCGCGGTGGTGTTTGCCTATCCGGTGCGCGACCCGCAGCGTTACGGTGTGGTGGCATTCGATCCGAATGGCCGGGCAGTGAGCCTGGAGGAAAAGCCGCAGCAGCCCAAGTCAAATTTCGCTGTGCCCGGGGTTTACTTCTACGACGAACATGTCAGCGCCTACGCCGCTGAGCTGCAGCCTTCAGCCCGCGGTGAAATTGAGATCACCGACTTGAACCGCCGTTATATGCAGGAAGGTAATCTGCAAGTGAAGGTATTGGGCCGCGGGGTAGCCTGGTTGGACGCTGGCACGCACGAATCGCTGCTGCAGGCCGCTTTGTTTGTGCAGGCGGTGGAAGAACGGCAGGGCATGATGATTTCTTGCGTGGAAGAGATTGCCTACCGTCTGGGTTTTATCAATCAGCAGCAGCTGATAGAATGTTCAGCTGAAATGGCTGGCAATGAATATGGACAGTACTTGTTGCGGTTGGCCAATGGCCAGTGAGCCGCAACTGAGCAGGGAAAAATGAAGAAGATCTTACTTTTTGCAAAGAACGGCCAACTGGGGTGGGAGCTCCAGCGCAGTCTGGCGCCATTGGGTGAGGTGATTGCCTTGGATTACCCGCAGGTGGATTTTAGCCAGCCCGAAGCGCTCCGCCAGGTGGTTCGCGAGTTGAAGCCCGATCTCATCGTCAATCCGGCAGCATATACTGCCGTTGATAAAGCAGAAGCAGAGCCCGAAAAAGCCTTCCTCATCAATCGCGACTCAGTCCGGGTGTTGGCGGAAGAATCCCGCCGGCTACGTGCGCCACTCGTGCATTATTCTACTGATTATGTCTTTGACGGCCGCAAAGGAAGCCCTTATGTCGAAAGCGATACGACCCATCCGCTGAACGTCTATGGACAGAGCAAGTTGGAAGGCGACCAGGCGGTCGTGGAAAGTGGCACGGCGGCCGTGATCCTGCGGACCAGCTGGGTATACTCCAACCGGGTGGGCGGGTTCGTCAACAAGGTGCTGCAGTGGGCGCGCCAACAGGAAACGCTGCATATCGTTGATGACCAGATTAGCGGGCCAACCTCGGCCCGTCAGCTGGCAGAGGTGACGGCGCTGCTGCTGGCAAAGAGCGGCCCGGATGCGTATGACTGGTGGTTGGAAAAGGGCGGGGTTTACCACTGCGCTGGCGATGGCGCTTGCAGCCGGTTTGAGTGGGCACAGCGCATCCTGGCTCTGGACCCGCGCGCCGAGGAACAAAAAGTGAAGGTGCTGCTGCCGGCCAAGAGCGCCGATTTTCCGGTGCCTGCCGACCGGCCACTGGTTTCAGTTTTGAACTGCAGCCGGCTGGAACAAGTTTTTGGGTTAAGGCTGCCACCCTGGGAACAGGCACTTCAGCTTGTTTTGGAAGATTGAACAAGGTTTTATGCAGGGCATTGAGCGAGACCAACTGGATATCAAAATGATGGAACAGGTTGCATATTTCACCTTCAGCCCGACAAGATCTGCCTTGGAAGAATACCGGGTCTACGGGCCGCTAGGCCATGCCGGCATCCAAATCCGCGAAGGGATCATTCAAGGTGAGCCTGATCTTTCTGCAGTAGATCAGAGTGACCTGGTATTGATACAAAGAGATTTTGCCAACCATTTTGACGTCTATCAAGCAGTGAGCGGACGGGCGAAGGTTCTGAATAAGCCCCTGGTGCTTGATTTGGATGACGACCTTTTGGCGCTCCCCCCAGATCACCCGGATCGGGTAGCCACCTACTATGCCAGTCGTCTGCCAGCCATCCTGCATGCCATCATTCAAGCTGATGCGCTGACTGTTACGACCAGGCCACTGATGGAAGCTGTTCGTGGCCTGAACCCGAACGTTTGGCTGCTGCCAAATTACCTGGACGAAACTCTGTGGGATTTCAGGCCGGCCAAAGCAACCCCCAGCAGTGAAGCGCTCACGCTACTTTTTATGGGTTCCAGCACGCATCAACCGGATGTTGCGTTGGTTGCCGGGCCTTTACTTGAAATTGCGCGTGAATTTCGCCAGAGGATAAAATTTTTGTTCTATGGCATTCAGCCACCTCCTGGGTTGGCGGAGATCGCTCAAACCAGCTATCAACCGGTGTTGACCTATAATTACCGTGATTTTGTCAAATTAATGACTAATACCCAGGCGGATGTGTGCATTGCCCCGTTATGGGATAATTCTTTCAACCGCAGCAAGAGTGCCATTAAATTCTATGAATATTCTGCCATGGGCATTGCCGGAGTGTATGCAGACATGCTGCCCTACTCGGATGTCGTCCATGATGGGGTGGAAGGATTTTTGGCGCGCAGTCCGGAAGAGTGGTACCAGAAAATACACCTGCTATTGGAAGATGAGAACCTAAGAAAGAGGATGGTCCAAACCGCGCAAGAAAGCGTCCGGTCCTCTGCGGTGATGGCACT
>ERZ1645192.1879-NODE-1879-length-17446-cov-5.736070_pt1 | contig 17446 bp, 17 predicted proteins | sample MGYA00575354_ERZ1645192 | MGnify/ENA primary metagenome ERZ1645192 (study PRJEB40844, sample SAMN11349763) | freshwater sediment metagenome | isolation source: river sediment | host: Sediment | place: India: Faizupur Khadar , New Delhi | collected 2017-02-21 ... | reverse complement strand
CTGGTTCCGCTGTGTCGGTTGGCTGGATAAGAAATATAATCCGCAGGCCATTTGGCAGGAAAACTTGAAGAAATGAAACGTAAATAAATTAAGTTGAAATGGTTGAAGATTCAATCGATGAATGTTATGTAACTCAACATAGATGAACTTTATAGACGGGTAAATAATTATGACACCGGAAAAGAATCACAAGATGTCATTCGGTTATAGAATCAAGCAATATCGTGAAGGCCGGAAATTAAGTATCAAGGACCTGGCGCATGAAACAGGATACCCTGCCGATCTCCTGGAAAAGGTTGAAAAAGATGAAATCACTCCTCCGGTGGCGCTTGTTTTGCAGCTAAGCCGTACACTGAAGATTGATGTTCAAACGCTTGACGGCAGCGAAAACAAGAAAGTCTCCTCCCGGGTAAAAAGTCAGAAAAAAAGGGCGGGGTCATACGCCTATACGCAACTGACCAAATCAGGTTCCGATAAACATCTCGGAGCGTATCTTGTCAGTATAGAACCGAACACAGCTCATGAAGGTGTTGAATACCATCATGAAGGTGAAGAATTTGTCTATGTCTTGAAAGGGAGTCTTTCAATTTCTGTGGGTAAAAATACCAGTCTTCTGAAGCGTGGTGAAAGTATCCATTTTAATTCGGCTCTGCATCACAAATTAAGCAATCCGTCTGACGAAAAAGCGGAACTGCTTGTTGTTCTGTATATTCCATAAAGAGTGTAGCGATGGCATTTGAAATATCCAGCGAACAGGAAATGATCAGGCTCATGGCACGGGACTTTGCCAAAAAAGAACTGGAGCCCGTGGCTGCTGCGTGGGACAAGCAAGGCTTGTTTCCCATTGATGCTGTCAAGAAAATGGGCGAACTGGGGCTTTTGGGCATGATGGTACCACCGGAGTGGCGAGGATCGGGCGCCGGCGCGGTAGCTTACTCTCTGGCGCTGCAGGAGATAGCCTATGCGTGCGCATCTAGCGCGGTCACCATGTCGGTTGCCAATCTTTCCACCGAACCGCTTCTTAAATTCGGCAACAAAGAGCAGAAAGAAAAATGGCTGGCCGGACTTGCCGAAGGCTCGCTTCTGGGCGCTTTTGCGCTGACGGAACCGGGCGCGGGCTCCGACCCGGGCTCCATGACCACCACCGCTGTGCTTAAAAAAGATAAATATATCATCAACGGAACAAAGGTTTTTATCACGCATGGCCAGTATGCCGACATTATCAATCTGATTGCCAGAACCGGACAGGACAAGGGAACAAAAGGGCTGTCCGCTTTTATTGTGGAGAAAGGGGCCCCCGGCTTTAAAATAGGAACGAAAGAAGAAAAGCTGGGGTTGAGGGCATCCAACACCGTTGAACTTGTTTTTGATGACTGCGAAATTCCCGCAAAGAACCTGTTGGGAAATCCCGGTGAAGGATTCAAGGTTGCCATGCACGCTTTGGATAGCGGGAGAATCGGCATCGCGTCCCAGGCCACGGGTATTGCGAGAGCTTGTCTGGATGAAGCCATTGCCTATACCAAAGAAAGACGGCAGTTCGGAAAATCAATCAGTTCGTTTGAGGCCATCCGGTTTATGATTGCGGATGCCGCCACCAGGATCGAAGCGGCTTCATGGCTGACACTGATTGCCGCTGACCGCAAGGACAGAGGGTTGAAGTTTACCAAGGAAGCTTCCATGGCAAAATTATTTGCTTCGGAAACAGCCAATGCCAGCGCCTACATGGCGCTTCAGGTCCACGGCGGTTATGGGTATACGAAGGATTACAAGGTGGAACGCTTATACCGGGACGCGCGGGCCACAACCATCTACGAAGGCACATCAGAGATTCAGCGTATTGTTATAGCCCGGGAAGTCATCAAGGACTAAAGAGAAAAACAACAACAAAAACGTATTTTCTCGGATTTGATTTGTTCGGCAACCATTTTTTGCCGTATAGTTTTACTTCTTTTTGCGCTGGCACCATTCTCTGGCGGTATCGATGTCCCCGAAACTCTTCGATTCATTTGTGCCCCATAAATTTTCAAAGGAATGAAACGTTTTACCCAGAATGTTATGAGATGTTTTGCGAGGAATGATGGCAATCCTTAATTTTGGATTTTTGCTGGATGCTATTGCGGTCTGTGTGGCAAAATGTTGAATTTCATCAATGGAAATATTGATATCTTCCGCTTTGGAAAAGTCCCATATCTGATAGCGCAACTGCGGAAATGCATCATCGGAGTTGATTTGTTTCTGGAGTTTGTCGGCCTCATCTGCTTCAACCACTCCGGAAAACGTAACAACAATCCCCAGTCCATCCGCTTCTTTGCTCAGTTTATTAGGCATAATGGATATCTCCTTGATTGAGATTTCTTAAAAAGATATTTTATGGTTTTTATAATAACACAAACACAGCAAATTTTCTGTATATTTTATATGTCTCACGACATGATGGATGTCCTTCCTTCATGACACGTTTTGTCTCCCGGCTAAACGGAGAGTAAACAATAGCCTTCTGTTAAAGACTTGCCAGGAACAATTCAACTTCCTTAAATACAACATTTGCGATGTTGCCGCGAACAATGCCATGCATATCATAATCAATCCAGGCGAAATGTTTTTTATCAGAACCCAGACGTTTAAATATTGCGGGTCCGCTTTGAGGCGCAACCTTCGGGTCATTTCTGGCCTGAATGACCAGTGCCGGAATTTTAATATCAGGAAGAGATGGGCGGACCTTTCTCATTAGTTTTTTAACCTGAACAAAGGCGCTGACCGGACAAAGAAGATAGTTGATGTGGGGATTGTCCGCGTCGTTTTTCATAAATTCCATGGCAAGATGATGCAAGCCCAACGTATTGCAGAAATGATTGAAGCCATTTAAGACTTCGGCAAATCTCGATGAAAATCTTCTAAATCTGAACGGAGCGCTGACGGCGATGACCGCTTCAAAATCATGAGGCTTCATAATGACGGATTGCAACGCAAGGCCTGCGCCCGTGGAAAAGCCGGCCACGATAATTTTTTTGCAGCATGTTTTTAGGATAGCATGACCGCGATCAACCGAATCCAGCCAGTCGTGATAGGTGCGTGTGGAAAGATCGTTGGAGGATGTGCCGTGTCCGGAAAGCCTTGGAGCGTAAACGGTCAGACCTTTTCCCTGCAGGAACTGAGCCCACTCTCTTACTTCCTCCGGTGCTGCCATCAGCCCGTGAATGAGAAGAACGCCGGTATCCGATTGAGACGAGGGTAAAAAAAACGGCATTCCAATCTCCGGTGGTTTGCTCTCTCCCTCGTTATAATGGCTTTCATACTCTTTGATGAATAACGCCGACTCGGCGGACAGAAGCCTGTCCAGGGACTTGCCGGTTTCTTTGAGGCTGGAAGCTGTGGTCATGATTTAGACGCCGAAATGGGAATAAACGTTGTAGATCATTGCGTAATGAAGCACGCCGCCAATCAGCACCATGATGTGAAAAAGTTCATGAAAACTGAAAATTCCCGGAATCATCCTTGGTTTTTTGATGGCGTAAATAATTCCTCCCAGGGTAAAAGCAGCAGCGCCTGAAAACATAAGGACCGTCTGGGAGATGGTCATGTTGGAAAGGATCTGTTTGATGGTAAAAAGTCCCGACCATCCCATGAAGAGATAGAGAGCCGCGTAAAGCGTTCGGGGAGCCCTGGGGAAAAAAATCTGGGAAATCACTCCAACCCCCACGAGACTCCATTGAAAGGCGATCATGGCCCATCGATATGTGCCGTCCAAACAAAAATAACATATCGGCGTGAACGTTCCGGCAATCATGAAAAAAATTGCAAGACGATCCATTCTTCTCCAGAAGGACAGTTCATTTTCCATCTTTTTGAACGCATGGTACAGGGAACTCGCTGAAAAAAGAAACACGACGGAGATTCCGTAAATAAGCGCGGTGACAAGACCGGATGCCGAAAAACTTGCTTTTATTGCCAGATAGACGGTGCCGATAACGGAAGCGATCATGCCGGTAAGGTGTGAATAAAAATTAAAAAGCTCCTGCGTTTTGACTTTCATGAAAGACATAATCCCTTAAGTAAAAATTTTCTTGGACTTTTTTATGATATTCACAAATTTATTTTTTTAACAAGCAATTAATATTGAATCATTATAAGTGCCTATTCTTTATCACCTATATGACCGTTGCCGCGAACGTCATTCACTGTCAGGATAATTCCCCATTCCGACATATCGGGATTGAATAATTCGACTTACAAATTTTATTGCGTTGCACTTATGAAATTTGAGTCTCATTACGGTTTATGCTAAAATCCCCATTCGCTTCGCTCAGGGGATAATTCCACTAACGTTTCGAACATCGCAAGCTCGTTCTCAACGAGTGTCATTCCCTAATAGGATAATTCGACTTACGCTTCAAACTTCACTCCGTTCGTTTTCAGCGAGTCTCATTAAAAAAAATATGAACTCTCAATGAAAATATGGTACACATATTCAAACCTGATGATTGTTGAAGGATATCATATCCATTAAATGAATCATCATGAGACTCGCGACAATGAGTTTCACATCAAGTGAGGAAGATATGCAGAATACTCATGAAGCATTAGTGGAGACAAAATGTAAGGAATTATTGAATGCATTTCAGGGAGTGCTGTGGTGGAAATGGGACAGCCGTTTTGAAGCGGCTCTGGCTGAATTTAATGTTGCCAGTAAAGATAAAATTCTTGCGATCCTGAACCAATATTTCACGAGTGTATGGGACAGTTCCAATATTAGTAAAGCACCCCGGACGGTTAAAGATATAAAAAATCATCTTGGTGATCTCAGAACGTCACAGATGCTTTTTACGTCGGATACGACCCTAAACGATTGTCTTTATTGCGCCTGGTGGCCCTGGGGGGATGCCAGAACAGTATCCATACGCATTGCTCCGTGGTATAAAGATTTGCCCGCTTCAGAAAAAGCTGGGAGAATGCAAGCGTTTAAAAATTTAATTGAAAAATAAAGACGGATCCATCATCTCCTGAACTTACCGCCCATGAAGTGAAGAAAATCGAGCTCCAACCTTTATGTTGCGAAATTTGAAGAATTTGGAGCTCGAATCACTTTCAGCGTATTATCCAATTTTTTTGTAGCTTACTCTATGACGGTAACACGAACCGGGCCATTACCAACATTAATAGTATCGGTGACGCTGGCTGTCTGAAGATTGACGACAGAGACGTTATCGCTATCGTAATTTACAACATACGCCAGGTGTGTTGTCGTATCCACCGCGGCCCACGTTGGATACGTGCCGACGATGATCGGTGTGCCGATGATGGTGTCGTCAGTTGTATTCATCAGGCTGACACTGTTGTTATTGGAATTGGTCACAAGGGCTCTGTCGATGGTTTCGTCAACCGATATGGCTTCCGGATTATCACCGACCGCAATCGTTCCGATAACGGTATTCGTAATTGTATTAATGACGGTTACGCTGTCACTGGAAAGATTGGTTGCATAAACTTTGTGTAGCGTTGTGTTGAGGGAGATCCCGCTTGGCAGAATACCGCAGGTGATACCCGCAAGCGCTGTATCCGTGTCGATGTTAATGGGGAAAAGTAATCCCGGGGTACTTGCTGATGTATGAAAATCCGTAACGTATATTCGCCGATGAGCGATATCAATGGTTAAATCCTGAATGTTTGTTCCCACATTAATCGTGTTCAGCAGAGCATTGGTTATCGCGTCAAGAACCCATATCCGCGTTCCTAGAGGCAATAAACCACCGCTGTTGTCGCCGTGTTCCGCCACATAAATCTTGTTTGTGGTACGATCGGCTACGACGGATCCTGTTCTTCCGGGCATCGTGAGTGTTGTAAGAACAGTATTGGTGATCGTATTGACGATGGTGAGATTGTTTGTGGTTACGGAGGTAACATATAATCTGTTGAGCTCCGGTAGAAAAGCGGATGCTCCGGCATGATGGCCTAAGGCAATGGTTGACACAGCATCATGGGTCGTACTATCGATGACGGAAACCGAATTGCCATCGTAATTACTTACATAAACTCGATTGGTGGTTATACCCCCGCAGCAGGCAGCGGCTTCAAAATTAATACCTGACACATCTGATCCGTCTATCTCTACATCAGTACTGTCCGGCGTCAAGATAAAGGTTCCGCTGCCGGCACTTACATTGTAGTCCATTTCGTCGGTCAACCCTGTGAATTCATATTCGCCATTTTCGTCAGTCAAAACAGTCCCGCTTTCGCCGCCTGTAAGGTGAACCGAAATGTTGGCAAGAGCTTCTCCATTTAATGTTACTCTTCCTGAAATACTGTAAGTATCTTCGGAATGGTTGTCACCACAACCGATGACCATTAAAAACATCAGCATAAAGAAATACAATAAAATCTGAGTTATAATCCGTTTTCTACTCATAGTTTTCCCCTTTTTAAGATCATCTGATGCTCTTTATTGTGACAGGAATCTTCTTTGTAGGATGAATATAGAAAATCGTACCATGAAAGTCAAGGAACAACTATAAAAATTATTGTGAGACTCAAATTTCAAAAACCAGGTGTATTGAAATTTGTAAGTCGAACAATTCCGCACAGCGAAGGGTAATGAGATCCAAGTTTCAGAAGCGTAGTGCGCTGAAACTTGCAGATCGAATTATCCTGCCTAAGCATGGGTATAAAACACCGCAGCGCGCTGCGGAATTAGGGTCCAGGGCTTGCTCTGGAGTTCATCCCCGTGATTGATGCTGGAATGGAAGGCTTACAGCGTCAGAGGTTATGAATCATGAAAACAGATTTTTGAAAAAATTTCAAAACACAACGGAAATCCATACAATGGGTCGCGATATTATCATATTGATTTACCGGATTTTTTGTGAAATCATGTCATTATGTATTGCGGAGTTCTATATGAAAATGCTTATCCGCGGTGGGAGCATTGCCGCCGGTTATGGTGTCATCAGAAGTTACGCGGATATTGTGACGGAATGCCTGATCAAAAAAGAAATTAAAGTGATCAACCGCTCCCGATATGGAGAAACGTCTTTTGACGGTATCGGTACGTTTGATGCAGATATCGATTCATTCCATCCGGATATTCTTCTGATCCATTTCGGCGTTGATGATGCTTTTTCGTATGTGTACCGTTCTGAATTTCAGGAAAATATCGTGCAAATCATCAGGCGGGCGCGACTGCGTTTTAATCCCGTTGTCTTCCTGACGACGTCCCACACGTTCGATAATGCCGATGATATGGAAGCAGTAAATATCTTTTACAGGTCTTTGGCCATTGTCGCGTCGGATCTTGAATGTCATCTGATTCCGGTACATCACCGCTGGCTGGATCATCTCGAGGAACATCATCTGCGGTGTAATCATCTGGTTCAATCGGACGCCAGATACCCGAATGAAAGAGGACATGAAATCATTGCCTCGGCAATGATGAAAACTTTCTCCTGTATAAATTTATGGGGTTATAAAGGGTATGCATCCCATTAAATCTGGTCAGCCTATTTACGATAACGCGCCATAGCGAATTATTTTTTTTTGAAAAGGCTGACTAGGAGGAAGACAGCCCCTCCGATCAATACAGTCCCTATCAGCCTGATTAACAATCGAGACGTGTCCATCGGACAATAATGTGTTCCGAAGATAAACGGCGATCCGCAATTGATTTTTCTGACGTACATGATGTCCTGAAAAGGCGGAAAAATGATGAGCGAAACGATCACCCAAAAAATGATGCATAATACAAGCTTTTGTATGTGGTTTAATTCCATGATCTTCAACCTTTCACGGATCTGAAACAGGTCCCATAGTGTTTTGTGATTATCTGCAGCGTCTCTCTATCATCATTGTTTTTAAATCACATCTCATCAATGATGGCTTTTCTTTTTGCTTGATATTCCTCGTCTGTGACGAGACCTTCGTCATATAATGCTTTTAATTCACGCAATTTCCTGGAGGACGCGCTGTAGGGCTTGTCATCTGGTTGAAGCCCTTTTCGGTTGACACTGTCATAAGGGAATGGCGCCTGTCGTTTTCCGGTTGATTCTAATTCAAAATAATATTCATACGGATAATCATAAGCCCATGGCAGGGAAAAAATCGGCGCGGGGAAAAATAGTCTGGGGATATTTAAAATATTTCTTTTGATCGTAATCGTCTTGTCTTTGTATCCGTCTTTCTTGAGTATAAAAGTTCTGCCCGGATAATCCGGGTTTCCCGGGTCTCCTGAATCGATATCCCAATGCATATAAGGAGTGACGCCCATTAATGCATCGCCTTCATATACCTTCGCTCCGGAAGGCAACGTTTTGATGTATGTTGTGCTCGAACAACTGAATACAAAAATCAAAGGCAATAACAATAATATTTTTTTCATTTTATCTCCTTTGAAAAAATGACCATACACGTATTTCCTAAACCGAAATGATTTATAAATCAAATGGGTATTTCACTTCAAGTGAAGAAAAAATTCTGCCGGATTGATTTGCAAATAATCAGGGCGAATGGCTCGGACAATTTTCAGGCGTTCGGTCGCGTTACCATGTTCCTGATCGGCCAAATAAATCATTTCGCCGCGCTGCCAGATTCCGCTGCCGCTGGCTTCAAGACGTAAAACGAGCGGTTGTCTGCGTTCCGTCTCGTCCGGATAATCCATGACCAGACAGAAGCTTCCATCGTTCAATTCCACAACCGAACCGATGGGATAAACTCCCATCATTTTAATGAAACGTTTCAGAAGAATAGTGTCAAAGGTTTTGCCCGCCTCTGCCCACATCTTTTTCAATGCCTCATCCGGCGTGTATGAGATCGGCCTGTAATTTCTTGTAGCCGTCAGAGCTTCATATACATCGGCGATATGAAGAATCTTTCCCATCAGGCTTAAGTGGCTCACAAACAGTGTATTTGGATAACCGGTCATATCCAGATTCAAATGGTGCTCAAAAGGACCCAAGATGATTCTCGATCGTAAGGCGGGCGAGGCATTCAACATGAGAATTTTACGCACACCGATCAGAGGATGTGCCTTCATTTTATCCCATTCTCCTTCGGTGAGTTTTCCTTTCTTGAGCAGGATATCCTTGGAAACGCCCACTTTCCCCAGATCATGGAATAGCGCACAGATGGCGAGATGCTCCAGGGCGATGTCCGATAATCCGATATGCAAGCCCAGGCAGGTTGCCAGCAACGATACATTGACCGAATGGATAAAGGTGTAGTCGTCAAATTCCTTGATCGTTGTCATTCCGATCATCAGGGCTTTGTCTTCCTGAATCAGTTCAACAATGTTTTGAGCCAGACGTCTGCTCTTGCGCACACCCACCATGCCCTTGGAAGCCTTTTCCGCGACGTCTTTTACCGTTTCGACCGCGTGATAATAGGTGTTACGTGCTTTTTTATACCGTTTTTCGTCCACGCTTTCGGAGTAATCTTTTTCATCATCTTCCTGCTTTTTGAAAATCTGTATCCAGGAACAATTGTTCTCCAATAATTTCTGTGACAGCCACTGATGAGGATTGTCATGTCTTGCTGCATCCGTGAACAGCCGGGTGAAGGTCAAAATGCTTTCCGGTGACGCATGACGCGATGACTCCAGAAAATTAAGGCTTTCTATGCTCAATCTGGCAAAAGACTCAATGATACTCCCCATAATTCCGGAAGCCTCTCTGCGGTAGGGAAGTTTTTCTCCGCCCAGATAAAAACGGCTTCGCCAGAGCAGCAGGCTCACGTCTCCGCCGACTGTTATTTCAGACAAAAGAGTTTGAAAGGTCGATACGCTGTTTTTGATCAGTTGATTGTTATCCTGATAATTGCGGGCGGTTGTGATCATATGATAGAGGGCCTTGATAAAATTATGACCCAGTCTTTCAGGAATCGTTTGTCGGTCAGCCATATTTATCGCCCTCCTTTGTTACGATCCAATAGCCCTTTTTCAGCGTCGCGTGCGACCCTGCGCAAACCGGGGCGAAGGCTTCTGCTCGCCTTCTTGATAATCTGCTGGGCTTCCGGTATTTCCAAATTGAGGAGAGCTTGTGCCGCAGCTTCGTGATACACTGAGTTTTTGGAGCCGGACATCCAATCGATATTCATCAGTGCTTTGCTGAGGAGAGGCACGGACTTGGCAGATCCGCATTTTCCCAATGTTTTGAGACATTCCGCAATGTGTTCGCCTTCTGTGTCGCTGAACTTTTTATTTTCAAGATATTTCAGCAGGAAGCCTTCAGAGATCAGGCTTCTGAATTTGCCCATCTGGGCCAGAATCATTCGACCTATCGAAGCATCTTTATCGTCGATAAAGTCGAAGATCATTGCGATTTTATCAAAGCCCACCTTATCCAGAATGACTCGCATGGCCTTCCGTCTGATCGATGCGGAAGCATGTCTGGCGAATTTCATCAGATATTTCAACGCTAAATCTGTTTCTAGTCTGGATACGATAGGAATAAGTTTCTCAACAACGATTGAGTCAGCATCATTGATGAGGGGGGTCAGGCATTCCGGATTCCTACCGATCATGGAGAAAATTGTATCTTCCAGAATGTTTTCAAGCAGGTTCGGCTGCTCCAAAGACAGAAGATTTGCCAGCGCGGTGACAACCCGCGGATTCAGATGATGAAAAATCTGCCTGAGATTTTCCACCTGTTGGACGTTCAGGGTGTTCCACACATCCTGAATGTGTTTCAGGCTGTCAGCATCGGAACAAATTTCGTGGTAAAAAGTCTCCAACAATTCTGCTGCCCATGGCGCCCCCAGACGCTTGCTCTCCTGGACTTTGCGGACACCGTCAAGAATGATCAGGGCGGATTCAAAATCATGACGGACAAAAGACCCTTGATATTCGTCCGATAATACTTCCAGGACCACCATGAAATCTTTTTTTTCTTCATACTGAAGGAGAAGATCCAACAGCATATTCAGATGTTCGATGGCGGAGGATGACTCTTCCAGGGTAACCATCTCCTGCAATATGATTTCTTCCCGTGGAGTTGTTTCAAAAGCCGCCGGTTCAAGGTCGATGCCTTCGAATGTAAACGGTTTGGTTTTTTTTTCAGTGCCTGTTTCTATTTCCGATGCAGGAGGAGAGGGTGTCGATTCAGAGCTTACCATGTTTTCGAGCTGTTCGGACACGTTTTCTGAAAAAAAGTCGTCGGCTTTATATTGGATATGATCAAAACGGGCTTCCCAGAAATCGGTAACAATGTCTCCCTGCGGCTCGGCGGTTAATACCGAATAATGGTGAATAATGGAAAAAAATTGTCTTAATTCTTCAAGTGCGACGCCTTCTGTAATTTGCAACCAGCCTATGCCGTCCCGGAATAATATGTGGGTGAGCGTTCCTTCTTCGAGGGGGCCGTTGTGAACCTCAACTCCCTGACACAGGATTTTATATCTTTCAATTTCCAGCGTTACATCTCCGAATTTGTGAAGGTAGGTTTCAAGCCTTGCGTGAGATTGTTGAATAGACTGTCTGCAAATGCTGTGATTTTCAGGATAGAGGTTCAAATTCTTGCTTGTGGTTAAAAGATTGTTGAATAACTTTTTCGTTTCTTCAACTTGCTGATAAGAAAGCGCTCTAACCGTGTCTTTTAAAATGTCACCTTGCATAAATTTAAAAAGACTCTTTTAATTATTTGTTGCTATAGTGCAATGGTGTGAAAAACATTTTGTACAAATTGACCATTGAGAACCATAAGAGTCCACCAATGTTAATAACCGTCAATATCAACAAAAACGTAAAGCAGGTTGTCGAAATCCCGCGACGCGAAAATCCCCGGCTCTTGCCGGAGGGAGGTTTCTCTAAAATTTTTTTTATTGTCAAGCATAAGTAAAAAAAATATGTGTGTCAAGGAAATCTTATGGATTGTCCGTTTCCCAAAAATACGAAGGAAAATCTCCTGACTCAAATCATTGATTTTAAGATGGCGTGACGGGAAATCACTTGAAAAATCATCTAAATACATTATCGTGAATCACGTCATGGAAACAGAAAAAAGAGATAGAATATTTATGAGATAGCTGATAGAAAACAGCCAAAACGAATATCAATGAATGATGGAAAAAAATCAACTTACAGGAGGAAATGTCATGAAGATTTTTTTTAGAATTATATTCGTATGGGTGTGTATTTTATGTTTTGTCTCCACCGTGTACGCGGGAGCTTATTATAAAACCATCGAACAGCCGCAGACGTCTTCGGCCGAAATTAAAGCCGCTACAGCATTCAGCGTTCTGCCGATTGATTTCAGCGCGATCAATTCTAAAGATCTGGGTTACACCAATAATGCGGATTGGGATGCCGATAAAAATCAGGTTCCGCAAGCCTTTGCCGATTCGTTTCCCCTTTTGCTAAAAGAAGCCAATTCCAGTAAAAAAGTAGCCGTTATGAAAGGGACCGAAAAGCCTGCCTCAGGGATCGTGGCGGATCTAACTGTCACCAAAATCAATCTGAACTGGAATTACTGGACGGCCAGACCGGATGAATATGAATGTAAAGTGACATTTACCAACGTGGCGGATGGCAAGAAATTATATTCGGGCGTTGTGAATATCAGCAGTTTTTCAGGCAATCCTTTCACGCAGGCGTGGGGCGGCAGTTTCAGTGGAAGAATGCAGTCTGCTGCATATAATATGGCCTGGGTGCTCACCAAGATTATGGCAGAAGGACGATTAGAGCCTTCCGAGTATTAATGTGATGGATTCATTGATTACAAAAAATAACGATGATGATATCCCGTACCGGTACGGACTGGATTATGATTCGCCTTTAGTATTGTAAAGAGTCCTTTTCTCTGCATAAAATAATGACATGATTTGTACATGCGACGGCAGTGGATTCCTATGGATAATGATTTTAAAATAGATGTGCATCAACAAAAGCTGATCGTTTATCTAGCCCTTGTTTTTGTTACGTTTGCCGTTTACGGGCAGGTGCCTCAGTTTGACTTTATCAATGTCGATGATGATTTTTTCATTACAAACAACAGTCATATCCGTCTTGGCATGACGCTGGAAGGCATCCAGTGGGCCTTCGGTTCGATCTATGGCCAATTTTGGTTTCCTTTGACATGGCTTTCCTGGATGCTTGATTACCAGATTTATGGATTGAATGCCGGCGGCTATCATCTGACGAACGTCATCCTTCACGCGCTTTGCTCCATATTGCTATTTGCTCTCTTTCATCGTATGACCGGTGCGGTCTGGCGGAGCGCGTTTGTTGCGGCCTTTTTCGCTTTTCATCCCCTGCGCGTGGAATCCGTGGCTTATATCTCTGAACGCAGTGATGTGATGAGCGCTTTCTTCGGGATGTTAACCCTTTATCTTTACGTGTATTATACAGAAAAACCTGTTCTTATAAGATATCTGTCTGTTCTGATATTTTTTATTTTCGGGCTGATGAGCAAGCCCATCGTCCTGACCCTTCCTCTTCTCATGATCCTTATCGATTACTGGCCGCTTGGACGCTTTCGGACGCACGGGGGCAATCCGGTGTCATGGCAATTAAGGGAAAAAGGTCTTTTTTTCATTTTTTCAGCGATTTTCTCGATGATCACGCTTTACACCCAGTATAAACCCTTTGCTTCATCTATGAAACAGTTGCAGCAATATTTTCCCCCCTTAAATCTGCGGATTGCGAATGCGCTAGTGTCTTTTGCCGGGTATCTGGAGAAAACATTCTGGCCTAACAATCTGGCGGCTTTTTTGGCTTTGCCGGATCAACCTCCATTTTGGCAGCTTGTCGCTTCAACGTTAATCATACTCATCCTCAGTGTTGCCGTAATGGCCGCCGTGAGATCTTTGCCTTATTTCTTTGTAGGATGGCTGTGGTATGCGATCACTGTTCTACCGGTTATCGGCATTATTCCGATTGTTAATGTAAGCGCCCGTTCCATGGCCGACCGTTATACCTATCTTCCATCCATTGGCATCGCCGTGGCTTTAGCGTGGGGGATACCGTCATTGATGGGGAGTAGAAAAATGAGGGGAAATATTTTATTCCCTGCAAGCATACTGATGTTGTTGATGTTGGCCTTATTCACCTGGCAGCAAAGCGGTTACTGGCGGAACAGCATGGCGCTCGTGAACCGTACGTTGCAGGTCACGAAGGATAATTATACGGCGTATTTTATTCGGGCGAAGGCTTATTATGAGCTTGGACACTATCAGCGCGCGGTAGATGATTGTAGTAAGGCCCTTCACCTGAAACCTGATTTTGCAGCGGTTTATTTCAGCAGGGCAGCGGCTTACGATCAACTCGGCGAATATCATCTGGCCGTTATGGATTATGGCCAGACCATCCGCCTGCAGCCGGATTATATAGAGGCTTATAAGCGACGGGCAATCGACTATAGTAAAAACCTCGGCCATTATCAAAAAGCTATTGACGATTTAAATGTCATCATAAAATTGGAGCCGACATATGCCAGAGCTTATCACAACCGGGGGGGCGTATTTTTTCTTCTGGGCAACAAGCTGCGCGGCTGCTTTGATGCTCAAAAAGCATGCGCGTTGGGAGACTGTGAATTGCTGGAAATGTCCAAACGTGAGGGATTATGCCCCTGATTTACGAAGATACGGGATTTCTTTTATAGTAATCGTTGATTCTGATCATGCCGAATATGATGGATTGTGGATGAAGAATTGCCATAATCCTTCATCGAGCTACCTCCTCAGGTATTATCTGTTGACTTGTCTATTGATAACTGGTTATATAATTGCATACACGGATTAAATAAAAATAAGGATTTCATGCTATGAAAAAAATATTTTTGATTGGCGCCGTTATTCTTGTGTTTATCATGCTTCAAAGTATTGCCTGCGGTGCTTCGTCGGGTCCGTATCTCAGCGGTCATGTGGGAATGGCCTTCATGGGAGATAGTGATATATCAAAGCATTATGGCACGGTGGATGTCGAAGGGGATATGGGATTCGAACCGGGATATGAATTGACTCTAGCCGGCGGGTATCAATGGAAAATGTTCAGGCTGGAAGGAGAAATCGGGTACCAGAACAATAGTATCGATGCGATCAACGGATGCGTGGGGCCTGTATGTGTGTCGGATGTTTCGTCATCAGGGCATGCGTCAACCTTGTCCTTTTTAGCCAATGGGTATTTGGACTTTGATAATCAAACGTCTTTCACACCATATATCACCGCAGGTATCGGTCTGGCGACAATGGAAGTCAATGATTTTGACATTGCGGGATATCATATCGGAGATTCTGAAGATACCGTTGGGGTGTATCAGTTGGGAGCCGGTGTCGCGTACGATATGAACGAACATTTTGCCGTCGATTTTAAATATCGATATCTCACGATGATGGATTCCGAGTATGACGGTGTTGATACGGACATTGACATCCACAGTATGTATATAGGACTGCGGTATAATTTTTAACGGCGCCTCATACCGTCATTAGCAATCCATTTTCCATGTCGTTTCTTTTTCCCGTTTGGGTGTCCGAACCGTTTGCTTGCGATTTCCTTTGAGCTTTTGAAAAAGCGCGAATCATGTTATTATACATTGCAATTTGCCGATAAACAGATTGAGGTTAAACATTCATTTTCAAGACGAGGAATAATGAAAAAAAGAAAATTACAGATGGTTGTTGGTTTCGTCATGCTTTTCCTTGCTGCCGGTCGGGTGGAGGCGGCGGAATGGATACCCTATGGATCGTCAACGACCGGTGCCGGTTATTATGATAAGAACAGTGTCGGAAAAGTAAATGGCCATATGATTCGCGTATTGACCAAGACATTATTCAATGATGTCGGCAAACTTCAAAACTACTCGGTTCTCAGGAAAAAAGGAAAAGCGCCGGGAAATCCTTATATCTTGAACTATGAAATCGCATTATTGGATGTTGATTGTTCGAATGCTAAAATAAAAATTTCTTCCAGTCGCATTTGCGACAAAAGAGGTAATGTGATCGCTTCGAAACCGGCGTCACATGATGAATGGCATAAGGTTGTCCCCGGTTCCCATCTTGAAAAACTTAAAGATGCAGTCTGTAGCACCGTCAATCTTTCCGGAAGCAACAAGAAATAGATTGCTCAAGCGCAGATAAGAACCCGAATCTCATAACGATGCATACCATCCCTATGAAATTTTTTTTATTGACTTTATTAATGGAATAATTTTAGTCAAATAAAATTTTTAACATCATTATTTCAAAACGTTAAGCAACCGGTATTTTTATTGTACAGAAATAATGACGGATCCATACATGAGAATAGCAGTCATTGGCATTGGCGGGGTAGGCGGTTATTATGGCGGTAAACTAGCCCTGACCTATGGAAAATCAGCAGAGCATGAAATTATTTTTATCGCGCGTGGCAAGCATCTTGAAGCCATTCAAAAAAACGGTTTACACTTGAAAGCGCGCGATGGGAATTATGTTGTTCGCCCCCACATGGCCACGGATGATCCCGTCGAGGCCGGCGTTTTCGATCTGGTTTTTTTCTGTACCAAAAGTTATTCGCTGGAAAGTGCTGCGCAACAATTCAGCTCCTGCATCAATAAAAATACCATTGTCATTCCTCTGCTCAATGGGGTCAACAACCATAAGAGGCTTCGTGAGGTATTGCCGGAGGCGGCTGTCCTCAATGCCTGTGTTCATATTATTTCCGTTATCGAGAAACCGGGTTTTATTCATGAGAAAGCAGGTCCCAGTATTTTAACATTCGGCACGGATGACGGAAGGGCCGGAAAATATCAGTATGTTCTTGATATCTTATTGAAGGCCGATATCAAAGCCGTAATGACGGATAAGATATCCGAAGTTGTGTGGGGGAAATATATGCTGATATGTCCCCTGGCTTCTCTTTCTGCAGCTTACGGTAAAACCTATGGCGAAATTACAGGTGATGGAGCATGCCGGCAAAAATTAAAAAAGATGATGGCAGAGGTCATTGCGGTGGCACATGCCCATAAAATTATTCTCCCTGACGATATTGTCGATGATGCGATAAGACTGATTAGTAGTGTCGACTATAATAATAAAACCTCCATGCAACTGGACAGAGAAAGAGGCCGGCAGACAGAAATAGACATCATACCAGGTTATCTCTGTCAATTGGCTAAAGAACTGCATATTCCGACCCCATTGCATGATGAAATGTATGCTAAACTCAAATAATCCGAGGATGAATCCTATTATCAATGAAATTGAACAAAGAACAAACTGAATATCTCAAAGAAAACTTTGGCAAGAATATTCTGCCGTTATCCATCCTTGACAACGAATACTATCCCGGCACAAACCCTCTGGAAATTCTGTTCTATTGGAATAGAGAATCTACGTGTCAGGATGTTCAAGACAGTATCTTCAAAACGATTGAACATTATAATCTTTTTTCCAGCCGTTTGATTATGATTGATGATCACAAATTTGCATTACTTCATTCCACCGATGGAGTGGAATTTAATTATTTGCCGCAAGTTAACGCCACGTTTGATAA
>ERZ1645192.1878-NODE-1878-length-17446-cov-7.806509_pt1 | contig 17446 bp, 17 predicted proteins | sample MGYA00575354_ERZ1645192 | MGnify/ENA primary metagenome ERZ1645192 (study PRJEB40844, sample SAMN11349763) | freshwater sediment metagenome | isolation source: river sediment | host: Sediment | place: India: Faizupur Khadar , New Delhi | collected 2017-02-21 ... | reverse complement strand
CGTAGAGGTAGTACATCGGTTTTTCGCGCCTCAGGATCTCCTTGATTGCGGCATCCTGCTCATCGCTGAGGTGGTGGATGCGCTCAAAGCTCAGGTCTTCCTCGATCTCGAGAGCGGGGATGCCGAGCTCCCTTCTTCCTCCGGGGACCATCATGCTCAACGCTTCCCCGAGCGAGCACAGATAGTACCGACTCATCCAATCGGCAAGGTCGATGAGCTGCCTGCCATAGAGCGGCGATGCGTCGATGACGCGCTTGATCGGCTTCACATCGTATGCAGCGGTGAAAGCGTCCAACAGCTCGATGACAAAGCCGGTCATCTCCCGCTTGCCGAATGGGACGACCACCCGATGCCCTACAGCCACCTTGTCGGCGATCTCGGGATCGATGGTATAGGTAAAGGCTTGCTTGAGCGGCAAGTCCAAGGCCACCATGGCAAACAAGGCCATCACGACCTCCCGGACAGCTGGATATCCAAATACGCGGCAACCTTCTTCAAATCATCCCAAACCGGCCGTTTCAGCTCCAAATTGCGCAATACTGCAGCCGGGTGGTAGGTAACCACCACCGGAATTCCTTCATACCGCAAAAATCGACCCCGCAGCTTGCCCACCCCGTCGGCAACGCCAAGCAGTGAACGTGCTGCTACGCTGCCGACCAAAAGAAGGATTTGCGGCTTGACCAGCTGGATCTGCCGCTTGAGGTACGGAATGCAGGCCTGCACCTCGTCGACCTCGGGATCACGATTCTGCGGCGGCCTGCACTTGACGATGTTTGCTATGTACACCGAGCTGCTGCGGTTGAGATGGATGGCGTTCAGCCAGCTGTCCAGATACTGGCCTGCCTTTCCAACGAATGGCTTGCCGCTGGCATCTTCCTCAAACCCAGGGCCCTCTCCGATGACCATCAGGCGGGCCGGGATGGTCCCCTCCCCGAACACCACATGGTTTCTTCCCTCACAAAGACGGCACTTGGTACACGCCAGAGCAAGGGATTCCAGCTGTCGGATATTGGTGCCCTGGATGGAATCCTTATCGATCGGAAGGGGCAGCAAGGCATCGAGCAGGGCGGAGAAATCACGTGGGCCACTGCCTTGCACCGGGACAGACCCGATGACCGCCTCAGCCTCATCGCACAGGTCCACAAAGCTTTGCAACGCCGTGGCAAGGGCGTCGCGTTTGTGCTGGATGTCACTCATTGCCGTCCTCCTCAAACCATGCATACTCAGCCGGATCGTAGCTGATCCGGTAGAGATAGAGACCACAGGCGCCGGCCGTACAGCCGGCACGACTTCGGTCCAGTGAAGCGAGTATGTCGGCAAACTCCTCTCCAGTCAGGCCTTTCCGGGCAAACTCCATCATCGACCCCACCAGAGAGCGTACCATCCTGTACAAGAACGCATTGCCGCAGATGGTGTATGTCAAGAGCTGTTTGCCGTAACGGTCCGTCTCCACCTTCCAATACGACTCATAGATGTCCCGCCAGCGGGATGGACAGAGATCACCGCTTGCAGTGAAGGTGGTGAAGTCATGCGTTCCCAGCAGGACTTGGGCATAGGAGCTCAGCAAGTCAAGCGGAGGAAACTGCTTCACCTTTGCCACCAGCTGGTCGTCAAAGGCGGTCATGTCACATTCACGCTTGTAGTAGTAGCGGTACATCCGCGCCATGGTTGTATAGCGGGCATGAAAGGTTCCATCGACTTCGCTGGAGTCGAGAATCCTGATATCGGCGGGAAGCAGACGGTTGAGCGCAAGGGCGAACTTCTGTGCCTTCACCCGGGTGTTGGCAATGTCCATATGACAGACTTGCGCCAAGGCATGCACCCCGCTGTCCGTTCTACCGCTGCCGACCACCTGAACATCCTCATCGATCATCTGCTTGACCGCTTGCTCGATGATTTCGGCGACAGCTTTTGCATTGGCTTGCTTTTGCCAACCACTGTAGTGGCTGCCGTGGTAGGAGACAGTCATCCGAATTCTTCTAAGCCCCGGCCCCAGAGGCTCCAGATCAGGCCGTTTCCAATCAGAGCGAGCCATCACAACCTCCTTGAAGCAAGACCACAGCCACTGAAACCGGCTGGTCATGACTGATGGATAGCATGACCGTCCGGGAGCCTACCAATATCCGGGCTCTTCCTGCAAAGCAAAGTTTGGGACTGCCGTCAGATTGCTTCTCCACCCAGATTTCCTGCAAGCTTATCCCTTTCAATCCGGTGCCCAAAGCTTTGCCCAGGGCTTCCTTGGCGGCAAATCGACCGGCAAGGAACTCGCTTTGCACCTCCAAGGCAAGAGCGGATGCATCTTCCAGCTCCCGCGGATGGAACAACCGTTGCTTCACTGCTTCAGAGAGTCTGCCGATCCGGTCAATATTCACCACGTCGATGCCGATGCCCTCAATCATCAGGTCCGCTCCCCGCTGTGAAGAGAATCCTGAATTGGGTGGGATTGGCCGACAAGGCGATATCGGCACTGTCAAAGACCTGCTCATCGTAGACAAGAATCACCGGAGCTGTGGCAATACCCTCCTGCTTGACGGCAGAGAAGTCCACACTTGCCTGGATGGAATTCGGATTGATGAGGTAGATGACATCCTCATTCCCCCTGATGCTGACCTCGACCGAAGCAGGCACAAGGCTCTCGGCCTCGTATCGGTCAGGCAGCAAGACTTCCAGGGGAATGGTTACCACCCGTGCTCCCAAGGTGGTGTATTGGATGAAGGCATAGACCAGCAAGGCAAAGACCAAGGACAAGACCTTGGCCGGCCAGTTGTAGATGAATGCTTGCAGGTGTTTATTCAGTTTCATCACTGTTTGCCTCCTGCAATAGTTCTTCGGGCGTGATGTCGTTGTAACTGAACAAGGCAAGCAGCATTCGCTTGATCGTCCCTGTTTCCAAGTCATAGTAGAGGTTGGCGTTGTACGTCATGCTTATCGCCCCGGTCTCCTCGCTGACGATGAGCACAACGGCATCAGACTCCTCGGCCAATCCCAACGCCGCCCGATGGCGGGTTCCGAAACTCTTCTTGATATCGGTCTGCTCGCTGAGGGGGAGGTAGCATCCGGCGGCGACGATGCGCCCGCCTTGGATAACCATCGCCCCATCGTGCAGCGGGGTATCATGGTCGAACACCGTAAGGATCAGGCTGGTGGAAAGGTCGGCGTTGAGCCGGGTCCCACTATCGATGATGTTCTTGATCCCCAGGCGGCGGGGGAATACGATCAAGGCACCCCTGCGCTTGTTCACCAGCACGGTGCAGGCGTTGAGGATGGAGTCGATCTGATCCGAACTCGTAGTCTGCGTCCCGATCCTGAAGAGCCTGGAACGGCCGCTCCAAAGCTGGGTGAACGACCTCCTCAGTTCCGGCTGATAGACGATGCAGATGAAAATGGTTGCGGGAACCGAGATATAGCGGAAGAACCAGAGCAGTACATCCAATTTAAGGATGTAGCTGATGGCGAAGGCGGAGAACAGGACAACCACCACCTTGACCATCTGTTGTGCCTTGGTCTGGGCTATGGTCTCATAGAACCGATAGAACAACCATGCAAGAACCCCCACCTGTAAGGCGGGGCGTATGAATGACAACACTCCTTGCATTGCATCAAGAACCATCAGGAACTCCTACTGTTCATCCTCTTGGGTACCCACCCAATCCAGGGTGCGGTTCACTGCTTTTTTCCAGAACCGAATTTTCTCACATCGCACCTCATCGCTCATCTTGGGTTCCCAGCGTCGATCTTCCTTCCAATAGGAAGCCAGTTCGTCGAGATCCTTCCATACCCCCACCGACAGGCCGGCCGCATAGGCGGCGCCCAAAGCGGTGGTTTCCACAACCAACGGACGGATGACGGGGATGCCCAACAAGTCGGCTTGGAACTCCATGAGCGGTTTGCTGTTGGTAAGTCCTCCATCGACCTTCAATGTGGTCATCTCGATGCCGCTGTCCTTCTCCATTCCCTTGAAAATATCATGGGCTTGGAAGGCGGTTGCCTCAAGGATGGCCCTGGCGAGGTGGGCACGGGTGACATACCCGGTAAGGCCGGCGATGACCCCGCGGGCATCCGATCTCCAGTACGGGGCGAAAAGCCCGCTGAAAGCAGGAACAATGTACACTCCGCCGCAGTCTGGCACAGAGGAGGCCAGTTTGTCCAGTTCCTGTGGAGTCTCCACAATCTTGAGGTTGTCGCGGGCCCACTGGACCAGAGAACCGGCTACCGCAATGGAGCCCTCCAAGGCGTACATGGGAGGCTCGTTTCCCAGCTGGTAGGCAACGGTGGTCAAGAGTCCCTGTGCACTGGTGACCAACTTGCGCCCGGTGTTCACCAAAAGGAAACAGCCGGTGCCATACGTACTTTTTCCTAGTCCTTCGGTGAAGCATGCCTGACCGAACAAGGCGGCTTGTTGATCGCCGAGAATGCCGCAGACAGGCACTTCACTGCGCAAGGGCCCGCTGGGGGTCGTCATGGCGTACACCATACCCGAGGATGGCACGATGGTCGGGAGTGCTTTCTTGGGAATGTTGAAAAGCTCGAGCAGATCATCATCCCACCGGCAGCTTTCAATGTTCATCAAAAGATAGCGTGAGGCGTTGGAGACATCGGTGACCAGAGCCTTCCCTCCGGTCAGATTCCACGTAAGCCAGGTGTCGATGGTACCAAAGACCACATTCCCCTTCTCAGCCTCATCTCGAAGGCCCTCAACATGGTCCAAAAGCCAGGCGATCTTGGACGCGGCAAAATACGGGCTGAAAAGCAATCCGCTTTTTTTCTGGAGGAAGGAGGCATCGACCTGCCCTTTCAGCCGTTCAATGAGATCGGCTCCCCGCAAATCCTGCCAGACGATTGCATTGTGCCATACTTTTCCGGTTTTCGGATTCCATGCAAGAATCGTCTCCCTCTGGTTGGTGATGCCGATGCCGGCGATGTCACTACCTTTGAGGTTGGCAGCCTTCAGAGCCTTGCTGATGCACTCCGAGCTGTTGTCCCAGATTTCCCAAGGGTCGTGTTCAACCCAACCGGGCTGGGGGTAAATCTGCTGGTGTTCCAGCTGATGAGATGAAACGAGACTTCCTTCCTGATCAAACACAATAAAGCGGGTACTGGTCGTTCCCTGGTCCAAAGCTCCAACGTATTTCACGCAAATCCTCCTCTTTAGGCCAGTATAGCTTCTCACCTTTCTTTTTGAAAGGCAAAAAGAGCAAAAGGAGCCGGAGTTTTACCTACCGTTGAGGCCTCCGTCCATGGTATACTCTCACCTATGAAACTCAAAGATATTTTAGCATGTGTGGATGGGAAACTCGTCTGCGGAGAGTCCCATCTGGAAGATGAAGTGACGAGAGGCTTCGCCAGCGACCTCATGAGCGATGTCCTGACCATTTTGGAGGATGACATCATCCTCATCACCGGCTTGTCCAACAACCAAGCCATCAGAACTGCGGAGATGAGCGACATCAGCAACATCCTCCTGGTCCGCAACAAGAAACCGAGCCAGAGCATGATCGATATGGCAAATGAGCTGAACATCTCCCTCTCCTACACTGCCTATTCCCTCTTCAAGGCCAGCGCACTGCTCTATCAACAAGGGTTGAAGCCGGTATATTAGGATGCATCAAGAGTACCTCGTACCAGCTCAGGACTTCTCGGTGGCAGGGGTTGCCGCAAGCAATCTCAAACGGCTGCTCAAGCAGCTGAACATCCCCCCCCTGACGATCAAGCGCATCATAGTCGCGGTCTTCGAGGCTGAAGTCAACGTCATTGCACACTCCTACGGAGGCAGGATTCTCTGCGACTTCGAGGAAGATACAATCCAAGTCCAGGTCATCGATACAGGCCCCGGCATCCCTGACCTGGACCTGGCAATGACCGAAGGGTGGTCCACTGCAACCGAGGAAGTACGTGAACTGGGATACGGGGCTGGCATGGGACTGCCGAACATCCAAAAAAGCTGTGACAAGCTCTCCATCTATACGAAAGCCGGCGACCATACCCATCTGACCATGCTCTTCAATCTCAAGGAGGATGTATGAGCACCCAGCTTTTCCATCACGCCCTCTACATCGTCGAACATGCCTGCAAGGGGTGCACCCATTGCATGAAGCGCTGCCCGACCCAGGCCATCCGCATCGCCAAGGGGAAAGCCCGGATCGACAATGACTTGTGCATTGAATGCGGCCAGTGCATGGCTGTCTGTCCGAACAACGCCATCGCCATCGAGCAGGACAGTCTTTCCCAGCTTGAAAGCTACACCACCCGCGTCGCCATTGTACCGGCTGTTTTTTTTGCACAGTTCGACGATTCGGTGACTCTTGGTCAGATCATCACAACTCTATATGCGCTGGGTTTCACCCATCTCTACCTTGCCGAAACCGGTGTGGATATTCTTACTGTTCTTGAAGCAAAGGACCAGAGTTCCTCTCTTCCCCTGATCAGCAATTTCTGTCCATCGGTCCAGCGCCTGATTCAAGTCAGGTTCCCCCTCTTGGTGGGCAATCTGAGCACCCTTCGCTCCCCTGCACAGGTGACGGCCATGTTCGCCCGCAGTGAACTGAAGACACTTGCCGATGGCCTGGGCGTCTTCTACTTCAGTCCCTGCGCTGCAAAAATCGCCCAGTTCAAGACCGAGGGATCGGAGGAACATCGTCTCTTCGACGGAATCATCAACTTCGATACCGCATACAACCTTGTTTGCTCATACCTTGCAAAGCACAAGGAAGCAGTACAGGAAGAAACCCGTGCTTTCAGCTTCCCCGTCTGCACCCGCAAAGCCTTGCGGTGGAGCTTGGTCAAAGGACAGAGCTCGAATCACAGCGGACGCTGCCTGGCCGTCGACGAGATGCACAATGTCATTGAATTCTTGGAAATCCTGGAAGACGAGCAGGAGACGAACCTGCAATTTCTGGAGCTTGACGCCTGTGCAGAGGGATGCGTCGGGGGAATCCTGACGGTCCGCAACCGATTTCTGGCCACCGAACGGCTCAGGCACTGGTCCAGCACCGTCCCCAAGCAGTTGGACCAAAATTTGTGTGAACGCATCCTGAGGCATAAGAGTGCGTTCTACAAGAATCTCAATCTGGAACCGGCCGCCCCCCTTGAGGTACTCGGACTCGATACCGACCATGCAAAAGCATTGCAAAAACTCCGCAAGGCCGAGCGCATCCTCGCAGCCCTGCCCGGCATCGACTGCGGACTGTGCGGCAGCCCTTGCTGCAAAGCCTTGGCCGAGGATATTGCAAAAAGCCAGGCGAGCATCCGTCAATGCGTTGTGCTCAAACTCAAGTCGGCCAAGGACCTCAACAGCCTGGCCCGCATCTGGGGCGAACGATCTATAGCGGCAGACGGATTGAAGGACGATCAAGCATAGGATGCTTCATCTTCTCAGCTTCCAGCAACTGGGAACCAGCCAACACCACATAGGAATCCTCCATCTCGGCCGACTGCAGCAACGCCTGGGCTCCCCTGTTGAGCTTGTCGCTGTCCATGCCCAGCAACTGCTCCCTGCGCATGAGCCTGAATTCATCGCTGATCTTGTAGAGCAGCCGCCGGAATGAAAGGATGGAGTCCTGGCCGGGTGAGAGCGGTTTGAGCTCGGAACCGACGGTGGAAATCAAGGCATTCTCAATGTGCTTGGCATCGACGGCTTCGGTTGCATATGTGGCGAGCACCCGCTTGAAGTCACTGAGCGAGCCGATGATCCGAGGATCGCGATAGGTGGAGAACACGAACACCTGCTCCATCACATCGGCAGTGGCCGACACCCCGTAGGCTCCTCCCTGACCGCGGATCACCTCCCACAGGTCGTTTCCGCTGAGAATCTGGCCGAGCAAGACTTGGGCCGCCTGTTCGATGCTGCCCCGTGCACTGGTTCTCAGGGCATAGGCTGCATAGCTGACAGTGGAGGGAAGCCGATAGAGCTGCACCTCGTGCACTTCACCCTTGCTGACTGCATCGTAGCTGCGTTTTTTGGCGATAACGGGGCCCTTGTCCTCGAACCCCAGAACAAAGCGATCAACGACCGGAATCAGGGACGGGACAGTCTGTTCATCACAGCTGAGGTGGGTGATCAGGCGATTGCGATTGTTCAGCTTCTGCTGCAGTGCGAGCATCTGTTCAGCCAATTGAGGCAGGTCGTCGTCGGTCAGGGCATCGAGGAAGAACCACTGGTGCAGACCGGAAAGCTGCTCGCCTTCGTACTGGACCGGGCTGAAGACGCTGGCCGCACACAGGGAGGCAAAACTGTGGGCGCTGTAGGTTATGCTGTCTGCAAAATCGGTTTTATAGTTGTTCAGCACCTGCTTGATCTGCTTCAGGTCATCGACCTTGGCTTCAAACAGCAACCGCTGGATGAAATGCATCGCCTCTTCAAAATCCTCAACCAGCATTTTGGCCCGGCAGAGCAGCACCAGAACATCCTCATCATTGCACGACGAGCCCATCTCGACAAAGAGGTTGAAATCGCCGGTCAGGTGCTTGAGCTTGGTGGCTACCTGTACATAGGAGAGCTCGCCCATACCGGTCATCTGCACCAGCCTTGTATAGAAGGGAAGCAACAGCAACTCACGCTCGGAGAAGTCGGCAATATCCAAGCTGATATCGGCATAGACGATCTGGTTGCAGAATTGCGGCCTGATGAAGAGGTCCCGCCCGCCTGCAAGCACATGATCATGGGTATTCGGCTTGATCGTGCCGGGCAGGTCGCTCAAACGCAGGTACGGTACAGTCGCCAACGCCTGGGGTGTATCACCCTCATTCTCAAATGCGGCAAACCGCTCATTCTGCAAGGCGATCTGCTTCATCCCCTTCTTTCCCAGCTCTTCCTTGACTTGCTGGGCGTATCGCGCAATCGAATCACTTTGGCGTTTTTGGTGCTCGGCATCCCCTTTTACCGTCACCAGGCACCGGTGGGGGTTGTCGATGAGATTGACCTGCATCCAATCCTCGAAATATCGGGGATTTTCCTGCAGCTTCCGCTCGAGCTCTTCCAGCAAGGGCGCCGACTGGATGGTGGCGCTGGGGCCGAGGTCGAAGATCCAACCACGAAGACTCCGGTTCAACGCCCTCAGCCCATTGGGCATGCCCCCGGGAATCTCCAGCTGCTTGAAGCGCGCACGCTTCAGGCTGGAGGCGACCAATTCGCTGTCCAAGCCTTGCTTGATGATGTCCGCCAGTGAGTTGAGGATGCAAGCTCTTGCCTGCTCCGCCTTCTGTGCATCGATTCCTTTGAAACCGACCAAAAACGGCATCTGCCTGAAGTCGGCGCTCATCCCGCTTTCTGGAGAGATATCCAATCCAAGTCCGCTGTCAAGCAACGCCTTGTACAGCGGTGCAGCCGGATTTCCCAGAAGAATGTCCACCAGGGTTGAAAGGGTGATCAAAGCCAAGGAATCAGTCACCTCGCCGGTGGCCCAGCAGAGGACAACCGAGGAACTCTCCTTGGTCTGCCCCTCCTCCATCGGACTGGTGAAGGTGACACTGCGCTCCTGCTTCCAGCCTTTGGCCAGCTTGCAGGTGCTGTTCACCCGAAGCGAACCGCGGGTCTTCAAATACTCCTGATCGAGGTAGGCCAGCTTCTCTCCCACCGGCAGGTCTCCAAATAGAAACAGCTTGCAGTTGGAGGGATGGTAGAATTGGCTGTAGAAAGAGAGAAACTGTTGATAATCGAGGCGGACGATCTGTTCGGGATTCCCCCCCGATTCAAAGGCGTAGGGAGTATCGGGAAACAGGGAACGAACACTGCTCTTGCCGACAATCGAGTCATGGTCGGAGCTGTCTCCGAGCATTTCGTTGTAGACAACCCCTTCAAAGTGAAGGTTCTCACCGTCGGTGACCAGGCGCACCCCTTCCTGCCAGAAAGTCTCCTCTCTCAGAAGCGGGGCGAATACTGCATCGGTGTACACACTGAAGAGGTTGTCAAAGTCCTTCTTCAGCGGGCTGGCCGCTGGATACAGGGTCTTGTCCGGGTAGGTCATGGCATTCATGAAGGTGTTGGTGCTGCCCTTGAGCAACGTCATGAACGGATCGCGCACCGGGTAACGCGCCGAGCCGGCAAGCACGCAGTGCTCCAGAATGTGGGCGATTCCGCAGTCGTTGCCGGGCAGCGTCTTGAACACGTAGCTGAAAAAGAGCTCGCTATCCTCATTGACCACCTGGAACACTTCCATACCGGTTTCAATATGTCGAAACAAGTACCCTATGCCCTTGTACTCAGGCAGGGTGGAAATCTCTACCAACTGAAACCCGGATACCTCATCGCCAAGGGCCCATTGCCGTTCGCTCATCCTGTATCGCTCCTCTCTCTGTAAGGAGGACACTACCATGAGTTCAGATGATTGACAACCCTGCCCTAAAGCTCTAGGTTTCTTCCATGCATATGATTGGACCTCATACCAGCATCGCTGGAGGACTTCAGAACGCCCTCATCTCGGCCCACGAGCTCGGTGCCAATGCACTGGGCATGTTCACCAAGAATCAGAGGCAGTGGAAGGCCAAGCCGCTGGATCCTGAGGAAATTGCGCTCTTTGTCAAAACATGCGAGTCCTTGGATTTCAGCTCCAGCCAGATCCTGGTGCACGACAGCTATCTGATCAACCTCGCAAATCCTGATTCAGTGAAACGGCGGCAGAGTCTGGATGCCTTCATCGATGAACTGAAGCGTGTGGAGCAGCTGGGACTGAAGCTCCTCAACTTTCACCCGGGCTCACACCTCAACCAGGTGGATGCCCGAGAGGGGTTGCGCCTGGTTGCCGAGAGTCTGGACATCGCACTTTCCGAGACCGGCAATGCCATTGCAGTCATAGAGAATACTGCAGGCCAAGGATCCAATCTGGGCTCCAATTTCGAAGAGCTTGCCTACCTGTATGAGCAGTGCAGGACACAAGAGCGGGTGGGGTTCTGCATCGACACCTGCCATGCACATGCTGCAGGGTACAATCTCGGCAGCATCGAGGAATTTGAGAAGGCCATTGCACGGTTTGACACCCTCATCGGGCTGGACAAACTCAGGGGCATGCATCTCAACGATGCAAAAGAGCCGGCGGCAAGCAGGCTCGACCGTCATGAGAGCCTTGGGAAGGGGACCATCGGCTGGCCGACTTTCGAACATATCGCCTCCGATCGGCGATTCGAACATATCCCCTTGGTTCTTGAGACCATCGACACGGAACTCTGGAAGGCTGAGGTCTTTCGCCTCCGCTGGGGGACACCATAATGCAGCAAGTCTTTGACAAACCGGTCCTCTTCGGCCATCGCGGTTCCTCGTTCGATCATCCGGAGAACACCCTTGCGAGCTTCAAAGCCTGCCTGGATATGCACATCGACGGGATTGAGCTCGATGTGCAGAGGTGCAAAAGCGGTGAGCTGGTGGTTTTCCACGATTACGACCTGAAGCGCATAGCCGGCATTGACAGGCGCATCGACGAACTGGACCATCAAGAGCTGAAGCAGATCGACGTCGGCGACGGCCAGCATATACCGCTTCTGGAAGAGGTGCTCGACCTCTGTCGGGACAAGGTGTTGTATGACATCGAGCTGAAGGCCGAGGGAACAGCAAACCTCGGCCTGGAAGCTGCCGTGCTTGCCCTGCTTGAAATGAAAAGCCTCAAGAGCCGGGCCTTGCTAAGCTCCTTCAACCCCGTCAGCCTGCTGCGATTCAAGCGCATCAGCAAAAACAGCATCCCCACAGCCATCATCTACAGCGACTCGTCCTCCGTACCGAAAATCCTTCGGCACGGCCAAGGCAGGCATTTGGTGCGGCCGGCCTATCTCAAACCGCCGAAGGAGCAGTTCGATCAGGCAAGAGAGTGGAACTATCAGCTCTGTACCTGGACAGTCGATGATCCCGACGAAGCGGCATCCTTGCTTGAACGGGGTGCCATGGGAATCATCAGCAACAATCCGAAGGCCCTGCTTGCGCTATTCAACGCTTGAACAGGAAGTCCCTCACCAGGTAGCTTGCCATGGAGCCGAAACGCCTGAAGGCCTCTTCGCGTGCTTCAAGCAAGGTGGCCCCCGAAGCCACGGCTTCCACTTCAGCGGTGTCATACAGCACGCTTTGGTTTTCCAGGTCGTGGATCCGTACCCGTCCTGAGACCACCACCACCTGCTTTTCCTGTATCTGCTGGGTGGAGAGCACTCCCACCGTCCCCAACAAAGCCAATGCACCTTGAGGATACATCGTTTGCAGTTGGGCAAGTTGTTCTTCCAATTCCACAGAACCCAGGGAGACCTGCTGGACAGCGATGCCGTCAAGGGCCAGTTCTTCGCTGAAGGATTGCAGGGCACTGCCCTGGGGGAGAAGGGCCCCTTGCTGGTTGAAGGCCTGTATCTGTGCTGCCACCATCCGGCCGGCCACCGGTGAAGCTATCGAATAGGGGAATTCGATGCGGCACTCATCCATGGCAGCGAGGATGGGTGCGATGGCCTGAGCATCCAATGCAGATGAAATCCGATTGCGCAAATCGGTGAAATCGAGGGAGAAAACCACTTCACCACTCTTGTGCAATCCTTGGTTGTAGGGAACAAAGGAGAAAAACCCATCACCGGCGGTGTTGAACTGCAAGAAATCGGTATACGACCTTCCCAGGCTGTTTCGAGCCTGGAACGTCGCTGTGACCGATGCCTTGAGGACCTTCGGGGAGAGCAGCCGGCTCTTGCGGCGGACATACACACTCACGGTTGCCTTGGATGGGTCGGCATCACGCAGGGACAGTTGCAGCGATGAGATAAAGGTTTGGGCCTTCTCCAAAAGGTATGGCAACTCGTGTTTCTTGACATTGACCGGTCCTTGGGCGGCAAGAATCGCCGCCTCCAGATAGAGACGGATGGTTGTTGTGTCATCATTGGCACGATAGGAGCGGTCGGCCTGTTTCAGCAGTTCTTCAATATCAGCATCGCGTTTCAAGATTTCGTTGTAGACGCTTGTCCGCTTGCCGGCAAGCAGCCCGGCATCCAAGCGGGCCAAAAGATACACATGGTTCTGCAAGCGGCCTTCGGTCCGTTCATGTTCGCTGGAAATGGTGAGCTTGAGGTCCGCGATGGCGTTGGTGGTGGTCAGCTCGCGATAGTAGGCACTGCGCACATCCTCACCGACATACTCCGATATCTGCTTCAGGATGTCCTCGTACGCAAGCAGCCTTGCATTGTATGCCACCGCTGCACTCCCCTGTCCGACAAATGCCACCTGGTCGCTTCGTGTCTGGGGGCTGTACACCCAGGAGGGAAGACCTTCCACCTGGGAACGCACCAAGTCGGACAGCGACGAGCAGGATGAGAGCATCAGGCTGAAGAGAAGGCCGATCAAGAGGGTGCGCAATGCGTGTTTCATGGTGTATAAGTGTACGATGTTCCGAGACTGAGGAAAAGCCCTTGACGCACCAACGATTGACTGGAGGCCGCAAGGTGGTTCCCCGCTCCCAGCCTGAAAGCCCAGGCTCCCTGGTGATACACCACAGAAAGGCTTCCCTCGCCCATATAGGAGAGTCCGCCTGATGCAAAAAAGGTGCCTATACCGACGAGAGCCTTTGCCTCAAGGCTGAGGGAACGAACCAAATGGCTCTTGGAAGAGAAAAGATGGGAGAGCGGGAGTGCAGAGCCCAGCCCGACAACCAGATACCCCTGCTCAAAATCGGGGGTGCTGAAACCCAAGTGCAACCACAGCGGATAGGAAGACAGGGGATAGGAAGTACCAACGCCCACTCCTATCGAGCCATCAACATGGATGCTGGATTCTACACTGAGGGGAAACAACCCCATTGGGGCAAGGGCCATGCCGGCAAGGAGCTCTCCCCCTGCCGTCTGCTGGAGGAAGGCCAACTTGGGCTCGCTGGTTCGCACATGAGAAGCGACCACCACTCCGCGTTTTCGGCCTTGGCCGTCCAATACCCAGTAGGGCCGACCTTCACCGATGAGCGTCTTTGAGCTGTTTTCGACGGCAAAGCCCCGATCAAGGACAAACTCCAAGCCGAAGGGAGGAAGCTCCCCAACCAGGACAAGCCCGTCATAGGCGAGGTTGGAGACCAGAAACGTTTCCAGGTCCTGTTCATGACCGGGCATATCAAGTGCGAGGTGCCGCTCTCCGACGGAAAGATTGAGGACCGCTGTATCGATATGGGCGACAAGCGTCTCATCTTCCTTGAGCAGCGGCAGCACCGCACGCTCCAAGGCCCGCCTGACAGACAGGCGGACCTGCTCGGAAACGGTGCTTGCACTGTCAATCTCAAGGGATGCGGCCGGAAGCGAAAAGAGAAGCAGGCAAAGAAGGAGAGAGCAGAGCCACTTCATTTCGAAGCACCCACCTCGACAATCTTGATGATCAGGCGGCAGGCATCCACCATGGCAGGAAGAGCCGCCCACTCAAAGCGTGAATGCAGGTTGTGACCGCCGGTGAAAATGTTCGGACAAGGTATGTCGCGTTCATTGGCCATGCGCGCTCCATCCGTGCCGCCGCGAATCAAGCTGCTTTGCAGTTCCATGCCGAGCTGACGGCCTGCCTCATAGAGATTCTCCATGGCAAAGGGTTTCTTTGCTGCAACCAGGGCCATGTTGTAGTAGATGTGTTTTGCATCGACGCTGACCTTTCCGTTCGGATAGAGAGCCTCGGTGGCGGCAGCAAGACTCTTGATCGCATCGATTCTGCGATTCAGGATGTCCAGGTCGAAATCCCTGAGGTAGAGGGTGAGGTCAACCTCGGTGCTGGTTCCGCTTATGTTTTGCGCGCAGTAGTAACCGTAACGGCCATCGGTTGCTTCCGGGCTTTCCGCTTGGGGAAGGGCATTGATGAAGAACGAGGCCATCGTCAGAGCGTTGACAAGCCTGCCGCGGGCCATGCCCAAGTGATAGCTGACACCGCTGAAATGGACCTTCACCGTTGCTGCATTGAAGCACTCGCTCTCAATCTCAAAGCGTTTTCCCCCATCGATGGTATAGCAGTAGTCGCAGCTGATCTTGTCGTAGGGAAAGGTATTCATCCCAGCCCCGGTCTCCTCGTCGCTGGTGAAGATGAACTCCACCACCCCGTGCTTGACCTCTGGATGGGCTTTCAGATAGGCGGCGGCACTCATGATCTCAGCCACGCCGGCTTTATCGTCGCTGCCCAGCAGGGTATTGCCGTCGGTGACGATGATCGTCTCCCCCACATACTTGGCCAGCTCGGGATTTTCTTCGGCCACAAGGGTGTACTGTTCGTTCAGCACGATATCCTTGCCGTCGTAGGAGTCAATCACTCTTGGCTTTACGTTGTTTCCCATGACATCATCTGCGGTATCGACATGGGCCATGAAGGCAACGGTGGGCACCGGGTGATCGATGTTGGAAGCCAGTCTTGCGATGACCACCCCGTTGGGATCGACTTGGATGTCGCTGATGCCCATCGCCTTCAATTCATCGACGAGCAGGTTCAACAGATCCCACTGACCGTCGGTGGAGGGGTGCTTGACGGCCACAGCCTGGTCGTCGCTCATGGTATCGATGACTGCATAACGGAGGAACCGTGACAGGATTTCGTTTTTCAGGGAAGTAGACATGGTGAGGAGCTCCTTGCTGATGTTCGTGATGCACATAGTATTTCACAAAGCACTGGCTGGAGCAACCTCAGAAACACAGGGCTTGCTCAAACACCGAAATTGTATTTGGCAAGCATCGGTTTGACCATGTCCACCACGTTGTACAGGGCAAACACGCAGATGATGATTCCTGTCACCACCGCACCCCGCTTGAGGGTGTTGCCCACTGCAATCACACTTGCCGCCAGGGCATACGATAGCTCAGGCTCGGTCGTGACGCTGGTCAGCCAGTCACCGAACGACTCGTCGATGCTGCCGCCGAACTGATAGTACCGCCAGATGGACATGACGGTGCTGGCAACCACTCCTGTTGCTACTGCGATGGCGGTTGCTGCAGAGACTTTTCCCCAGAACACCACCGTAGGGATGCACGCATAGACGACTCCTGCGGTAAAGAGCACCAGCGTCCTGGTGACCAGTTTCTGCATATCCTTCCAGAATGCCGCACGCTGGCTGGGCGCCAGGCCCCTGCTGAGCACCTCAGCCTTGTCCAGCATGAGCGTTCGTGCAGCCTCAAGCTTCTCATCCAATTCCTGCTGCTCCTGTTCATTCAACAGCCCATGGGCGAACGCAACGACCTCCTCAATATCCGCATCCATGCCTACCGTGTAGCAGAACTCCAGATATTGGCGGCCTTGTTCCTCCTCCAAGGTATTGGTCACGATCTCGCCGGCATTGACCTGCCTCGAGGCAAGCCCCCGCTGCAGGTCCTCCTCCAGATACGGCCATACCACATCCTTCTGCTGCTCGATCATCTCCGATACAGCAGGAAACAGTTGGTCATCGCTGATTTTTGCCTTGCTCTGCATTTCCCAGCCCATCGAACATCCGCTGAGAGGCAGGACAAGCAGGATAACCACCACCCAATTGCCTAATGTGCGTATCATAGAATCTTCCTCCTTCCTGTTCATGCAAAATATTCACCGCCCTGCACTCTTGGATGAGGGAACAGGAAACGTCCATCCGACAAGCAGAGCGAAGCGAACCATGGGAAACCGTGTAAACAGAGATTGCAATGTTCCATACTCCTCGGTGAGGATGTGATTGGGATCCTTGATGATCACACTCGGTATGACAACAATGGACGGGGGGAAGGAGCATTGCCACCCTACAGCCATTTCGTTCAGGAACAACAGCTGCATCCCATCCTCATAGGGATGGTTGGCAAGGAAGGAGACCTGCATCAGGGAAAGCGAGAGGAACAGGTCCCAACCAAGCGGGTGGTACTGGAGAAATACGCCTGTCTCCCACAGTTGCACTCCTCCCAAGTACCGCTCTGCCGTCAAGGTCAGGGGCATGCTCAGGCTGAACTCCGGTGTAACATCCAAGGCTGCTTCCATGCGGACGATTGCAGTATCATAGGCAAGGCTGTCCAGCGAGCAGAGGTCGAGGGAGACCGCCAATCCTGCATGCCGTGCAGAAAGGCTGAAAGGAAGCAGCAAAACCAGGGCGACAAGATGGATCCGCATACGATACCCTCCGTTTGCAGACCTTATCACGCATCCCCAGGTGCTGAAATTCTCCAAAAAGGGTACCCCCGGGAGGGAACAAATGCACAAATCTTCACCAAAAAAGAAGGAAATGATGATACTGAGGGCATCAACCCGTGTTAGACTTGTACAAGAAAGCCCTCTTGTGGTGTTATAGTTACTGTAAGGAGTATGTTGTGAATAAGACTTTGTCGGTAGTGTTGATAGTCGTAGCCTGCCTCGTGGTACTGAGCGGTACGTACTGGTACTTTGCGATGAGGCCTCAGACTCGTGCCCCTGAGCAAGGTGAACAGCTGCAGCCTCAGCCGTCGCAGCCGGCAGAAGCCCTGTTGCAGCCTCCTATCCAACCCATCCCTGAAGAAGAACCCAAACCCGCGGTCATTGGGGAACCTGTGCAACTAGAGG
>ERZ1645192.1875-NODE-1875-length-17459-cov-11.606872_pt1 | contig 17459 bp, 13 predicted proteins | sample MGYA00575354_ERZ1645192 | MGnify/ENA primary metagenome ERZ1645192 (study PRJEB40844, sample SAMN11349763) | freshwater sediment metagenome | isolation source: river sediment | host: Sediment | place: India: Faizupur Khadar , New Delhi | collected 2017-02-21 ... | reverse complement strand
GGCCCGTCGTCGCCGGGGGCGACCGCGATGCGCGCGCCGTCCGACAGACGCGCGAAGCCGGTCGTCAGCACGCGCTCGCCGGGCGCAAGACCTTCGGCGACGACGGCGCGCGCCTCGTCCTGCTGGCGGATGGCGACGTTGCGCAGAACCGCGCGGTCGCCATCGGCGACATAGACGAAGGCCCCTTTCGGGCCGCGCTGGATGGCGGCGGAGGGCGCGACGACGACATTGCGCAGCGTCTCGACCGTCAGGCGGATGTTGACGAAGCCGCCCGGCCAGAGCTTGAGATCGGCATTGGCGAATTCGGCCTTGAGGCGGACCGAGCCGGTGGTCTGGTCGATCTGGTTGTCGACGACCGCGAGAGCGCCGCGCTCGATGACGTTGCGCGCCTCGCCGTCGAGCGCTTCGGCGACAATCGTCTCGCCGCGCGCCATGGCCGCCATGACGCGCGGGACATGCTGCTGCGCCAGCTGGAAGACGACCGAAATCGGCCGCACCTGCGTCAGCGCGACAATGCCGGACGCCTCGCCGGCGCGCACGAGATTGCCGACGTCGACGGCGCGCAGGCCGGTTCGGCCGGAAATCGGCGCGCGGATGGTCGTATAGCCGAGCGTCGCCGTCGCCGCGTCGATCTGCGCCTGATCGGCGCGGATCTGCGCCTCAAGTTGCGCGATCAGCGCGCGCTGGGTTTCAAGCTGCTGGACGGTGCCGGATTTCGTCGCGACGAGCTGTTCGTAGCGGGAGAGATCGCGCCGCGCGTTGGCGAGCGTCGCCTCGTCCTGCGCCTTCTTGGCCGTCACCTGCGCCAGCTGCGCCTGGTAAAGCGTCGGATCGATGCGAGCGAGCACGTCGCCCTGCGCGACCTCCTGCCCCTCCCTGAAGGCGATTTCGAGGATCTGGCCGTCCACCTGCGGGCGCACGACGACCGCATTGAAGGCTTTCACGGTGCCGACGCCTTCGAGGTAGACCGGCACATCGGCCGTGCGAACGCTCGCGGCCAGAACCGGCGTCGCCATGCCAGCCTCGGGGCCGCGGCGGCGCGCTATCGGCTCGGCCGGCCCGCCGGGACGGAACACCGGCCAGAGCAGGCCCGCGACCAGCGCGAGGACGGCCACAATCGCCAGACCGCGCCACATTCTGCTCATCTTTCGCTCCAGCGCTGCGCCGCACCCTTCGCCGCGACCCTGCCTGTCATTTTTCGCGGCAAAGGGCAATGACCGCAACGTCGCAGCTTGGCCAGCGCGCCCTCGCCAAATGGGGCTCCTGCGCTAGATTGAGTAGAAATCTGGCAATATCACGGTGGAACGCATGAGCTGGAACCCGATGCTGGCGGCGGACGAGCGCGCCGCCCCCTCGCCCGACGCCATCGCCACGATCATCGTGCCGCGCATGCACGATCTCGGCGGGTTGCAGGTGCGCCGCGCCCTGCCCTCGTCGCAGCGGCAGATGGTCGGCCCCTTCATCTTCTTCGACCAGGCCGGACCGGCCGAATTCCTGACCGCGCAGGGCGTCGACATCCGGCCGCATCCGCATATCGGCCTTGGCACGGTGACCTATCTCTATCGCGGCGATTTCCACCACCGCGACAGCCTCGGCACCGACCAGATCATCCGCCCCGGCGCGCTGAACTGGATGGTGGCCGGGCGCGGCGTGACGCATTCGGAGCGCACCAGCGCGGCGGCGCGGTCAGGTCCGCACAGCCTTTTCGGCATCCAGACATGGGTGGCGCTGCCCGACGCGCAGGAAGAGTGCGCGCCGTTCTTCGAGCATCACGAAGCCGCGGCGCTGCCGGAGGCGGAGGCCGAGGGCGTGCGCTTGCGGCTCATCCTCGGGCGCGCCTACGGCATGCGCGCGCCGGCGAGCGTCTTCGCCGACATGTTCTACGCCGACGCCAAGCTCGCGCCGAATGCGCGGCTGTCGATGCCGCAGGACCACGAGGACCGCGGCCTTTATATCGTCGAAGGCGCGGTCGAGGTGGCGGGCGAAAGGTTCGAAGCGGGGCGGATGCTCGTCTTCCGGCCCGGCGACGCCATCGTCGCGCGGGCGGGCGAGGCCGGCGCGCGGCTGATGCTGCTCGGCGGCGCGGCGCTGGAGGGACCGCGCTTCGTCTGGTGGAATTTCGTCGCATCGAGCCGCGAGCGCATCGCCCACGCCAAGGAGGAATGGCGGCGCGGCGCATGGGGCCAAGGCCTGTTCGACCTGCCGCCCGGCGACCGCGACGAGTTCATTCCGCTGCCGTGAGGCGATACCCTCAATAGGTCTCGACGTGGTAGCGGCCCTTCTCGCGCATGGCCTTGCGCAGGTCGCCCCAGACGAGTCCGACGCCGCGGCAGATGTCGTCGAGCGCCGCGTCGACGCCCTGCTCCATGCCCTTGAGGCCGCAGATGTAGATATGCGTCGCCTCCGACTTGATGAGGTCAGCGACCATCGCGGCCTGCTGGCGCATCAGATCCTGCACATAGGTCTTGGGCTGGCCGGGCACGCGCGACCAGGCGAAATGCTTGTTGAGCAGGCTGTCCGGCACTTTCTGCAACGGGCCGAAATAGGGCAGCTCCTCGGGCCGGCGCGCGCCGAAGAAAATGACGTAGCGGCCCGGCGCGCCCGGCATGATGCGGCGCTTCCATTCGGTGAAGCCGCGGAACGGGGCCGAGCCCGTGCCGGTGCAGATCATGATGATGTTGGCCAGCGGATCGTTCGGCATCAGGAAGGTTGCGCCGAAGGGGCCCGTCACCTGAACCTTGTCGCCCTTCTTCAGGTTGCACATGTAGTTCGAGCAAACGCCATGCGGCTCCCGCTTGATCGTCAGCGACAGGTTGTTGGTGTTGGGACGCTCGCCGTGGCGCGGGCTGGCGATGGAATACAGACGGATGTTGTGCGGCTTGCCCTCAGCGTCGACGCCGGGCGGCACGATGCCGATCGACTGGCCTTCGAGCACGGGGAAAGACTGGTTGCCGAAATCGAGAATGATGTGGCGGACGTCTGCTTCGGCGTCCTCCGCCGTCAGGCGATAGGCGCCGGTGACGGTGGCGATGGCGGGCTTCGAGCGGTTGTAGAGATTGATCGCCGGCTTCGACGCCGTATAGGGCGCGACCGACTTGCCGCCCATGCCTTCATGGGCGCGGGCGAAGATCGCCGCAACCTCGTCCTCGACGGCGTTCGCCTCGTCGCCGGCGGCGGCAAATTCCTCCTGTTTGGGCAGCTCGCTCCACGAGAACTGCTCTTCCAGCGTGTAGGGCTTCTCGACCATGCGCCAATTGTCGATGGCGCCGGTCGGGCACGGCGGCACGCAGGCCATCTGGAAATTGCACTTCGACGCGTCGACGACATAATTGTTGTCGTCATGCGTAATCGCGTCGATCGGGCACGCCTCTTCGCAGGTGTTGCAGCGGATGCAGATTTCCGGATCGATGAGATGCTGTTTGACGAGAGCGTTCATGGGTTTGGTCCGGGTCCGAGACTCTGCTTTTCCTGCACCCGCCCCTCATGCTGAGGAGCCGCGCAGCGGCGTCTCGAAGCATGGGCCGCGAGACGCCAGGGTCGCCCGCCCTTCGAGACACGCCTTACAGGCGCTCCTCAGGACGCGACATCAAGAATGACGTGGATGGCCGGGACAAGCCCGGCCATGACGTTTTACCGAGGCCTGCGCCTCACGCAGCGATCTTCACATATTCGAAGTCGCCCGGCTTGTTGTCGATGCCGACCTTCGGCGCGGCAATCCAGCTCGCATACTGGCCCGGCTCGTGGCAGGGCTTCATCAGCGAGTCGAGGAAGGCGAGGTCGTCGCGCGAGGGCAGATATTCATCGCGCTTGGCCGCCCAGTCGGCGTCGGACAGGATGATGCCCTTCGGCGAGGCGTGCATGTCCTTGAACTCGCCGACCTGGCGGTTGAAGGCGACATGCGACAGTTCGAGGCGGAACTTGACGCCTTCCTTCTCGATCAGCTTGTTCCAGCGCTCGACGCCCTTGGCGCAATCCTCGGTGTAGTCGTCGCGCAGGCGCATGTTCAGCGCGGTCAGCGCCGGCACGTCCTCCTTGATGATCTTGCCGTCGACGAATTTCAGCACCGGATAGGTCGCGTTGGTGAGCTGGTGATCGTCGTCGATCTTGTTCTCGCCGAAGCGGCCCTTGAGGCCGGCGTTGAAATAATTCGCCGAATTGGTCGAGATTTCCGCGCCGAACAGGTCGAGCGTCAACGGGTAGTGCATGTTGAGCTTTTTCTGGATCAGCGGCAGGTCGATGACGCCGAGCGCACGGATCTTGGCGGTGTCATAGGGGTCTTCGATGCCGGCCTTCTTCATCGCCTCGCAGGTGCGCTGGATGGTGCGGCCGACGCCGGTCTCGCCGACGAACATGTGGTGCGCTTCTTCCGTCAGCATGAAGCGGCAGGAGCGCGACAGCGGATCGAAGCCCGACTGGGCCAGCGATTCAAGCTGCATCTTGCCGTCGCGGTCGGTGAAGAAGGTGAACATGAAGAAGGACAGCCAGTCCGGCGTCGCCTCGTTGAAGGCGCCGAGCATGCGCGGCGTCTCGGCATGGCCGGAGCGGCGGCGCAGCAATTCGTCGGCCTCCTCGCGGCCGTCGCGGCCGAAATATTTGTGCAGCAGGTAGACCATGGCCCAGAGGTGACGGCCTTCCTCGACGTTCACCTGAAACAGGTTGCGCATGTCGTAGAGCGACGGCGCGGTGGCGCCGAGGTGGCGCTGCTGCTCGACCGAGGCCGGCTCGGTGTCGCCCTGGATGACGATGAGGCGGCGCAGCATCGAGCGATATTCGCCGGGCACGTCCTGAAAGGCCGGCTCGCCCTTGTGCTTGCCGAAATTGACCTTGCGGCCGGCTTCCTGCGGCGCGAGCAGAACGCCCCAGCGATAATCGGGCATCTTCACATAGCCGAACTTGGCCCAGCCCTGCGGATCGACCGAGACCGCCGTGCGCAGATAGACTTCGGAATTCTGGAAGCCCTCCGGGCCCATCTCCTTCCACCAGTCGAGGTAGCCCTTGTGCCAGCCCTCGAGCGCGCGCAGCATGGTGCGGTCCTGATGCAGGCCGACATTGTTGGGAATCTGCGACGAATAGTCGACGTTGATCGTATCGGTCATGTCTCTCTCCCTGAAATTTCTTTCGCGGCGTCAGACGCGGCGCATGTCGTAGACGGGGCGCTCGCCGGTGCCGTAGCGGCGCAGCGCACCTTCGTCGCCCACGGCATTGGGGCGCTGGAAAATCCAGTTTTGCCAGGCGGTCAGGCGGGCGAAAATCTTCGACTCGATCGTCTCCGGGCCGGGGAAGCGCAGATTGGCTTCAAGGCCGGTGCAGGCGTCGGGCGAGAAGGCGGTGCGCTCCTCCATGAAGACGCGCAATTCGTCGGCCCAGTCGATGTCGTCCATCGCATAGGTGACGAGGCCGAGCTTGTCGGCGGCTTCGGCGTCGAGCTGTTCGCCGACATGGCTTTGCGCTGCGGCGACGCTTTCCGGCTCGCCGTAGAAGCGGGTCTGCAGGCGCGTGAGGCCGGTGCACATCGGATAGGCGCCGAAGTTCATCGGCGTCAGGGTCAGCGTCGCCTCGGGGCGGTTGTCGCCTTCCATCTGGCCGATGAGCATGTAGGAGCGGTCGCAGGCAAAGACGATCTCGGCCAGCGTGCCGGCAAAGCACGAGCCCGGCTCGACGGTCGCCACCAGAGTGCGCGACGACACGTCGATGCGCTTGAGCACGCGCTTCCAGTAATGGCGGATCTCGTTGACGAGCCAATGATCCTTGTTGGCGTCGATGAGCGCGTCATAGGCGACCACCTTGGCCGCATCGCCCGAGCTCTTGAAGATCCACGCGCCGATGGAAAATTCATTGTTGCGCAGGTGCAGGATGGCGTCGTCGAGTTCGCGCGCGACCTGCAACGGCCAGAAGGCGGCGCCGGCGGCGACGATGCCCGCGACATCGGCCGGAACCGCGGCCTCGCCGGTCTTCAGCGTGAAGGTCGCCGTGCGCCTGTTGCGGTCGATCTCGACGGAGACGAAGGCGTAATCGACGCCGTCGCCGCGGAACTTGCGGTCGAGCGGCGCGAGCTTGACGCCCTCGCCCACGCCCTTGCGCGGCGATTTGGCGGCGAAGGCCCTGGCGCGCTCGGCGACGCGTTCTTCAAGTTTGGATGCGGCGACGAGTTCGTCGACGAGCTTCCATTCGACGGCGCGGCGGCCCTTGATGCCTTCCTCGATGGTGCAGAACACATCGGCGCGGTCGCGGCGCACCTTGCGCTTGTCGACGACGCGGGTCAGGCCGCCGGTTCCGGGCAGAACCGCCAGCAGCGGCACTTCCGGCAGCGACACCGTGGAGGAGCCGTCGTCGACCAGCATGATGTGATCGGCCGCCAGCGCCAGCTCATAGCCGCCGCCCGCCGTCGAACCGCTGGCGACGCAGATGAAGCTCTGGCCGGAGGATTCGCTCGAATCCTCCATGCCGTTGCGCGTCTCGTTGGTGAACTTGCAGAAGTTGACCTTGTGCGCGTGTTCGGAGCCGGCCAGCATGCGGATGTTGGCGCCGGCGCAGAACACTTTCGGCTTGCCTGAGCGCATCAGCACGACCTTGACGCCCGGATGCTCGAAGCGCAGGCGCTCGATGGCGTCGGCCAGCTCGATGTCGACGCCAAGATCGTAGGAATTGAGCTTGAGCTGGTAGCCCTCGAACAGGCCGCCATTCTCGTCCACGTCCATGGTGAGCGTCGCAATCTCGCCGTCGACGGCGAGCTTCCAATGCTTGTAGCGCGATGGATCGGTCTGGAAATCGATCCGCGTCGCGCCATTCGCCAGTTTGCGACCCTCTTCGGCCATGAACGCATCCTCCCCCTGCGATTGATACTGATATGCACTATATTGCCGATTTGATATATGTCTAGCGCTTGCACCGGCAGCTCAGCATTTTTTTGCATTGCCGGCGCCGCGCGGCGCGACTTAGCCCGCGAGCGTGCGCGCGCAGAACGCCGCCACCGCCTCCACGGCGCGATCCGTCGCCTCGCGATGCGGCGAATGGCCGATTCCCGGCAAAATCACCGCCTCGACCGGCGCGGCGCACAGGGCCTGCGCCGCCTCGACCTGCGCCAGAGTGCCGTAGAGATCGCCCTCGCCCTGCACCACCTGAACCGGAATTTTAATTCCCGGCAGGAAGGCGCGAATGTCCCAGAACCTGAAATCGGGATGCAGCCAGGATTCGTTCCAGCCGCGAAAGGCGTTGTCCGGGTCGGCATGCCAGCGCGCCAGTTTGGCGCGCAGGTCGGTCGTCTCGTAGGCGACCTTCGCCTTGGCGATTTCGACGAGCGAGAAATCCTCGACGAAGAAGTGCGGCGCGATCAGGCTGACGCCGGCGACCCGCGGGTCGGCGACGGCGCCGGCATGGACGGCGGCGATCGACGCGCCGTCGGAATGGCCGACGAGCAGGCCGCGGCGGAAGCCGATGGCATCGAGCAGCGGCGGCAGCACGTCATGGGCATGGCGCTGCATATAGTCGAGCGGCCAAGGCAACGGCGCGGCGCTCGACTGGCCGTAGCCGGGGCGCGAATAGGCGAAGACGCCGCAGCCGGTCGCCTGCGCCAGCCGCTCGGGGAAATCGAGCCACAGGCCGGCGCAGCCGAGCCCCTCGTGCAGCAGCACGAGCGTCGGGGCGGCCTCCGGCGCGGGGCCGACGAAGCGATAGTCGAGACGCGCCGCGCCGACATCGACGAAGCCGCGCTCCTGCAAGGCGAAACTCAAGCGCCCTCGCGCAGTTTGAAGCGCTGGATCTTGCCGGTGGCGGTCTTCGGCAAGCCTTCGACGATTTCAACCCAACGCGGATATTTCCACATGCCGACGGCGAGCTTCACATGCTCTTTCAGGCTGCGGTCGAGGCCGTCGAGTTCGATATCCTGCCTGACCACGATGAAGGCCTTGGGCTTCAGCAGCCCCTCGTCGTCGGGATGCGGCACGACGGCGGCTTCGAGCACGGCGGGATGGCTGGCCAGCGCCGCCTCGACCTCGAAGGGCGACACCCAGATGCCCGAAACCTTGAACATGTCGTCGGCGCGGCCGCAATAAGTGTAGCGGCCCGCGGCGTCGCAGACATATTTGTCGCCGGTCCTGGTCCATTCGCCCTGGAAGGTGGCGCGCGATTTCTCGCGCTGGTTCCAATAGCCGTCGGCGGCCGACGGTCCGCGCACGTACATTTCGCCGACGTCGCCCTGCGGCGTCGGCGCGCCCTGATCGTCGCGCAGCGTCACGTCGTAGCCGGGCACGGCGCGCCCGGACGTGCCGTAGACGACGTCGCCCGGCGCGTTGGACAGGTAGATGTGCAGCATTTCCGTCGAGCCGACGCCGTCGATGATTGCAGCGCCGAAGCGCGTCTCGAAGCCCTTGCCGACATGCTCGGGCAGCGCCTCGCCGGCCGAGGTGCACAGGCGCAGGCGCGCGGAGCCCTTGTGGCCGGCGAGTTTCGCATCGTTGAGCATGGCGGCGAACAGCGTCGGCACGCCGCAAAAAATGGTCGGTTGGTGTTTGCCGAGCACGTCGAACACGGTTTCCGGCGTCGGGCGCAGCGGATTGAGGATGGTCGTCGCGCCGACCGACATCGGGAAGGACAGCGAATTGCCAAGGCCGTAGGCGAAGAACAATTTCGCCGCCGAATGGATGATGTCGTCCTCGCGCATGCCGAGCACGCCCTGCGCGAACAGCTTCGCCGTCGCCATCAGGCTGGTGTGGACATGGCGCGTGCCCTTCGGCGCGCCGGTCGAGCCCGACGAGTAAAGCCAGAAGGCCGGCTCGTCGGCATTCGTCGCGGCGGTCTCGAATTCGTCGCTTTCGGCGGCGAGCGCGCTGGCGAAATCGAGGCGCGGCGCCCTGGCGTCGCCGTCGATGACGACGACATGCTCGATGTTCGGCGCCATGGCCAGCGCCGGCTCGACGCCCGCCAGCAATTGCTGCGAGACGAACAGCACGCGGGCGCGGGAATCCTCAAGAATGTAGGCGAAGTGCTCGGGCGACAGCAGCGTGTTGAGCGGCGCCGGCACGATGCCAGCGCGGATCGCGCCCAGAAAGATGACCGGAAACTCAACCGTGTCCGCGACGATCATCACCACCCGCTCCTCGCGCCGCACGCCGAGACGGCCGAGCAGATTGGCGAGGCGACGCGTGTCGCCCTGCAATTGCGCATAGGTCAGCGCGCGGGCGTGATCGACAAAAGCGGGCTTCGCGCCCCGGCCCACGTCGACATTACGATCAAGCAATTCTGTGCAGGCATTGTAAGGGGCCATGTAGATGTTCCTTGGACTTGACGCCGTGACCGTGGCGCGGCCTGGACCCTGGCGCGGCCTGACGGCCGGCCCCGGCCACACGCTGCGGCGCCAATGGCAGTTTTCCCCCAGCGGCGACGGATTCGCCGCGCGCGATTTTTCTTTTATTGAATTATAATGCAAAGATTAGCGTGAGGCCCCGGCTTGCTGTCAAGCGGTCCGCTGTAATATTATTCATAAAAAAAGGGCGGCAGCGATGAAGCGGCGCGAGGACCAGACAAACACCAACCCGGCAGATTACGGCGGCGGCGCGCCGCCGCGGCTGCAGCCGGCGCGCGAGGACGACAGCGACGCCTATCTCGTCGAACTCGGCCAGCGCGTGCGCCGGATGCGCGCCGTGCGCGGCATGTCGCGCAAGGTCCTGGCGGAAGTGTCCGGCGTTTCAGAGCGTTACATTGCGCAGATGGAAAGCGGACTGGGCAATGTGTCGATCATGCTGCTGCGCAGGGTGGCGGAAGCGACGGGCGCGCCGATCGAGGATCTCGTCGCCGACCCGGCGCGTCAGCCGAAGGAATGGCCGCTGATCCGCGACCTGTTGCGGCAGGCGACGCCGGAAATGCTCGCGCAGGTGCGGGCCGTGCTGTCGGGGGAGCGAGCCGATAGCCTGCGCCTGACGCAATCGCCGATCGCGGTTGACCGCATCGCGCTGATCGGCCTGCGCGGGGCGGGCAAATCGACCCTTGGCAAGATGGCCGCCGAACAGCTCGGCTGGCCCTTCGTCGAGCTCAACAAGGAGATCGAGCGCGAGGCCGGCTTTTCCGTGCCGGAGATCTTCGCGCTCTACGGCCAGGACGGCTATCGCCGTTTCGAACTCGCCTGCCTGAAGAACCTCATCGCCCGTCCCGGCCCGATGGTGCTGGCCACCGGCGGCGGCATCGTCGCCGAACCGATGACCTTCGAGCTGCTGCTATCGTCGTTCTTCACCGTCTGGCTCAAGGCCTCGCCGGCCGAACATATGAGCCGGGTGCGCAGCCAGGGCGATCTGCGGCCGATGGCCAACGACAAGGCCGCCATGGCCGAGCTCATCACCATCCTGTCGAGCCGCGAGCCGCTCTACGCCCGCGCCCGCGCCACGATCGACACGGCGGGCGCGCGCCTGGAGGACAGCGCCAAGACGCTCGTGCAGCTGGTTCGGCATTATTGTTCGGCCGGGTGCCCTTTCGCCTCGCGCACGCGATGAACGACGCGCCCGCACCCCGAACGCTCGGCGCGCTGCTGGCGCGACGCGGGCTCGATCCGACGCAGCTGCTCGCCTATCGCAACACGCTCGACCCGCGCGACGCCGACGCGGATTGGCGCAGCATCGACGACCTCGTCGCCAGCGATCATGCGCGCGTCTACGAGCGCCTGCAGGACGGACGCACCTTTCCGCACGAGGCGGACGTGCTGTGCTTTCTCGGCGAGGCGGGCGGCATGGCGCGGCTCGTCGGCTTTCGCAAGTTTTTCGCCCGGCGACCCGGCGTCGCGCCCGGCGACATCGTCTACGATCCCGATCTCGCCCATCTGCTGCATAATTTCATTGGCCGGGCGCGGCGGCCGGTCTTTTACGACAGCGTCGACCTGCCCGGCCTTGACGATCTCATCGGACTGCGCGTTCACTGGCCGCCGCCGATGATGATCCGACGACGACCGGCGAATCATCCGGCGCTCCGGCTGGCGGCGGCATGACCGGCAAAATATGTCCTTGACCCGCTTCAGTCATGCAATAAAGTTCATGTGCTGTGTAGAACAAGCTGGCGAAAGCTGCGGCGCGGCGCATCTCTGATCGGGAGGAATTCATGACGTTCGACAGGCGAAAGTTTCTCGCGTTCGCCGGCGCCGCCGGCGCCAGCCAGCTCGCCATGCCCTTCGTGCGGCCATCCTGGGCGCAGAGCGGCCCGCTTCGCCTCGGCCTGCTGCTGCCCTATAGCGGCACCTATGCGCCGCTCGGCGAAGCCATCACCCGCGGCCTCGAACTCTATGTGAAGGCGCAGGGCGGCAAGCTTGGCGGACGCGACGTCGCCTTCGTCAAGGTCGACGATGAATCCGCGCCGCCGAAGGCGACCGAACTGACGACCAAGCTCATTCAGGGCGAGAAGGCCGACGTGCTGATCGGCACGGTTCATTCCGGCGTCGCCATGGCCATGGTCAAGATCGCGCGCGAACAGGGCGTCACGACCATCGTTCCCAACGCCGGCGCCGACGTCATCACCCGCGCCATGTGCGCCGAGAACATCTTCCGGTCCTCCTTCTCCAACGGCGCCGTGGGCGACGCCACCGGCCAGGCGATGGTCGCCGCCGGCCACAAGAAGGTCGTGACGCTGACGTGGAAATACGCAGCTGGCGAGGAGATGGTGAACGGCTTCAAGCGCGCCTTCACCAAGGGCGGCGGGCAGGTGCTGAAAGACCTGACCATTCCCTTCCCCGATGTCGAGTTCCAGTCGGCGCTGGCGGAAATCTCGACGCTGAAGCCCGACGCCGTCTATGTCTTCTTCGCCGGCGGCGGCGCGCTGAAATTCCTCAAGGATTACGCCGCCGCCAAGCTCGGCATTCCGCTCTGGGGTCCGGGCTTCCTCACTGACGGCGTCGAAAAGGCGGCGGGCGAGGCCGGCAACGGCGTCAAGACCGTGCTGCATTATGTCGAGACGCTCGACAACCCGCAGAACAAGGCCTTCGTCAAGGATTTCTCCGACGCCTACAAGGTCGCGCCCGACGTCTACGCCGTGCAGGGCTGGGACGCGGGGCAATTGCTCAAGGTCGGCCTCGCCGCTGTCGCCGGCGACATCGCCAAGCGCAAGGAGATGCACGCGGCCATGGCCAAGGCGAGCTTCGCCAGCCCGCGCGGACCGTTCCGGCTGTCGAGTTCGCACGACGTCGTGCAGAACTATTACCTGCGCGAGCTGAAGGGCGGCGCCAACGGCTATCTCGGCGTCGCGGCGAAAGAGCTCAGCCCCGAAACGGCCGGCTGCAAGCTGACCTGAAAACGCCAGCCCCCATGACCAAGCCAGCGCGACTCCCGGCGACGGGATTCGCGACGCCTTCCTTCGCTGCGAGCCGCCGCCGATGAGCCTTGTCCTGATCCAGCTTCTCAACGGCCTGCAATATGGCCTGCTGATCTTTCTGGCTGCGAGCGGCCTGACGCTGGTCTTCGGCATTCTCGGCATCATCAATCTCTCGCATGGCTCGTTCTACATGCTCGGCGCCTATCTGGCGCTGACGCTGACCGGGCTGACCGGCGACATCTTCCTGGCGCTGGCGCTCGGCATTCCCATCGCCTTCCTGTTCGGCATGGCGATCGAATGGCTGTTCATCCGCCATCTCTACAATCGCGACCATCTGCAACAAGTGCTGCTGACCTTCGCGCTGATCCTCGTCTTTAACGAGTTGCAGCAGAGCGCCTGGGGCTCGCATCCGCTGTCGATCCCCGCCCCGTCCTACCTGTCGGCCAGCGTCAAGATCACCGAAGGCCTGTCCTATCCGGTCTATCGCCTCGCGCTGATGCTGATCTGCCTGGCGCTGGCGCTGTTGATGGTGTTCATCATCCAGAAGACGCGCGTCGGCCGCATGATCCGCGCGGCGGAATCGAACCGCGAAATGGTCGAGGCGCTCGGCTACGACGCGCGCATCCTGTTCCGCCTCGTCTTCGCCGCCGGCGTGGCTTTGGCGGCCGTGGCCGGCATCCTCGCCGCGCCGGTCGAGAGCGCCTATCCCGGCATCGGCGACCGCGTGCTGATCATCTCCTTCGTCGTCGTCGTCATCGGCGGCATCGGCTCCATTCGCGGGGCCTTCGTCGGCTCGCTGCTGATCGGTCTCGCCGACGCCTTCGGCAAGGTCTTCGTGCCGCAATTCTCGGCCATCATCATCTATGCCTTGATGGCGCTGGTGCTGGTGATGCGGCCGGCCGGCCTGTTCGGGAGAGCGTGAGCATGCTCGCCCGCCCCTCGCTTCCGGTCGCGCTGTTCTTTGCCGGCCTGCTCACGCTGTTCGTGGCGCTGCCGTTCATCGGCGGGCCCTACGCGGTGAAATTCGCAACCCGGCTGCTGGTGCTGGCGCTGTTCGTCGTCAGCCTCGATCTGCTGATCGGCGTCACGGGGCTTGTCAGCTTCGGCCATGCCGCCTTTTTCGGCGTCGGCGCCTATGCGGTGTTTTTCGTCTCGCCGGAATACGAGCCGGCCAATCTGGCGCTGGCGCTCGTCGCCGGCGTCGGCCTTGCCGCGATCGCCGCGCTCGTCGTCGGCTCCTTCGCCATGCTGACGCGCGGCTTCTATTTCATCATGGTGACGCTGGCGGCGGGGCAGATGCTCTATTCGCTGTTCCACGACACCGACATCGCCAAGGGCTCGGACGGCGCCTATGTCAACGTCAAGCCGAACCTGAGCCTCGCCGGCAAGACGCTGATCGATTTCGAATCGAGCTGGCAATTCTATTTCTTTTGCCTCGCCGCGCTGATCGTCGCCTATGCCGTATTGTTCGCGCTGGCGCGCTCGCCTTTCGGCCGGGCGCTGCAGGGCATTCGCGTCAACGAGACGCGCATGGCGGCGCTCGGCTACAATACCTACGCCTACAAGCTCGCGGCCTTCGTCGTCGCGGGCGGCGTCGCGGGACTGGCCGGCGCGCTGTTTGCCTGCATCGACGGCTTCGTCACGCCGGAGCTGTTGTCTTGGCACCAGTCGGGTCTCGCCATCATGATGGTGGTGCTCGGCGGCGCGGGCACTTTGTTCGGGCCGATCCTCGGGGCGTTCGCCTATATCGGCATCGAAGATCTGTTGAAGACCACGAGCCTCGTCGGCGAATTCGTTTCCAGCCATTGGCGGCTCGGCACCGGCGCGGTGCTGGTCGTCGCCGTGTTGCTGTCGCCCGACGGGCTCGCCGGCTTCTTGAAGCTGTTCGGCGCGCGCGCCGCTGCGCCCACGCCGCTGCCCGCGCCCGCCCATGACGCCGCCGAGCGGCCGGCGCGCCGCGCCAAGACCTTGTCGACGCAGGATCTCTGCCGCAATTTCGGAGCGCTGCAGGCGGTGAGCGACGTCACCATCAGCTTCGCCCCCAATCTCGTGCATTGCATCATCGGGCCGAACGGCGCGGGCAAGACGACCTTCACCAATCTGCTGTCAGGCGCGATCCCGCCCAGCGCCGGCCGCGTGCAAATCGAGGGGCGCGACGTCACCGGCTGGCCGGCGCACAGAATCGCCCATGTCGGCTTGGGGCGCTCCTACCAGCGCACCAATATTTTCGGCGCGTTCACGGTGGCCGAGAATTGTGCGCTGGCGGCGCAGGCGCGAAACGGCGGGACGCTGCGGCTGTCCGACCGCCGCTACGCCGCAGCCGAAGCCGCGACAGTGTCGCATGCGCTGGCCGTCGCCGGCCTGTCGGACCGCGCCCATGCCATCGCCGCGAAAATGTCGAACGGCGAGCAGCGCCAGCTCGAAATCGCCATGCTGATCGCCTCGGGCGCAGACCTGCTGCTGCTCGACGAGCCGCTTGCCGGCATGGGGCCGGAGGAGACGGCGCGCGTCGTGGCGCTGTTGCGCGACCTCGCCAGGGACCACACGATCGTGCTGATCGAACATGATATGGATGCGGTCTTCGCCGCCGCCGACACGTTGACCGTTCTGGTGCAGGGCAAATTGCTGGCGCATGGCGACCCCGACGAGATCCGCAACAACGAAGCGGTGCTGGAGGCCTATCTCGGCCATCACGCCGAGAAGAAAGCGGGAGCGCCGGCATGAGCAAGCCCGCCGACGACATCCTGCGCGCCGAGAAGATCGACACGTTCTACGGCCCGAGCCACATTCTGCGCGGTCTCGACTTCCGCGTCGGCCGCAGCGAGACGGTGAGCCTGCTCGGCCGCAACGGCATGGGCAAGACGACGCTGCTGCGCTCGCTGATGGGGCTGACGCCGCCGCGGCGCGGCAAGGTCTTCATCGACGGGCGCGACATGACCGGCCAGCGCGCCTCGGTCATCGCCCGCGCCGGCCTCGGCTTCGTGCCGGAAGGGCGCGGCATCTTCCCCAATCTCAGCGTCGAGGAGAACTTGATCTTCGCCGAACGCGCCGGCGCCAACGGCCGGCGCGACTGGACGCGCGCCAGCATCTACGAGATCTTTCCGCGCCTGCATGAGCGGCGCAGCAATTGGGGCAACCAGCTTTCCGGCGGCGAGCAGCAAATGCTGACCATCGGCCGGGCCTTGCTGTCCAACCCGGAGGTCGTGCTGATCGACGAAGCGACGGAAGGGCTCGCGCCCAAGGTGCGCGACGCCATCTGGCAGACCCTGCGCATCATCGCCGCCAAGGGCGTCGCCATCGTCGTCGTCGACAAGAATCTCGACGACCTGATGGACCTGTGCGACCGCCACGTCATCCTCGCCAAGGGCGAGGTCGCCTTCGACGGCACGTCGCAGCAATTGCGCGCCGATCCGGAGCTGGTGAAGCGGATGCTCGGCGTCTGAGTCGACGCCGCGCGCCCATGCGATTAATTTCCCCCTTCCCCATCAGGCCGCGCGAAAACGCGGCGGGTGCGGGACAGGCTGGCCCCGAGCAGGCCCGGCGACAGGCGTCGGGCGAGAGGGGGCGGCCTTGCGACCAAGGAGCGTCGAACGATGACTGAAGCTTTTCTCTGCGCCGGCGTGCGCACCCCTGTTGGCCGCTATGGCGGCTCGCTCTCGGCCGTGCGGCCGGACGACATGCTGGCGCAGATGATCCGCGCGCTGATGGCCAAGGTTCCCAACCTGCCGCCCGAGATGATCGACGAAGTCTATATGGGCTGCGCCAATCAGGCGGGCGAGGACAACCGCAATGTCGCACGCATGGGCGTGCTGCTCGCCGGCCTGCCGGAGAGCGTGCCGGGCTCGACCGTCAACCGCCTGTGCGGCTCCGGCCTCGACGCCATCGGCATTGCGGCGCGCTCGATCCGCGCCGGCGAAGCCGACGTCATCATCGCCGGCGGCGTCGAGAGCATGTCGCGCGCGCCCTTCGTGCAGGGCAAGGCGACGGAAGCCTTCTCGCGTCAGGCCGAGATTTTCGACACCACTATCGGCTGGCGCTTCGTCAATGCGCTGATGAAGGCGCAATATGGCGTCGACTCGATGCCGGAGACGGCCGAGAACGTCGCCGCCGATTTCCAGATCAGCCGCGCCGATCAGGATCATTTCGCCCTGCGCAGCCAGGCCCGCGCCGCGAAGGCGCAGGCCAACGGCCGTCTTGCGCGCGAGATTGCCGCCGTCGAGATCAAGGACCGCAAGGGCAATGTGACGCGCGTCGAGAAAGACGAGCATCCGCGCGAGACGACGATTGAAAAGCTCGCCGCGCTCGGCACGCCGTTCCGCAAGGGCGGCACGGTGACGGCGGGCAACGCCTCGGGCGTCAACGACGGCGCCAGCGCGCTGCTCATCGCCTCGGAAAAGGCGGTGAAGGCCTATGGCCTGAGCCCGATGGCGCGCATCACCGGCCTCGCCACGGCCGGCGTCGCGCCGCGCATCATGGGCATCGGCCCGGTGCCGGCGACGCAGAAGCTGATGGCGCGGCAGGGCCGCAAGATCGGCGATTACGGCGTCATCGAGCTGAACGAGGCGTTCGCAGCGCAGGCGCTCGCCTGCCTGCGCGGCCTCGGCCTGCCGGATGATGCCGAGCATGTGAACCCGAACGGCGGCGCCATCGCCATCGGCCACCCGCTCGGCATGTCGGGCGCGCGTCTCGCGCTGTCGGCGGCCATCGAGATGAACGACCGCAAGGCCGCCCACGCCCTCGCCTCGATGTGCATCGGCGTCGGCCAGGGCATCGCGCTGGAACTGGCGCGGGTGTGATCGTGCAACGTCATGCGCGGGCTTGTCCCGCGTATCCACGCCGCGCCGCTGCACAGCGGCTGGCGTGGATGGCCGGGACTGGGCCCGGCCATGACGGAAACATCGCGGCCACTGCCGATGCGAGCAGTGGCCGCGCCGATTATTACGCCACTTCGAACAGGCCTGCGGCGCCCATGCCGCCGCCGATGCACATGGTGACGACGACGTATTTGACGCCGCGGCGCTTGCCTTCGATCAGCGCGTGGCCGACGAGGCGGGCGCCGGAGACGCCGTAGGGATGGCCGACGGCGATGGCGCCGCCGTTGACGTTGAGCAGATCGTCCGGAATGCCGAGCTTGTCGCGGCAATAGAGCACCTGCACGGCGAAAGCCTCGTTCAGCT
>ERZ1645192.1874-NODE-1874-length-17470-cov-12.428941_pt1 | contig 17470 bp, 18 predicted proteins | sample MGYA00575354_ERZ1645192 | MGnify/ENA primary metagenome ERZ1645192 (study PRJEB40844, sample SAMN11349763) | freshwater sediment metagenome | isolation source: river sediment | host: Sediment | place: India: Faizupur Khadar , New Delhi | collected 2017-02-21 ... | reverse complement strand
CGGGCGGGATGACCTCGACCGTGTAACCGTGCAGCCGGAGGAGCTCGCGGGCCCCGTCCTCGACGAGTGTTCCGCGCCGACTGGTCATGATGCGGCACCTCCCTTGTGCGGCGAGATGATCTCCGGCTCCGGCACATCGCCCGGGACCTCGAAGAGGATGCAGGATACATCCTCACCGAGCGCAACCGCAATGAACCGATCACGGGGCAGCATGTACCGGATGCTGCCGACCGACAGGATCACGGCCCGGCCCGAGGGGTTGAGGGCAACGGACCCGGATGCGACCGGAGAACCGGTCGGGTCCGGGTTTTTCTGCAGCAGCGGTACAGTCTCACCGACAAACAGCAGCATCCCCATGTCCTCAGGGCAGATGAAATACGACTTGTCCCAGATCCGGACATGGACATACCCGTCGCTTCCGGTCAGGACAATCCCGGCGGAGAAGCGGGTCATGCTACACCCCGCTGGCGTGTGACCGCCGAATGGTTTGCGTGCATCCTGGCCCGCGACCGTGCAAGCTCTTCCCTGCTGACGATGATCCAGTGGCCGTCCTCGACCATGATCCTCCCGATCCCATAGAAGCCGGTCCGTTTCTCGTAAGCATCGACCGCTTCCTGTGTCACCATCAGGGGCTCCTCTTCCGCTCTCATGCTGCCGGGACCTGTAAGACCCGGGCGTTCACTGGTCGGTTCACTCCTCTTTGCCGGAATTCTGCTTGCCGGCGGATTTGCAGATCTGTTCTGCATACTTACACTCTCCTTCGTTGTGTTCGAGTTCGTCCTTTTGTCCTCTGAAATGCGGGGCACCCACATCCATGTGACCCGTCTTCCTGGGCGTTCCGATGTGTTGTCCGGGAAGCGCGAAGGCTACGGTCCGGTCACGGGCCGGTTTCCTCGAAACGGCAGGTGGCCTATCAGACAATCACCTTGAATGAATCCCGTCGTTGGGCTATGCGATCCTACTGACTATCACCAAAGAATGTAAAGAGCGAGAATACCGGAGCGTGGCTGCCGGTCAGTCGGCACCACGGGCCCGTGTTCTTCATACATCCGTTTCCAGATGCCAAGCTGTTCATCCTGGTCCGGCTTTTCTTTAAGGCAACCGGTTCGGGCCGGCGGAACAGATTCATCAGTTTTGATTTAACCGATGCAGCCGCCGCCGTCAGCCAATTGCCTGCCTTCCTAAGGGAATTCAACAGCATTGTACATGTTTTATAATTTGCCCGTTGTTTAAAGTGTTTTCTGAACCAGCAGGTTAAACGACCGCTTTTTGTCGTACATGCGCAATACATCAGAGAAATTTTGTGTGGGCTTCGGGAGTGCGCGATGGTTTTTATTTGATAACTTTTGAGATTATTGAATGTTTAATAGATTTTTCAAATAGCGAGACAGGTATGAATAGGAATATGTCTGAGTTGCAATCGGATTAGGAGCGATATCGTTATAGAAATTCACATATGCATACGAGTGACAATTATCTTCGAAATACTCGATTTTATTGAACCATTTACTTTTAAACGTTAAATTCCCATCATTCGGATTATAATAATGGTGTTCAAGGGCACACCAAGGATCATAATACATCCATTCGTCATTGATTTTTACTTCAGCCCATTGGTGATAAAAACCGGTTTGAACGGTCCTTGATTCAATTCCTGCTTGTTTTGCCATATATGAGAAAAGCGTTGATAATTCACGACATGCTCCAAATTTGTTATATGCAAGCCAGTACGGATCATTTCCATAGAATAACCCATTTGAATTTCTGGGAGCATGCAAAGAGAATTCAAAGTCGCGTTTTGGTAATAATTTCAAATCGGAATAATAGAAACTCTGATTATTAAGAAAAAAGGGATTCTCATAATTCGTATATCCCCATCCCCGATCCCAAGCAGGATTTCTCCAATCCTCCATTTGCCATCGAAATATTTCGTCTAATTTCGAATTGTCATTGGGTAATTGACGTAATTTTAACAATTCATCGTCAATCTTTTTTTTCCCTTCTGGGTAAAATTTTTCAGAATATTGATTGTCTGCAAACCGATTAATTTCAATTATATTTTGAAGATAAATTGGGGCAATAAACGAAGTAATTTCATCAGGAAATTTGACAGGAATCGGAGTCACGATTCGGATATAAGGAGAATTAGGTGAAAAAATAATTACAGTGTAAATGAACAAACAGATGACAATAACAATTATTGTACGTTTTAAAAATTCTTTTAGATCGAACATTTACAGTATATTTAATCATCGAGGTTGACTTATTTTTTCTGTCGAAATAATTTATTTCACCATCGCCTTCTGCATCTTCTCCTCAACCATCTTATCGACAAGCTTCCTGAGCGATTGGGGATTCTCACGGACACTGCGGGCAATCATCTCCGTCTCATCCATCGCTTCCTCCGTCATTTCACCGCCGCATTCCGGACAGAACGCAGCTGTCGGCGGCACTTCCTTGCAGAGACAGTGCGGGCAGACACCCGGGACGAAGACCGGCTTCTGCACTTCCACATCCTTGATGCCCGCGATCCCCATGACGGCCTGCTCGACATCAACCGATGAGAGGTTCACGTAGCGCTCCACCATCTCGGACCGCTTGCCCCATCCAATCTTGCAGAGGATTGATTCGTTCATATTCTGTTTCGCGTAGTGCGTCAGTTTCGAGTGCCGCAGCAGGTGGAAATGGAGCTTGCCGGCCAGCACCGTGTCACCCTGCCGCTTCAGCTTCCGGCTGAACTTCTTCATCAGGTACTGAAAACCGCTGTACTGGTAGGGCTCGCCCTTCTGGGTCAGGAAAACAAAGTTATCGCCCTCGGGCGGTATCCCGTGGATTGCCGGGTAGTCCATCTTCCAGGTCTTCAGGTAGGTCCATGCGGTCGGGCAGGGGATGTACCGGGGGAAGCCGGTCTTCTTGTCGGTCGTGATGGAGATCCCATGTTTGAGCTTCTGGATCTGCCGCCACCTGAGATATCCGGCCTCCTCGATGCGCAGGGCCGCGTCAAAGACGCACGCGATAAGGGCCCGCTCCTTGGAATTCTCGCAGACACCGATTAGCTTCTCGATCTCTTCCTCAGTGAGCATGTCGTCCGGAGTCTTGGTCATCGTCGGGGCCTTCGGAACCTTGATCTCTTTGATCTCCTCCATTGGAATGCTGACGATCTTTTTCTTGGCAAGCCATTCCGTGAAGACCTTGAGGGAGAGGATGTAATCGTGAACTGTGTTTTCCGAAAACTTGTTGCCGTTTAGCCGCTTGCCGGTCTTGATCTTGGAAATTGCTTCCATATATGCGCCGGTCGTCATCTCATTGTAGGGCCCTGGTAAAAAATCCCGGAGCCGGATGAGATGGTTGACGTAAAGCGCGATTCGGCCACCGGATAAATTCTTCTTGGCCTTGCGTTCGTACAAAAAATCCTTGATGAGCGAAACTTCGGTTGGGGTAAGCCGACCGCTTTCCAGCTGAGGAGCCAGGCGCGAATCAACATACTCAGGACCGTCCCTATAGTGAAAAACGTGATCCTGCATATATTAAATGAAGATTATGCAGCAAATAAGTGTAGTGGTCATAGAGTGCTAATACTCTACGGGGGTGCCTGACGCCTTCCTGGAACAGAAGAGGTCACTATAGATACACCATAAAAATGGATAAGGATACCCTTCATATAAGGCCATCCCGCAATATCTTTTTCCAAAGGGGAGCCCCCTTTGCGAGGGGAAGGGCAGTGCTTTTATCCGCCCTGAAGCGGGGTGTGATGCGGATGATCTATCCCTTCCGGACGATCTTCATGATATCATCGGATAATTCCTGAATCTCCATAGTCCGCTCATCCAGGTATTCCCGGATAGCCCTGATGTTTGATTCGATCAATGCAAGCTTGTCCTCAATGAGTTTGATATCATCCTTTTCCAGCGGCATGGGTATTTCTTACCTCCCTGATCATTCCCGGGTTTCCATGTTCTGTTGGTCTTGAAATCCTTATACACGTAACGGCATTCGGTGCTTCCCGGTCATGAGAACCGAACGATTGTCCCGTTCACGAGATGGTTCAGAAGGTCAACGTCCTCATGGGGCAGAGGACGATGCTCGGTTCATATTCTGGTGTTATGATCGATCCTTGGAAGGAAGTTGCTCTTCGATCGTACCAGTGCGGCGGGAGAGTACGGCGGAGCGAAGGGGAATCGTCCCCTGTGTATCACCACAGGCAGAGTATAAGTGAACACTGCCGCATATCTATATAGGAACGCATCATGAAAGGGATCATTCTTGCCGGGGGCTTTGGTACACGACTCTATCCGGTAACCAAATCAATCTCCAAACACCTTCTGCCCGTCTATGACAAACCGCTCATCTATTACCCCCTGTCCGTGCTCATGCTTGCAGGCATCCGGGAGATACTGATCATCTCAACCCCGAGGGATATCCCTCATTATAAAGAACTCCTCGGGGATGGAACACAGCTTGGCCTGACCTTTTCCTATGCAATCCAGGAGAGGCCGGGGGGACTGGCAGAAGCCTTCATTGTCGGAGAACAGTTCATCGGCAATGATTCGGTAGCCCTGGTGCTGGGGGATAATATCTTCTATGGCCAGCATTTCTCCGATTATCTGAAACGGGCAGGAGACCTCAAAAAAGGTGCAATTATTTTCGGATACTACGTGAAAGATCCGAAGGCGTACGGCGTTGTGGAACTGGACGCAGAATGCAACCCGATCTCCATTGTTGAGAAACCGCAACACCCAGTCTCCAACTATGCAGTGCCCGGCCTCTATTTCTATGATAATGACGTGATCAGCATCGCAAAACAGCTGAGCCCCTCCGGTCGCGGTGAACTTGAGATCACCGACATCAACAGGGAGTATCTGAATCGTGGAACGCTCGAGGTCCTCCTCTTCGGGCGAGGGATGGCCTGGCTTGATGCAGGAACGCATGATTCCCTGCTGGATGCCGCAAATTTCATCGAAGCGATCCAGAAACGGCAGGGACTCTACGTGGCCTGCATCGAAGAGATTGCCTTCACGATGGGGTATATCGACGCTCACCAGCTGCTTGGATTGTCACAGTCGCTGAAAAATACCGAGTACGGAGCATACCTGGAACAGATCGCATCCGGGAGCGACTCCTGAAGAGGGGCGATCTCATGAAGAAATTTGAGAGCATCGGGACACCGCTTGAGGGGGTCGTGATCCTACAGCCCCACATTTTTTCAGATGACAGGGGATTCTTCCTCGAGTCATACAATGCAGAAGAGTTCACCCATCTCGGCATTCCAGAAGCGTTCGTCCAGGATAACCACTCATGCTCAAGGAAAGGGGTCATACGCGGCCTCCATTATCAGAGCAGGTATCCCCAGGGCAAACTGGTCCGGGTATTGCGTGGGTCGATACATGATGTCATCGTTGACATCCGGAACGGTTCACCAACGTATGGAATGAACTATGAGGTTGTCCTTTCCGGGGATACCTACAAGATGGCGTACATCCCCCCGGGATTTGCCCACGGGTTCCTCGCCCTGGAAGACCGGACCGAAGTCCATTACAAAACAACCGATTTCTATCACCCTGAATATGATGCCGGAATACGGTGGAACGATCCCACGCTTGGAATTCAATGGCCATTGGTTGAAAACGGCATCGAACATCCTCTGGTTTCACCAAAGGATGCCCTCTTGCCCTTCTTCAGTGAAATCGTAAGCCCGTTTCAGTACTCCCCTGTCGAGCACTAGCAAAGGACAGGGTTCCTCTCTGTTTGACAAGGGATAATCCCTGGAGAGGAGATCAGTGGATCCTCATCAGCAGGTGTCCTCTCCCCTTTTTCATGAAGAGCATGCATCCGGCCGGAGTATGCCACAGATACTATTTTTTCGGGGACGGTGACCTGCTGAAGAAAAAAGGTAGTTCTTATGTTCACCAATGGATCAGGTTCCTGCTGTTACCACGATGCTCCGCTCATTCCATCATTTATCGCAAGAATCGTCTCCCGGTCGAACATGATAGGGAATTCATGAGAGAGGGGGTCATCCGGTTCAGGATTCATGCCGCTGGTAATCGTCCTGGAGCCGGACAATATCATCCTCGCCGATATATTCCCCGATCTGCACCTCTATGATCTCGAGAGGGACAAGCCCGGGATTTTCCAGCCGGTGCACCGCACCGATGGGAACGAACGTGCTCTCTCCTTTCCGGAGGAGGCGCTCCTGTCCGTCGATATGGACCTTTGCGGTCCCGTGGACCACGACCCAGTGCTCACTCCGGTGATGGTGCATCTGGAGGGAGAGTCTCCGCCCTTGAGGTACCGTGATCCGTTTGATCCGATACGAGGGTCCGTCCTCAAGCCGGGTATAGGAGCCCCATGGGCGGTACTCGGTCAGGTGGCTGTCAGCCCTGGGATCCCCTTTCTGCCGCAGGAGGGCAACCGCCTCTTTCGCCTCGTGTGCCCGCTGCCGTGGGGCGATGAGGGTGACATCCCCGGAATCGATGATCGCGGTGTCATGGACGCCGATCGTAATCACGAGGTGATCCCCGATCACGAGGTTTCCGGTGGAATCAAGGCCGATATACTCGCCCCGGACCGCATTCTCCTCGCCGTTCTTCTGAAGGACCGAGTAAAAGGCATCGAACGAACCGAGATCGTTCCACCCGGTCTCAAGGGGCACCACGGCGGCACGGGAGGTCTTCTCCATCAGTCCGTAGTCAATTGAGACGGAGGGGACCTCACGGTATGCTTCCTCCAGGGGTCTCGTGAAAGCCCGGGCGATATCGGGGGCGTGAACACCACATTCCTCGAAGAAGAGCCGGGTTGAGAAGAGGAACATGCCGCTGTTCCACAGGTAGCCGTCCTGCAGGTATCGTTCGGCGGTGACCCGGTCGGGCTTCTCAGTAAAGGAGGAGACGGAATACGCCCCCCCGATTGCTGGCCCCGGCCTGATATATCCATACCCGGTATGGGGCTCGGTCCCCTTCACCCCGAAGAGGACCAGCCACCTGTCGGCAAGCTCCTCGGCTTTCCGCAGGGCGTCAGCATACACCGGCCCTGCATGCACCATGTGATCGGAGGGGAGGACCGCGACCTTCGCTGGTCCGGACGACTGCTCAATCTCGCGGAGCCCGTAATAGACCGCAGGAAGGGTATTCTTTCCTTCCGGTTCAGAGAGAATCCGGCAACCGCATCCGATCATCCCAGCCTGGTCCCGTGCGATGAACTCCTGGTCGGGATTGGTGACAACAACGATCTCCTCCGGGGAGGAGAAGATCAGGGCTCGCCGGAGGGTGAGCTGGTAAAGGGAGTGGCCGTCAAAGATCGGGAGGAACTGCTTGGGAAAGTGCCCCCGGCTGAGGGGAAACAGCCGTGTGCCGCTTCCGCCGGCAAGGATCAGGGTATGTATGATGTATCCTCCTCCATGATAGTGGAGAATATGGCATCTCCCCCCATATATCGGTTTTTTCAACAGGGGGGTTTTCAGCGGAACAAACCTATGGGCGTCGTTCTATTCAGCACTGCCGCTCCCCCCTCAGGGGAGCCCGGCAGACAGGTCGGCACGAACAAGGGCCTTGACGGTTCCGGTAACCTTCGGATGTCACCGGTCATCGCGAGGAATTTTAAAAGACCGGCACTATTTACCGGTAGACTGCTCTCCTAGGACCAATGCGTAAAATAAGAACAGAATCAGGGTATCGTGCATTTATCACCCGATACTCACCGCTACGATAGCGGAACCTTCCTTTGAACTCTCCAGAGAGGGGCTCCCCGCAATCGGGAGAGAACCGATGGTCTCCTCAATCTCCCTGACACTTCGCTCTGCAATGGGGGGATCAAGATGGCTGAGATCACGAAGGACCGATGATTTATATTCAATGGGAGATGCCAAGACGCTTCCTCATTTCATCGGCTGAAATGATCAGATCATCTTTGTCCCTGAGTCGCTCCAGAGCGATCAGGTAATCCGCGTATTCCTGGAGGGAGAGCTCGGCTGCCTTCCGGATAATGTAGCTCTTATTCCGGTCAACCTCTTGTGCATGCTGTTCCAGCGCCGCATCCCGATCATCCGGGATACGGATCGTAATGACCCTTGTCATCCGTTGTCAGGTATTAATTATATTGTATTTTATTGTAATACAACACTTCCCGGCACAAACTCCTTCCCGACCAAGGAATGAGGAATCAATCGTACCGTTCTCCTGATCCCACCTTCCAGGATTGAGAGAAGAATACTCTTCACCATGGCATCCGGCCCATCCTGGAACCAGCCAGAACGGTACTCGTCCGATCAGATGAAGATGAGATTGGCGATGATGAGCACGAGCATCATCACGCCCATCCCGACCGCGGCCGTGGAGCAGAGAAGGTTGCCGCCATGCCAGAAATTATCCTCCCGCTCCCTCCTGTTGAACCAGACCGTGGCGGCGATGAGCCCGGCGATCACGATGATTTTCGTCACCCCGACAACGGTGATAAAGGTCAGGGGATACGTCATGAACCGGGCAAAAAGGGCGTTTGCCTCGGTGAAGCCGGGGAGGAAGAGGACCCCGTATGATGAGATGGCAAAGTCTGCCGCCATCAGGAAGATGAATGCCGCAAGCATGATCTTCTGGTAGCGGGTGAGTATCATACATTACCATCGAATCCCTCATTTAATGAGTTTCTGATAGGGGCAAACTGACGACGTGAAAAGGACATGCATACCTGGTGGGAGAATCCCCGGGCCCCTGGGTGACACCACGGGGGTTAGTCCGATGACCCATGGGGTTCCCCATGTGCTCCCCCCCACACGGTGATTCAACCTGGGCCCCCTTTTTTCCCGTGACCCTTCCACAATTCATATGATGCCAGACTCCCGATCCCTACCCATGGTCTCCATCGCATCGATCAGGGAGGCAGATGCCCTGCTTTCAGGGAAGATCATCCGGACTCCTCTGGTCTACTCCCCCACATTTTCAGAGAGGACAGGTGCCGGCGTGTATCTCAAACTCGAGACGATGCAGAAGGCAGGATCCTTCAAGGTCAGGGGTGCTGCAAACCGGATCTTGTCCCTGAGGGATTCGATCGGTCCCGGGGGTGTCATAGCGGCTTCTGCAGGAAACCATGCCCAGGGAGTTGCCGTAGCTGCTGGCATAGCCGGAATCCCGGCAACCATTGTTATGCCGGTATGGGTCTCACCAGGAAAGCAGGAAGCGGCGGCAGGATATGGTGCCAGGATACTTCTCAAGGGCAACACACTCGAAGAGAGCCTTGCCTGTGCACAGGATCTCGCAGAAACCAGTGCGATGACGTTCATCCACCCCTTCGATGATGAGGCTGTTATCGCAGGGCAGGGGACGATCGGTCTGGAGATCCTCGAGGATCTCCCGGATGTGGAGACGGTTGTAGTCCCTGTCGGAGGAGGAGGGCTGATTGCAGGCATAGCCACCGCAGTGAAGTCTGAACTCCCTGACGTGAGGGTGACAGGGGTGCAGGTCTCGGCATGCCCCTCGGCAGTCGCCGCACGAAAAGCCGGGGGACCGGTGACCGTGGTGTCCCATCCAACGATCGCTGATGGGATACGGGTGACGCGGACCGGGGAGGTAACCTGGCCGGCAATCCGCGACCTTGTCGATGAAGTCGTGGTGGTCGATGACAATCAGGTCATCGCTGCCATCACGGTACTGCTCGAACGAAAGAAGGTCCTCGCTGAAGGAGCGGGGGCAGCCCCCCTTGCAGCACTTCTCTCCGGGGGTATCACCCTCCATCCCGGAGAACAGGTGGTTGCCGTCATATCGGGGGGAAACCTTGACTCGTTTCTCCTCGAGCGGGTCATCCGGAAAGGGCTCTTTGATGCCGGCAAGCTGCTCCGGTGCACGATCGATATCGAGGAAGAGGTGAAAGCCCTCCCCGCACTCCTCTCCCTTATCGCCAACGAGGGGGCCATCATCTCCCGGATCGAGCAGGAGCGGGGATCTCCCGATCTTCCTCTCTCCCTGAACCGGGTGACTTTGGAAATGGAGTTACGGGGTCCCGAACACGGGGATCGGGTGCTCCACGTGCTCAGAGACCATGGGTACCGGGTTTGAGTGTGCACAACCGGAGCGTTCACAGGGAACTGTTGAAGGGATGTGCTATTGTAACGAACGAGGATGATCAGGAAAGCATCCGATACGGGCACCATGGTTCATGGTCGGTTCGCTGCTGATGGCAGGTATTCCCGCGATTCTTTCTCCCAGGGGATGAACTGGCGAGGCATCGACCCGTACTCCTTTTTTGCCCAGGAGACCGGGATAGCAGAGAGATAGGGGGCTACCGAACTCTGGCCAGGGTGCTCATAATGGAGGAAGAACCGGCCGTTCCTGGTCCGGTAGAGGTGCTTTGCCCCGTCCTTTGATGAGGCTACCAGGGTTGCTGTTGCCGTATTGTACTTCAGGCCATTGATCACCTGCTCCATGGGATCTCCTCAATGATGAGTGAAACAACAGGAGATCCCATAATAGTTTGCGGCAGCAGCAACAGGGAAGAGGACAAGGACTAGGGGAACCATCTTTCATGGGCCGGATATCATGATGGACACCCTTGCTCTCCCTCATGCAATGCGTGCTGCAGTCACCGAAATTGCGCCCGGCTATGGTTCATTGCCCCTTCTTATGGTGATCCCGATTCAGGGGTCCCACATAAAACAGCGATGAAGGAAAAAAATTACAGGATTCGGCCTGAGTCCACACTCACCTCATGGAGTACATGCGAGGGCCATGTGCAGAAAAAGAAGTGTACATTCCGGGATCACTGTGCGATCGAGAGCATGTACTCGGTCCCCGCAGGGGCGATGGGTACTTCGAAGACGAGTCTCCCGCGACGGGTCTCATTGATCGGGATGGTGGCCTCCCGGAACCCATTCACGAGGCTGAACGATGCATCGTGATAGCGATACTGCGTCCGGGAGGAATCCATGAGCGTGACAGACTCAGGGCGGTAGAGATACCCCTCAGGATACCCCACATTCCTGAGCGAGAAGTCCACCACCACGTACTCGTTGCCAGCACCAGGGTGCAGGAGAGGACTGCTGGAGTTCCATCCCGAAATACTGTACAGGCTGATGACCAGCCGTGAGGTCGCAAGAGTAGGTACCGTCTCCTTTTTTTCCCCCACAATAAAATCGGGCGCGGGGTGGGTGGTGGAGGTGCCAGGGGCGGTTGATGGTGAAGGGGGGAGTGAGGCAGAAGGGGCCGAATCTTCCGAAGTGCAACCAGAGAAGAGGATCATCGCTCCAGCAAGACACAGGAGCAAGGGAACGATCAGCAGTCTCCGCATGATGACGAGGTCAGTATCCAACAATAAATACCTCACTGCCGGACAGCGGGGGGTTCCCAAGAGCGGTCCCCCTGCAGTATCCGCCTGACGAATTCCTGCCCCGGAGCAGTGATGGCCGCCAGATTCAAAGAGCAATTCACGGTTATTTTGAAATAATAACGTTAATAAGGTGATTTTGAAACGGGCCATCCCATTCAGACCTGGTTATCTGAGCAAGTGGATAAGAACGCATAGGAATGCGATCGGAATATGCAAACTGCTGCACTGAGGAAAAAAAGATTCATCTTTGTGTATAGCATTATGCGGTTTATTTGTCAGAAGAGCCCGACGGGAAAGAGAATGTAAGCGAGCGATTACCGGGAATATTTTTCAAATTCCGGCAGGATGGTGAGAGATAAAGACTGATCAGGTCTCCCCACGAATTCAGGGAGAACCAGGGGGGTACGACTGGTTCTTGGAGAGGTACTGTACTACCAGATGTACTGCCAGGTGGGGGATAGCTCTCTGATGGTCCATTCTTATGAGCATGCTAAGAGAGAAGGGGTACGATAAGATCGGGATTGCATTCCCAAGAGCATTCTCACCAGGATGGTGAACGAGGAGCCTCCTTACGCAGGTCCTTCCCCCGGCTCCTCCTCTTTTTTCGCCGGTTTCGGGGCAGGATGCTCTGAGAGCGGGAAGAACTCCTGGTAGACCTTCCGCCGCTCATCGAGGTCAGTGTGGAGGTAGATCTCGGTCGTCTTGATCGAGGTATGCCCGAGGTTCTCCTGGACCACCCGGAGGTTCTTTGACCGGCGGTAGAGCTCGCTTGCGTAGCTGTGCCGGATCTTGTGGGGGGTGATCCCCTGCGGGGCATACTTTTTAAAGATGTGCTGGACCGAACGGGGGGAGATATGGTGCCCCATCTGCCCCAAAAAGAGCGGCCCCTCGATCCGGTTGCCGATGAACCGGGAGATCTCCTCCAGGGTCTCGTGGTCGATGAAGACGATCCGGATCTTGCCCCCCTTCCCCCGGACCTTGATCATCTCGTCCTCGAAATCGATATCCTCGATGTTGATCCCGCAGAGCTCCGAGACCCGGACCCCGGTGGCATAGATCGTCCTGACGATCAGCCGGTCCCGGTCATCCTCGATGGAGGCGATCAGCCGGAGCACCTGGCTGTGCTTCAGGTACCGGAGCTCCTGGTCCTTGATCTTCGGCCGCTCGATCGCGACCATCGGGTTTGCCGTGATCACCCCCTGGGAGTAGAGGAACCGGTAGAACGAGCTGAGCGTCGAGATGATCCGGTGGGTGGTCTTCGCCTTGTACGGTTTCCGGGTATTGATGAACGTGAAATAGTCCGTGATGAGGACCGGCTTCACCTCAACGGTCGTGTCCAGCCGGGCCTTTGAGAAGTCCTCCCAGAAGAGCTCGATCTTCTCGGGATTGTTCCTCCGCAGCCAGACATAGGAGGCGAAATGGCGGACCACCTGCTCGTAGCTCTGGATGGTCCGGGGGGAATAATTGCGCATCCGGAGGTAGTGACGGTAACTCACCAGCCATTCGGAAAAATAACCCCCATCCATGCTCTATTCTTTATAACGACTGATAATTAAAGTTTTGCGCAGAATACACATTTGCCGCAATGAATCCCCGATTCCAGGAAAAATCAGCAGGCTTTCCAGGATCCCTGATTCCAGGCTCATCATACCTGAGACAATTCTCCCCAGCACGAATTATCAGGGCATGATCCTCCCCTGCATGCTCAGGGAACCACCATTATGGTGCGGGACCTGATACGATACCCATTATCCCCCATCCATGAAGAAGTAATACCTATTCGCAGAACCGGGCTCATCCTCATCGTCGAAGAATCTCAGAAAGCCCCATAGATTCGTTCTGTTGGCAGATCGAGACCCCCCGCAATAGGCTGGAGGGTCAAAATGAAAAGAACGCCTGTCTAGGAAAGGAGGAGAATGTATCCCAGGAGACCCCAGGACGTGAGCAGGATTACGTTCCCAGTATACTCTTCCTGTTCCTGCTCATCATTCTGACAGTATCGCAGGGCAGGTTCTATTCAAGGGAGCGCTGGGCTGACCAGGTTCCACTCGTTTTCAGAACAAGGGGGATGCCCTCTGGACCCGCAAGAACCAGTGGCAGTGGCAAGGGCATACCCCAAAGCCCCCTTCCAATGTAGAGAAGATCACCTCTCCCTCAGCACGTGGGACCAGGTTCCCGTGATCAACTCCCGAAAAAGTTCAGAACGCCACATGGTATCCCCTGGTGCTGCAGGCTTATCTGACCCGATCTTCTGTATCAATACCTCCACGTCATCCGTCTTTTCGACCGGTGAGGATCGAAGAGGACAGGGTTGAACCCTGGCATGAAAGCTTCACGCTAAGCCGTGGTTCAACACACGCTTCCTTTTCCCGGATTGATACCGACCGGTGATGGAATGAAAAGCCGAAGCATGACGATTTGCGACCTGCTCTGATAAACAGGGGATTGTCCGATTCGATGACGAATGATGTGGTATTCCCTCCACGAAATCGATCCCCGAGCATTCTTCTCCACAAGCCTGAACACCACTACTGAGTGAATCACTCCCTCTGATGATTACCATGGAACCGGCCTGAAGTCGGAGTCACGGATGAAAAGAGATCCTGCTATCCCGGGAGGCACTTCAAAGGAGATCCCTCTGGCCCACCCTTTGCGATCGATAGGGTGCTCTTTCATGGTATCCCCTTCGTCCGCCTGCAGGGTCAGGAATCATACCAGGAGAAAAAATCCGCATGCGGAAGCATGATTCCGTGTTCTCTCATACATGCGGGCACCCCTCTCGTTCCATCTTCAGTGTTTTTTGCGGCAGGCCCATTCACCTGATGAGGCCGAAGACAAACGGGAAACGATCACAGGGATTTGGGATCATGGTACACACGGATGTACCGATCCGCCCGTTCTGGAGGGCAATACTGCCCCGGCTGCTCCGGGATCCGTTCAAACCGGGAAAGAGAGCAGCGCAATCAGGCTGCTGCTTATCCATCGGAACCTGTTGGAGGATGAATCACCAGGATCCTGCAGGATGGTAAAAAAGAATCTATTCAGCCCCATATTCTGAAAATAATTCAAAATCTTCGTTTGAATCACTCACCAGGCCAGTTGCGCGTTCCACAAAATAAACCATATGATGCTATATCCTAAAGGGGTGCCCGAGCACGCCAATCCCGCATCCTATAATAAATCCTGTGCGCCTAACGTACTGATCAGATGGTGCAGCAGTTCGGTCAGGACGATGTCAACAAGTACAGGAAATTCAGGAAGGTGGATGGCGCCACCTACCGGAAAGTAAACCAGTTCCTGCGGAAGCGGACCTACATCACTGCTCGCGAGTGGGCGATCGCCCGCCTCTGCACCGATTTCCGGACACGGAACGGGGCAGAGATGACCTTCATCGGACTGCACCTGCCGGAACTCGTCCCGTTCATGCAGGAGACCTATTCGCCCCAGGCGGTCAACCAGGCCCGGAACTCCTTCAAGAAGAAAGTGACCAAGTCCGGGGCCACCTTCTTTTACGGCGCCATGTGCGGATTCTTCACCTCAGAAGAGCTCGATGACCTCCTCTTTGAGGCAAGCGAAGTGGCACGGTTCCTCCTTGAAGTGGAGCGCTCATCGCTGGATATCGATGAAGAGATCGACATCGAGGACCGGATCTCCGATATTATGAGAAGTGTGGGAGAGTCCGCTGCTGCCCTGATCCGCACCCGGGCAGAAGATGAGGAAAAAAAGGAGGGCGAATCCTGATGAAAGTAATTCACATTGCCGGCTTTTCCAATACCGGGAAGACCACGTTTATCAGGGAACTGGTGCCGGAACTTGAAAAACGTGGGCTGACCGGCGTGGTAAAGCACATCGGCCACCACGGGCACTCCCTTCCCGAGGGGAAAGATACCACCTTCTTCCACGAGGCGGGAGCTGCGGCATCGGCTGGTATCGATGCGCAGAAATCCGTCCTGATCCTGAAGGAGACTGACCTCGAACGAATCCTTGAACTCCTCTGCGATGCAGGCGTGCAGTACGCCGTCGTCGAGGGGTTCAAGGAAAAACCCTACCCGAAAGTCGTGATCGGGGACGTTCCCGGGGCAACGCATGTCATTCTCACCAATCCGTCCGTGGAGGAAGTGCTCTCACATCTCGGGGAATTCCCGGACATGGTCACGCGGGAAGGTTTTTTCAGGGAGATCGAAGCCGGCTGTGATCCCGGCAGGGCAATACAGGTCTCGGCCATCCCTACGACCATCCCGGGAGACCAGATCACCCGCCTTGAGAGGGAGTCAGGGACCCTGGTCAGAGATCTGCATGAGGTTTCCATCCGGTTCGCGTCGACAACGACCCCCGGAGCCCGGACGCTCCTGGTCGGGATCTGCGCCCCTGATGCACGGACCGCAATTGAAGCAGCAACGAGGATCAACAGCCTCATGCTCTCTCCCCTGCCAGGATATAAGGAGTGATCCGATGACAGGAAAACGACTTTTTGGTACAAACGGCGTCAGGGGGATAACAGGGGCTGACATGACCCCCACCCTTGCCCTCTCCATCGGTCTTGCACTCGGGTCGATGCGGATCGGGTCCATCGCGGTCGGACGGGATACCCGGACCTCCGGGCCTGCCCTCTGCAGTGCAGTCAAGGCAGGGCTCCTTGCGACAGGGTGTGATGTGACCGACTGCGGGATACTTCCCACGCCGGCATTGCAGTATCTGGTGAAGGAGCATTTCGACGCCGGCGCCATGATCACCGCATCGCATAACCCCCCCGAATACAACGGGGTGAAGGTGATCGAGCCGGACGGAACCGAGATGGGAGATGAGGAGACCATCAGGCTCGAGGCAAAGATCCTTGATGAGCGCGTCCCCCTCTCCCCCTGGAACGCCACCGGACGCGAAGTACATGCCTCCCATCTCGTCAGGGAATACACCGATGCTGTCGTAAAAAAATTCCCTGCAGGGATCGGGGACGGGATCACGGTTGCCGTAGACCCCGGGTGCGGCGCCGCCTGCGCAACCACACCCGAGATCCTCACCCGCCTTGGATGCCGAGTGGTGACCCTCAACAGCCAGATGGATGGCACCTTCCCGGGCCGACTCCCTGAACCATCTCCTGAAGGACTCCGTCCGCTCGGGAACCTGGTCCGCTCAACGGGAGCGGCGCTCGGGATCGCCCATGACGGGGATGCCGACCGGGCGGTCTTTCTCGATGAGAACGGAGAATTTATCGAAGAGAACCAGGAGTTCGGCCTTATTGCCAACCAGGTCTGCCGGGACCGGAAAGGCACCGTCGTGATGCCGGTCTCCACCTCGCGCCTGGTAGAGGAGATCGCCCGCCGCAACGGCTGCGATGTCCAGTACACCCCGGTAGGAAGCATCTATGTTGCCCGGGCAATGCGTGCCCTCGAAGCAGCCCACAAACCTGTAGCCTTCGGGGGCGAAGGGAATGGCGGGCTCATCTATCCCGATCACCAGTACTGCCGGGACGGGGGCATGACCGCGGCAATGATGATCGCGATCCTGGCAAGAGAACAAAGCACTGTCTCTGACCTTGTGGCGGCCCTTCCCACCTTCCACCTCATCAAGGAGAAGATCAGGGGGGCGGACCCTTCGGCCATGATCAGGAACCTCTGTACTGCATTTGCCGGGGACCACCTCGACCGGACTGATGGAATCCGGATCAACCGAAAAGAGAGCTGGGCCCTGATCCGCCCTTCAGGGACCGAACCCCTGGTGCGGGTGATCGTAGAATCTCCTGATCAGAAGATCGCTCAGGCATTCTTTGATGAGATCATGAAGAAGATAGACCCCTCATAAAAAAATTCCAATCCTATCTCTTTTTTGAATTCCGGCGCCTTTTCGCCCGATTTTTCCCTGGAGGAATGAGCTTCCCTGTCGTTAGTTAAACCGCATGATGCTATACGATAAACCGGGAGTGAGGGAAAGACTAATACCCCTGTCAGGCAACAGAGTCACCAGGAGAGTGGAGTGGAAGACCACAGAGAGGAGTGGGGAACAGCTCCTCATAGAGGGGCGTTGGCTGAACAGGGGAGCATGGTAAAGACCATCGAGATCCGGATATCCGGGAAAGTCCAGCGGGTCGGGATGAGAAACTGCATCCGAACCCTTGCAGGAAGGCTCAATATCAGGGGAGAGGTGATGAACCTGCCTGATGGAA
>ERZ1645192.1872-NODE-1872-length-17483-cov-6.746557_pt1 | contig 17483 bp, 16 predicted proteins | sample MGYA00575354_ERZ1645192 | MGnify/ENA primary metagenome ERZ1645192 (study PRJEB40844, sample SAMN11349763) | freshwater sediment metagenome | isolation source: river sediment | host: Sediment | place: India: Faizupur Khadar , New Delhi | collected 2017-02-21 ... | reverse complement strand
AACCAGGCCGCCGATGCTGTCTTCGGTATGGAAGGTGGTCAGGACCTTGTGCCCTGTCAGTGCTGTCTGGATGGCCATGACCGCTGAAAAATGATCCCGGATCTCGCCGATGACTGCGATATCCGGGTCTTGGCGCACGATGTGTTTGAGAGTCTCTTCGAAAGTCAGGCCGATAGCCGGCATGATGGAGCATTGACCAATGCCGCGGACCTTGTATTCCACCGGATCCTCGGCCGTGATAATGCTGACGTCCGGACGATTGAGGTAATTGATGCAGCTGTAGACGGTGGTGGACTTCCCCGAACCCGTGGGGCCGGTGACCATGATGATGCCCGAGGGCGCGTCCAGCGCCTCCTCCATGAAACGGTCCAGCATGCGCGGCAGCATGCCAATATCGTCCATGGGCAAGAGTTCTTCCTGGTTCTTGAGCAAGCGCATGACCACCTGCTCCCCGTACACTGTGACGTAGAAGGACATGCGCAGGTCAAACTGCACGCCCATGTGGCTGAACATCATCCGCCCGTCCTGGTGACGGCGTTTTTCTGCGATATCCGCCCCGCACATGATCTTGAAGCGACTGACCAGCGGCGCGGAAATTGCGATGGGGTAATCCCGGAAATGGGTCATGACCCCGTCGATCCGCAGACGGACCCGCAGCCGGTCGGACATGGGCTCCACATGGATATCGCTGGCTCCCAGCTTGAATGCCCCGAGCACGATGGAGTTGGCGATCCCGACGATATCCACCCCTCCGGCGTCCGTTCCACTGCCTATGCGCTCCTGGTCCCTGCGTTTGGCCATGATCTCGTCGAGTTGACTGACCCGGGTGATGCAGATGACCATGTTCTGGCCAAAATAGTCCCGGGCGGCTCCCAGGCTGCGCGGATCCAGAGGGTCGGCAAAGGCGATGCGCACCGCTCCATCGGGCTGCATGTCGTAGGGCACAAATCTGTACTGCGCGTAATATTCCACCGGAGCACGCCCCATGAGGGCCGCGTCGGGCTCCTTGGTAACCAGGTCGATGATTGGCAGCCCAAGTTGCAAGGCCAAAATTTCCGTCAGCTTGTCATCGGCCAGGATCTTGTGCTGGACCAGAATATCCCCCAGCTTCTGGCGGCGGCCGTCCTGCTTCTGGATGGTCAAAGCCCGTTCGAGCTCCTCGTCAGTCAGGTAGCCCAAACCATTGAGCAGATCTCCGATCCGCAACTCCCCCTGGTTGCGGCGAATGGTTTGGCGCAGCTGATCTTCGGAAACGTACCCCAGTTCACGGACTACATCGCATACGGGCCGGGACAATGGCAGCTTCTCGCAAACCCGCCGGGCATACTCGGCCTGCTGCTCGTCAAGGTACCCGTCTTGAATCAGCAGCTTGATGATTGGATTCATCGAGTGTTCACTTCCGGAATCCTGACTCATAAGTGCACCCTTGCCTCTTCTGTCGAGAATTACCGCAGGAGATAAAAACCGAGCTCCTTGTCGAACTGGCCTTTCAAGAAACTGGCACCGATTCGCGATCCATCTGTATACAATGCCACGGCTCGCCGTTCGATGAGATCCTTGGACGCATTGTCCAGTCGGAAGCGCACCATCAACGCATCACCCGGATCAACGGGCCGCGCGGGAATTTCGGCTTCCCAGACGATGGAAAAACCGATTCCGTTCATGGACACATTGTGCACGTTGATGGGATAGGTGGCATTATTGCGGAGTACCGAGCATTGGCCGTACAAATTCACGCTCTTTCGATAGAATTCCCGGAATTCGATCTGCATCTCCACGATTTGACCGCACTGGCATTTGATGCGGAGCATGCCTCCCGCTTTCTGCAAGGTTTTTGCATTGAACTCCCGCTCATACAAACAATGCGGACACCGGAAGAATGCGTTTCCACCTTTGTCGGCGTAGATCGTGTCCATGAGGGCTCCTGCGTCCTGGCCGTATGCTTGTTCCTCTATCCACACGGAAAAGGGAATGTCACGAAAAAACCCGCCACCAAAAAACGGTAGGCAAATCCTAAAAAAAGCCCTGACCTGGAAACAGGTCAGGGCTTTTCACGCAGCATGCGTCGAATCTCCTCGAGTTCACGGCGAATAAGGGCCAAAGGTTCTCGCCTGGCCTTGGATGCTTCGAGTTTCTGGCGCGCCCCCTTGATGGTCAGCTTCTCCACATACAGCAGATGCTTGATCCGCTCCAGCATCCGGAGATGCTCCTCGGTGTAGTAGCGCTGCCCTTTGGGCGTTCTGGCTGGCGCGGCTTGCGGAAACTCTTCTTCCCAGAAACGCAGGACATAGGGTTCCACGCCGAGGCGGCTGGCTGCCTGGCCAATACGTAAACGTTTTTCTGTGGCCGGCGCAACGGGCTTGAGCACGCTTCCTCCTGGCCACCTTCCGCATTCAGGAGAAACGGACAGGCAACCCCTTGACCAGATGCTGACCAATATGGGCAGTGATCTTTTCCACTTCCTTGTCCTTCAAGGTCCGTTCCGGGTGCCGAAACACGAACCGAAAGGTCAAATTGCGCTCCCTGCCGCCTTCGGGGTCATAAATGTCCACCAGGAAGACATCTTCCAGAAGCGGTTCACGCAGTTGACGTACAGTATCAATTACCGAGCCGATTGCAAGGCCGCTGGGTGCGATGAGGGTCATGTCGCGCCGGATCACCGGATACTTGGGCAGGGAAGCAAAGGTGATCTTTTTTTGCATGACCATCAGCAGATCCAAATCCAGGTCTGCGTACCAGACCTCGGCTCTGGCCAGGTAATTGTCGGCCAGGTTCTCCCGGATCCTGCCCACGCGGCCGGCCATGGTCTCACCGACCAGCACACAGACTTCTGGCTCCAGATAGGGATGACCATGCCCGCGCGCAAAGGATGCCGCACCAACACCCAGGGTATGCAGCAAATGTTCCACCAAGCCCTTGATGTCCTCGTAGCCCAGGAAGCCAGACACAAAGGGATAACGGCCCGGGAAACGCCCCCCGTGCAGAAGGATGCCCAGGCGATTGTTTTCCCTGGTCCGGGTATCGCTGGTCTGGTCCTGGACAAAGGTATGGGCCACCTCGAAAATGCGGATCCGTCCGTTGTCCTGACTGATATTGTGCCGCAGGGATCCGAGCAGGCCGGGAACGAGGTCCGTGCGCAGGACATCCATGTCCTCGCTCAGCGGGTTGTAGATGCGTACCCTTCCCGCTGTGTCCAGCCCGCACCGGTCCAGATCCTCGGTGCCCACGAAGCTGTAGTTGACAACTTCCGACAGGCCCACACCCCGGCCCCAGTCCTTGACCAGATTCAGAAAGGAAAAAATCGGATCGGCCTTGTCCAGGTCCGCCAGATTCTTCTTCACCGTGGGCAAGGTGGCCTCGATACGATCCATGCCGTAAACCCTGGCCACCTCTTCAATGAGATCCACTTCCCGCTCCAGGTCCAGCCTGAATGAAGGAGCAGCGACCTGCCAGGAATGCCCCTCGCCCCCGACCGCGCAGCCCAACGCGGACAGCGTGGACCGACAGAAATCGGAGGGCATATCCTGGCCCAGCAGGGCAGAGGCCCTCCCTGGGGCGAACGGGATGATCCTGGGCTCGAAAGGCCGGGGCTCGGCCTTGGCCACGCCAGGGGCCACGCGGCCGCCGGACAGGGAGGCCATCAGGGCAGCGGCCCGGTCCATGGCGAATGTGTTGCCGACCTGATCCACCCCCCGTTCGAAACGGTAGGATGCGTCACTGGACAGTCCAAGGCGCCGGGCTGTCTTGCGGATGGAGCCAGGGTCGAAGACCGCGCTTTCCAGCAGAACCGTGGTGCTTGTGGTGCTGATCTCGGAGTTGATCCCGCCCATGACCCCGGCCAGGGCCACGGGACGCTCGTCATCCCAGATCAGCAGGTCGCGGGGGGTCAGGACCCGCTCTTGCCCATCGAGGGTCACCAGCGTCATGCCGTCCCGGGCCAGACCGACCTGGATGCGGTTCCCCTTCAGCAAATCCCGGTCAAAGGCGTGCAGGGGCTGGCCGCATTCCATCATGACATAGTTGGTCACATCCACGATGTTGCTGATGGGCCGCAGGCCGACTGCGATCAGCCGATACCGCAGCCAATCCGGGCTGGGACCGATGGATACGCCCCGGATCAACCGGGCCTGGTAGAGCGGACACATGGCGGGATCTGGTTCGATGCGGAAGCCGACAAACGGCTCCCCTTCTTCGACCAAACCCGTTGAGGGCTGGATCAGGGGCAGTCCGAAGGCCGCTGCCACTTCCCTGGCCAAGCCCAGCACGGACAGGCAATCCGCCCGGTTGGGGGTGATGCTGACGTCCAGGACAGCCTGCTCAAGGCCAAGGGCCTCGCAGACGGGCGTGCCCGGTCGCAACGCCGGATCGAGGACCATGATCCCTGCATGTCCGTCTCCCAAGGCCAGCTCCCGTTCGGAACAGATCATACCGCAGGACGGCTGTCCGCGGAGCTTGGCCTTCTTGATCTCCAGGCCGCTGGGCATGATCGTTCCCACAGGGGCCACGGGCACCTTCTGCCCCGCCGCCACGTTGGGGGCGCCGCAGACGATGCCCAGAAGTTCGCCGCTCCCGATGTCCACCTTGCAGACTGAAAGGTGATCCGAATCAGGATGTGCCATTCGCTCCACCACATGGCCAACGATCATCTTCGAAAGGGCCGCAAAGGGGTTGCGGATCTCCTCCACCTCCAGTCCGAGCATGGTCAATCTGTCGCCCAGATCCGAAGCGCTTCCCTCATAGGGAACAAATTCCCGCAGCCAGTTCAAACTCAACAGCATGGCAAAAACCCCCCTCAGGCAAACTGCCGGAGGAAACGCAGATCATTCTCGAAAAACATGCGCAGATCGCCAATCCCGTACTTGAGCATGGCAATACGCTCCACGCCGAGGCCAAAGGCGAACCCCGTGTACGCGCCATCTTCATAGCCGACTTTGTGGAACACTGCCGGATCGACCATGCCGCAGCCCAGGATCTCCACCCAGCCCGTCTCCTTGCAGACCCTGCACGGCTCTTGGCCGAGGCGCCCCTTGCCTCCGCAGATGACGCAGCTGATATCGACCTCGGCGCTGGGCTCGGTGAACGGGAAAAAACTCGGCCGGAAACGAACCTTGGTGTCGTGTCCGAACACGGTCCGCACAAAGGCGGTCAAGGTGCCCCGCAAATCCGCCAGCGTCACGCATCTGTCCACCAGCAACCCCTCGACCTGATGAAACATGGGCGTGTGGGTGAGGTCCGAATCTCGGCGGTAGACCTTGCCGGGGGCTATGACGCCCAGGGGAGGTTTGCGGGCCAGCATGGTCCGGACCTGCAAGGGGGAGGTGTGCGTACGCAGCAGGATGGAATCGGAAATGTAGAGCGTATCCTGCATGTCCCGGGCTGGATGCTCGGGGGGCAGGTTCAAGGCCTCGAAGTTGTGGAAGTCGTTTTCCACCTCTGGGCCCGAGACAACCTCGAATCCAAGCCCCATGAACACCGTGCAGATTTCCCTGGTCACCCGGGTAACCGGGTGCAGGGACCCAAGGTCCGGGGCCCAGGAAGGCATGGACGGGTCGAAGACGCTCAAAACCTGCTCCTGTGCGCGGTCCTTGAGTGCCTGCAACCGTTCCTCCCACAATGCGGTCATGGCAGCCTTGACCTGATTGGCGGCCTTGCCCGCGGCGGGGCGCTCGTCCGGACCGAGGGCCGTCAGCCCGGACATGAGGTCGGCCAGCAACCCCTTGCGGCCGAGAAAGCGGACCCGTGCCGCTTCCAACTCTTCCAATGAAGAAGCCTGGCCCAGGGCTTCCGTCAGCTCCGGGACCAGGCTTTCCAGCTTGCGAATGATGTCGTTAGCCACTAGTTCGCCTTGGATTTTACCATTTCACACAGCTTGGCAAAGGCGTCTTTCTCGAAGACAGCCATATCGGCCAAAGCCTTCCGGTTGAGATTGATATCGGCAAGCTTCAAGCCGTGCATGAAGCGGTTGTAGCTCAAACCGTGTTCGCGGACTCCCGCGTTGATGCGCACGATCCACAGTTTCCGGAACGCTCTTTTCTTCTGCTTTCTGTCCCGGTAGGCAAAGACGAGGGCCCTCTCCACCGTCTCGCGGGCGGTGCGATACAGGGTGCTTCTGCCGGCGCGGTACCCCTTGGCCAGGGCCAGGTACTTCTTGTGCCTTCTGTGGGCGCTTTTTCCTCTTTTTACTCTCATGTTCTTCTCCTTTGATCAGGCATAGTGGGAAATGACTATGCGCTGAGTCCTTGGGCTCCGGATCATCCGGAAACTAGAAAATGTACGGCACCAGGCGACGGATGGCCGCGACACATGACGGAGCGGCCGTCGTGGACTGGCGCAGCTGCCTTTTGCGCTTGGGCGACTTCTTGGTCAGGATGTGGCGCATGTTGGCATGGCTTCTCCTGACCTTGCCGCTGCCTGTCACGGTAAACCGCTTGGCAGCGCTTCGGTTGGTTTTCACCTTCGACATAGTTCCTCCTCGAACAAACTCGTAGGCCGCGCGAGCGACCGGCAATACTGCTCCCTCCCGCCAGGATGACGGGAAATTTTGTATGCGGCGGCAGAGGGAGCCTATTTCTTGGGGAGCCCAGCCAGGAGGAGAAACATCGTCCGCCCTTCTACCCGGGAGGTCTGCTCCACCTTGGCGATGTCGGCGAGCAACTCGACAATGCGGTCCAGGATGACCTGCCCCCGATCCTTGTGCGCCATTTCGCGGCCACGGAAAAACACGGTCACCTTGCATCGGTCGCCATCCTCAATGAACCGGCGGATATGCTTGACCTTGGTCTCCAGATCGTGATCGTCAGTATGGGGCCGGAATTTGATTTCCTTGACCTGGATCTGTGTCTGGCGCTTCTTGGCTTCCTGGGACTTCTTCTTTTCCTCGTATAGGTACTTGCCGTAGTCCATGATCTTGCAGACCGGCGGCTTGGCGTTGGGAGCCACCTCCACGAGATCGAGCCCGATCTCCTCGGCCTTTTCCAGGGCCTCGGGCACGGTCATGATCCCCAGCTGATTGCCATCCTCTCCTACAACCCGGATTTCCTTGGCCCTGATCTGTTTGTTCCGGCGGGCCTTAGTTGCTGAAAGAATATCTCATACCTCCACGTTTGAATGGTTCTTCACACTCCTGCCGCAGCAGATCCACAAAGGCCTCTATGGACAGGGCGCCCAGAGTGTGGCCGCCCCTGGCCCGCACGTTGACGCAGGCCTGCTCGACTTCCTGATCCCCGACGACCAAGGCGTAGGGGATTTTCTCCATCTGCGCCTCGCGCACTTTGTACCCGAGCTTTTCGTTGCGCAGGTCCAATTCAATACGCACGCCGGCTTGCCGCAGCGCTTCCTCGCACTTCCGGGCGAACTCGTTGTGGCTGTCGGTGACGGTCAGAATGCGCGCCTGAACCGGGGCAAGCCACGTGGGGAATGCCCCGGCGAAATGTTCGGTCAGAATGCCGATAAAGCGCTCCACAGAGCCCATGATGGCCCGATGCACCATGACCGGACGGTGCCGTTCCCCATCCTCGCCGACGTATAACAAGTCAAAACGATCCGGCAAGGTGAAATCCACCTGGATGGTGGAACACTGCCACTGTCGCCCCAGGCAGTCGCGCAGCTTCACGTCAATCTTGGGACCATAGAAGGCCCCGTCGCCCTCGTTGATCTGGTAGGGAAGGCCCATTTCCTTCATGGCATCCATCAGCGCGGCCGTGGCCCGCTCCCAGTCCAGATCCGAACCAATGGATTTTTCAGGCCGTGTGCTGATCTCCATGGAGTACTCGAATCCAAACACGCCCATGAGGTCCTGAATCCAGTTCATGACGCCCTTGATCTCGTCCAGGAGCTGGTCCGGTCGGCAGATGATGTGAGCGTCGTCCTGGGTGAACTGGCGCACGCGCAAAAGGCCGTGCAGGACGCCGGAAAGCTCGTGGCGATGGACCACTCCGAACTCGAACAGCCTGATGGGCAGGTCCCGGTAACTGCGCTGCCTGGTGTTGTAGATGAGCATGTGGGCCACGCAGTTCATGGGCTTGACCCCGTAGGGTGCGCCGTCGATCTCCGTGAAGTACATGTTCTCCCGGTAATTGGCGTAATGGCCCGAGGTCTCCCACAAGTCACGCTTCAGAATTTGGGGTGTACGGACAATGCCGTAGTCCCGGCGGAGCATCTCCTTGGTCACGAAATCTTCCAGGATGGTCCGCACCAGGGAGCCCTTGGGGTGCCAATAAGCCATTCCGGCCCCCCCGCGCTCGTGAAAACTGAACAGGTCGAGCTGCGGTCCAAGCTTGCGGTGATCGCGCTTCTTGGCCTCTTCGAGCATGACCAGATGGGCCTTGAGCTCCTTGGGCGTGGCAAAGGCAATGCCGTAGATGCGCTGCAGCATGGGCCGGTTGGAATCACCGCGCCAGTAGGCCCCGGCCACGGAGGTCAGCTTCACGGCCTGCAGGAAACCGGTGGAAGGCAGATGTGGACCTCGGCACAGATCGACAAAATCGCCATGTCGATAGACGGAAACTTGCTCAGCCCCAAGGTCGTCGATGATTTCCAGCTTGTAGGTCTCGTTCATGGAGGCGAACAGGGCCTTGGCCTCCGCCGCGCTCATCTCCTGGCGGGAGAACGGTCGGTCGGCGGCCACGGACTGGGCCATGCGTTCTTCGATCTTCTCCAGGTCCTCGGGGGTGAAGGGCCGCTCGAAATCGAAGTCGTAATAGAAGCCGTTTTCAATATCCGGACCGATGGTCACCTTGGCCGAAGGAAAAAGCCCCTTCACCGCCTCGGCCATGACATGGGCGGCGCTGTGCCGCAGCACGCAAAGGCCTTCGGGAGACTCCAGGAAGACTGGCTCCACGGCAGTGACGCCGGACGGAAGGGGACTGGCCAGGTCGCGCAGGACCCCATCGCACGCGCACGCCACCACTGCCTTCATTTTTTTACCCGAAAGCACGCCCTTGAGCATGTCCGCGCAAGACTGTCCCGCCTGAACCTGGACTTCTTGCCCCTGAACCTGGACCATATGCATTGCCTCACAAACACGATAGGGAGGCCGTGCCTCCCTATAAAACTCTGAAGTGGTAGGCGCGAGGAGGGTCGAACTCCTGACCCCTTGCACGTCAAGCAAGTGCTCTCCCACTGAGCTACGCGCCTAAATGGAGAGCCGCATATATCGCCGGCCCCCGAGAATTGTCAACACCCCTTTTTCATGTCGACCAAAATTTCCGACACTGTCTCCAGCTCCGCGCCCATGGAAAAATGATCGTCCCTGGGGCAAGGTTCTGGAATTGGCTTCCCCCATCAGATCCGCTATGGGTTGCACTGCTTTCGCGAACCGAGCAATAACGGGCACCGCGACGCATTTTCCAGAGGGGCAGTGGCATAATGTTGCGTGCTCACCCCTGTGCGGCCTTTGCCGCCATGCGCCAGACCAGAACATCGCCAGAAAATTGAGGGCAAAAAATGATATCATTACAAATAAACACAAAATCCAGAGAGGCCATGATCGACATCACTCCGCTTCTGGAAGACGCGCTCCAGGCCCAGGGAGTCAGCTCCGGCCTGCTCTTGGTCTACGCTCCGCACACCACCACCGGCCTGACCATCAACGAAGGCGCGGATCCGGACGTGTGCCGCGACATCCTTGCCCACCTGCGGACCATGATCCCCAATCACGCCGAATTCCGCCACAGCGAGGGGAATTCGGACGCCCACATCAAGGCATCCCTGCTCGGCTCCTCGGTGCAGATCATCGTGGATCAAGGCCATCTGAAACTCGGCACCTGGCAGCGGGTCTTCCTGGGTGAATTCGACGGACCCAGAACCCGCAATATCTGGTGTAAGATCCTGTCCTGAAGGTTACTCTTCGCGCAGCGGCCTGGTCATCAGTTCACGCACGGCCTGGGCAGGGTTTTTGCCCTCGAAGAGAACGGCATGAACCTGGGCGGTGATGGGCAGTTCCAGGCAACGCCGCTGGCCCAAGGCATGGACGGCCTCGGTCGTCTTGACCCCCTCGGCCACATTGTGCATTCCCGCCAGCACCTGGTCCAGAGTCTGACCCCGGCCAATGGCCAATCCGACCCGACGATTGCGGCTCAGATCGCCAGTGCAGGTCAATACCAGATCCCCCATCCCGGAAAGCCCCATGAACGTGGCGGGCTTGGCCCCCAGGGCGACCCCCAGGCGGGACATTTCCGCCAGACCTCGGGTGATCAGGGCCGCACGCGCATTTTCCCCAAACCCCAGCCCGTCGGAAATGCCCGAGGCGATGGCCATGATATTCTTGACTGCCCCGCCCAACTCGACGCCTGTCACATCCTGATTGACGTACACCCTGAACAACCCGGTCGAAAATACGTTCTGGACCAAATCGGCCAGATGGATGTCCGCACACCCCAGGGTTACGGCAGTGGGCATGCGGTCCACCACTTCCGAAGCAAAGGAAGGGCCGGACAGGATGGCGTAGCGGGGGGCCAGACCTGCCAGTTCATCCCTGACAACAGCGCCCATGGTTCTGAACGTCCCCAGCTCCATGCCCTTGCTGGCGCAGACGATACCCGGCTCCCGGGGGAACAGCGCCTTGTTCTCGCATAAGAAGGATCCCAGATGCTGACAGGGCAGGGCCAAAACAATGCAGACCGCTTCGGCCAGAACAAAAGCCAGATCCACGCTGGCCCGCAGGTTTCGGCTCAAAGCACGGCCTGCCAGATAGCGGGTGTTTGTGCCCTGTTCGTCAATTTCGCGAGCCAACTCTTCGCGCCTGACCCACAGCCAGACATCCACTCCCTGTTCAGCCAGCACGTTGGCCAGAGCCGTGCCCCAACTCCCACCGCCCAGCACAGCAATCTTCACACGCACCTCCCGGTTGGTTCCTTGCTTCGCACAAAGGCAGTATCAAAGAAGGGCCGCGTTCTGTAAAGCCTCCTATTGCCAGCATATACCGAAACGGGTACGAAGCGATCTCGAAATCAAGCAGGCCCCTGCAGGCCATCGCGAGGAATGCCAGTGCACTTCACCCCTACCGAACGCAATATTCTGCGTATTGTCCAGGACACCCTCCCCGACTGCGCAACCCCTTACGCGGAGATCGCCAGGCAGACCGGCAGCACCGAGGACGATGTCCTGGCCCTGCTCAATAAACTCAAGGCAGGTGGGCAGATCCGCCGTTTCGGCGCGACTCTGCGTCACCAGCAGGCCGGATACGGCTTCAACGCCATGGTGGCGTGGTATGTGGAAGAGGGGTTTGACGTCGACGAGGTGGGACGCGTGATGGCAAAGCGCCCGGAGATTTCCCACTGCTACCTGCGGCCCAACTGCATGGACTGGCCCTACGACATGTATACCATGATCCACGGCAAAAGCCGTGAAGACTGCATGCGGGTGGTGAGGGATCTGGTCGAACAGACGGGCGTGACCCAATATGAAATTCTGTTCAGCATCAAAGAACTGAAAAAGACATCCATGGAATATTTCTAGATTCCGGAGCAGAGCATGACCATCTCACAGGATCTTTTCCAGAAAGCCTTGACCCTCATCCCCGGAGGCGTGAACAGCCCGGTGCGGGCCTGCAAAAGCGTGCAGTGCGAGCCCCTTTTCATCGCCAGTGCCTCGGGCAGCAAACTGACCACCGAGGACGGCACGGAGCTCATCGACTACGTCATGTCCTGGGGGCCCATGCTGCTGGGCCACAACCATCCGGAGGTGGCCGCTGCCATCGCCGCCACGGCGGCCAACGGGACGAGCTTCGGCGCGCCCTGCCGGCTGGAGGTGGAACTGGCCCAGACCGTGATCGACGCGGTCCCAGGCATTGAGATGGTTCGCATGGTCAGTTCAGGCACTGAGGCGACCATGAGCGCCCTGCGCCTGGCCAGAGGATATACGGGCCGCAACGGTGTGATAAAATTTCACGGAGGCTACCACGGCCATGCCGACGCGTTCCTGGCCAGCGCCGGATCGGGAGTGGCCACCCAGTCCATCCCCGAAACCCCCGGCGTACCCCAGGACGTGGTCAAGCATACCCTGCTGGCGCACTACAACGACTTGCACATGGTCAGGGCTCTTTTCGAAGAGCAAGGGGACGACATCGCCGCCGTCATCGTCGAACCCGTGGCCGGCAACATGGGGCTGGTGCTGCCCAAGCCCGGCTTTCTGGAGGGATTGCGAGACCTGACCCGGAAGTTTGGGGCCCTGCTCATTTTTGACGAGGTCATCACCGGATTCCGGATCGGCTACGGTGGAGCCCAACAAGCCTTTAAGATGGAACCGGATCTGACCTGTCTGGGCAAAATCATCGGTGGCGGCCTGCCTGTTGGCGCCTACGGGGGAAAACGGGAAATTATGGCGCACATCGCGCCCAGCGGCAATGTCTACCAGGCTGGAACCCTGTCCGGAAACCCCCTGGCCATGGCCGCCGGGCTTGCCACCCTGAACGCCCTGGCCCGCCAGAACTACGATGCCCTGGCCAGTCGGACCGAGGCCTTTTCACGCGAACTCGAGAATATTTTGCGCGGCAAGGGGCTGCCCGTGACCCGCAATCACATCGCCTCCATATTCACCATCTTCTTCTCCGCCACTCCGGTCACGGACTTTCCCTCGGCCCAGGCTGCTGATGCGAAACTTTTCACCACATTCTACCAACAGATGCGGGAACAGGGCATCTATCTTGCACCATCCGCATTTGAATGCGCCTTTACCTCCTTCGCCCATTCCGCGGAGGATCTGGAGCGCACCCTGGACGCAGCCAGCAAGGTCCGGTTTTAGGTTCAGTGCATTTGAGCGGCATTCTTGACTGAAGACCAACAACGTCGGTATAAAGACCCCAGCTTGTGCTTTTTGTAACTTTTCTTTCTGGAGGTAGAAAGAGGATGAAAAAATCATTGTTGCTCAGCCTGCTCTGTGCGGCGCTCCTGTGTCTGGTCGCCGCTCCGATCGTCAGTGCTGCCGACGCCCCCAAGGATGACTATGTCATCAAGGCCCCCGCAGGCATGAAGACGAAGGAAAAAGACGGCAAACCCGGCGCGCTGCAGAAGACGGTGCCTTTTGCCCACTCCAAGCACGCCGCTGCCAAGTGCCAGGAATGCCATCATACCATGGACAAGGATGGCGGGAAAATCAAGAAGTGTACTGACGCCGGTTGCCATGACTCCCTTGAAGCCAAGGGCAAGGACAACGCCAAGGAAGTGAAGCTGGTGGAAAATGCCTTCCACAATCAGTGCATCGATTGCCACAAGAAGCTGAAGACCGAAAACAAGCCTACGGGCCCCAGCGCTTGCGGCAAGTGTCACACCAAGTAAGGCGCATTCCCGCGCTGTAGATTTCGCATAAGCACAAGCAAAGGCCGGCCTTTGGTTCGCCCCTCCGCTGATCCTGCGGAGGGGCTTTTTTTTGGCCTGGGACCTGGATCGGTGTTGACCGCATTGCCCTTGACTTCCCTTCCTGCTACGAGCGGACCAAGTTGCCAACTTCAAGCAAGGATACTGTCATGACCTCCTCCGCCAACCCAGCTGACAATATTATCGAACTGACGGACATCGTGGAAGAAGGAGTGCCGTTGGACCCAGGCTTCGACGACTTTCCCGTGAACACTGCGGTCGACGCCAGAAGCCTGGACCAGGAACTCGATGACCTTCTCCGCGATGCCGATCTCATCCCCAAAAAAGGAAAAAGCGGCGAAGAAATCATCCTTGATCTGGATTCCATGCTCGCTGAGCCAGTGACAATGCCCCCAGTCAGGGACAGTGATGCCCTCACCGAACCTGCATCGGCGCAGCTGCAAACGGACATCTCCGACCTGGACGACCTCTTTGAATCCCTGCAGGCCGGTTCCGAACCAGAATTGGAAACCACGCTGGACACATTCCTGACCGGAGACCGGCCTGAACCCGTGCTCCCTTCCCAGCCGGCCGGCCCCGATTCTTCCCTGTCTGAGACTATGCTGGAAAGTGACGGAGAACCCCTGGACTTGACCGATGAACTGTTGGACGACATCCCGGAGGAGATTCAATCCGCCGCGAGCTCCGTGCAGGACGACACACTGGCAGAATTGGATGCCCTGGCCGACCTGGCCAGAACGGACATGTCTCTCATGGGTGAGGGCGTGGCGCCTGAAACCGCATCAGGATCGACGACCCTCCCGGCCGAGGCGGTTCGTCCAGACATGCCGGCAGCGTACGATCATGCCGAACCCAACGGACCGTCTCAAACTGCTGCGGCACTGACAGAGATGGAGGGCCTCGCACCTGCGGACCTCGGTTTGGAGCTGGCCATCCCGGATATGGTCTCAGACTTCGGTCCAACGGGCTCCGGGGTTTCGGTCCCCGCCCAAGACGAGAATCCCATCATAGACAGCCAGCCTGCCGAGACAACCCCAGATGCCGCAAAGCCCGCCCCGATCCTTGAACCTGCGGACCGTGGCTTGGGTCTGGACATCCCCGACCTTGACTCCGGAGATCCTATGGCGGCGATGCAGGACGCGACCCGGGACCTTCTCGCCGTTGCCCCCTTGGCATTTCAGACAGGCGAACCCCAATTTCAGGCGCACCAGACCTCTGCCACGTACTCTGCCATGCAGCAGATCGCTGCAACGGGCCTGGACAAAGAGCCTTTCCTTGCTGAGCTTGACCTGCTGAATTCCCGTCTGGACGCCCTGGAATCATGGAAGGCCCAGGCCGCAACAGACGTTTCCCCGGAACGGATTCTCGCCGCCCTGCCGGACAACACCGCACAGATCCCCTTCGCCCTGGCCTTGCGTAACGAAATCCAGGAATCCCTGCGGGCGGAACTCGCAACATCGAAATCAGAAATCCAGGCCCTGCACGCTCAGATGCAGAAAAACGCCGATTTCAGATTGACCGTCCAACCGTCCCTGGCTGAGCTGGATTCGCTGAAGAATGCCGTACACCTTCTGGAAACACGCCTCAGCGAGCCACAACCAGAGATCGAGGCCTTGCAGCAGTTCCAGGACGCCACCTCGGAACGGATATCCTCCCTGGAAGCACGACTCCAACACACACCGGCCCTCACCCCGCAGCAGATCATGGCCGCTCTTCCGGACACCCCGGAGCAGGTGCCCTTCGCCCTGGCCCTGCGCAATGAAATGATGGAAACTATGGAGAAGCGACTCTCGGTGGCAAGGCCTGAAGAGATTGAGCCCCTGCGCCAAGCCCTGGGCACTGTACAGGGCCAGATTGAAGCCCTCCAGGACGCCCTGACAACCCCCCAAGCCGCGATCCCTGTCCAGGAGATCGAATCGGAGATAGGGATACTGCGCAAGCTGACCCAACGCCAGGAAGCACGCATTATCGATCTCCAGGAAACCCTCAAGGCCAAGGATGAAGAAATTCTGAAGCTGCAGGAGAACGAAGAGCTCTTGCGCCAGAAAGTGGACGAATTGGTGGAGAGAGTCTACGGGGAGGGCCTGAAAGCGGAATTGCAGGAATACGTGGAGCGGCAGATCCCTGCTGCCGCTGCAAAAATCATCCGCGCGGAAATCGCGGCCCTGTTGCGGGAAATGGGTGCATAGTCCCGGCGGACCTCCAAGGCGGCCCCTCGACTCGCCGCAGAGGCTGTGCTAGGGCGGAAAAAAACGAAGGGAGGGCTGCACGGTTTTTCTTTCTTTTTTTACCGCCCGGTTTCCCCAAAGCAGGTCGACACCATTCCCCCCGGGCGGTTTTTTTTGCCCCAAGTCCAACCGGAGAGCCAGCCATGGATCAGATCCAAAAACAAGTCCTGCAAGTCGCCAAGGAAATCGTCGTCAAATTCATCGAAACAGGACGCATCTCCCCCTCCAACTTTGCCGAATACTTCGAACCGATCTACGATGACATCTATCGTACCGTGAAAAAGACAGGTTCCGCCTTCCCAGACAAGGAATGCACGATTGAATCCGAGTGAGCACGGGAAGCGGGTTTCCGGCCTTTTCGACAATATCGCGGGCTGGTACGACTTTCTGAACCATTTTTTGAGTGCCGGGCTGGATCTGTACTGGAGGCGACGCCTGGTCCGCACCGTCCGACCCGGACCGACTGGCACGATACTCGACCTGGCCGCCGGCACCCTGGATGTCAGCCGCGAGATTCTGCGCCAGCATCCACGATCTCAAGTCCTGGCTATGGACTTTTCCCGGGCCATGCTTTGCCGGGGGAAAACGAAAATCTCTCACCAGCCAGCCATCATGCCCATCCAGGCCGACGGCCGCAGCCTCCCCCTGCCGGACGCCTGCGTTGACACCGTGACCATCGCCTTTGGAATCCGCAACATCCTGCCCAGGGCCGACGCGTACCGTGAAATTTTGCGGGTCCTCGCTCCCCAAGGCCGACTTTGCATCCTGGAATTCGGCACTGGACAGGCCAGGATCTGGCAGGGCCTCTACAACTTCTACCTTGGCAAGGTCCTGCCCCTCATAGGCCGCTTTTTCTCCAGGAACCCCTCTGCCTACCAGTATCTGGCCGATACCATCCGGGCCTTTCCCGACGCCAGGACCCTGGCCAGCGAGCTGCGCGATGCAGGATTTGAAAGCGTAGCCTACCAGGGCCTCAGTTCCGGGATCGTGTACATCCATGTCGGGCAGAAACAACTTCCCGGCCAGGAAGCCCGGGCCTGAGCGCGACATCCGGCCACATGAGTTCAATATTCAATAAATTGAGGAATCCATGATCACCTTCGCAGACATAGCGTCCGGCAGGAGTCCCGTGGCCGTGGTGGGACTGGGCTATGTGGGCCTGCCCCTGGCCGTGGCCCTGTCCAACCATTTCCGGGTCATCGGCTTTGACATCTCCCGTCCGCGTATCGACGCCCTCCGCCAGGGGCACGACTCCACCCGCGAGGTGGACCCGGACATCCTGGCCGCAGCTCGGGTCGAATTCACGGACGATCCCACGGCCCTGGAGCAGGCAAAAATCATCGTTGTGGCCGTACCCACACCCATCGACCTCAACCGCAAGCCAGACCTGCGGCCCGTGATCGGCGCCACCGAAACGGTCGGGGCCCATCTGTCCACGGACACTGTCGTCGTCTATGAATCCACGGTTTACCCCGGGCTGACCGAAGAGATCTGCGTGCCCATCCTGGAAGAGCGCTCCGGCCTGCGCTGCGGACCCGATTTCACGGTGGGCTATTCCCCTGAGCGCATCAACCCCGGGGACCGGATCCACACCTTGGAATCCATCACCAAAATTGTATCCGGACAGGACGGGCCCACCGCCGACCTCCTGGCCCGCTTCTACGGGGCCGTGGTCAAGGCCGGCGTGCACCGGGCCTCCTCCATCAAAGTGGCCGAGGCCGCCAAAGTCATCGAGAACACCCAGCGCGATCTGAACATCGCCCTGATGAACGAACTGGCGCTGATCTTCGACCGCATGGGCATTGACACCACGGAAGTTCTGCAAGCCGCCGGTACAAAGTGGAATTTCCTCCCCTTCCGACCGGGACTGGTGGGCGGGCACTGCATCGGAGTGGACCCCTACTACCTGACCTTCAAAGCTGAGGCCATGGGCTTTCATCCC
>ERZ1645192.1871-NODE-1871-length-17491-cov-5.215416_pt1 | contig 17491 bp, 16 predicted proteins | sample MGYA00575354_ERZ1645192 | MGnify/ENA primary metagenome ERZ1645192 (study PRJEB40844, sample SAMN11349763) | freshwater sediment metagenome | isolation source: river sediment | host: Sediment | place: India: Faizupur Khadar , New Delhi | collected 2017-02-21 ... | reverse complement strand
CACCTGGTTCAGCTCAGGGTTATGGCCCTTCTTCACGCTGGGCTGGCCGGAAAAAACCAATGAGCTGGATTTCTTCTATCCGACCAATGTGCTGGTGACCGGCTATGATATCATCTTCTTCTGGGTGGCGCGCATGATTTTCTTCGGCATCGAGATGATGGGCGAAATCCCATACGCGTTCGTCTCCATCCATGGCATTGTTCGCGACAGCCTGGGACGCAAGATGAGCAAATCCTTAAACAACGGCATCGACCCGCTGGAAGTCATCGATAAGTTCGGCGCGGACGCCTTACGCTTTAGTCTGGCGGCCGGAAGCGCGCCCGGAGCCGATATGCGCTTCTACTGGGAAAAGGTGGAGAGTGCACGGAACTTCTGCAACAAAATTTGGAACGCATCGCGCTTTGTCATGATGAATCTTGAGGGTGCGACAATTGATTCCGAGCTGAAGTCGATGGACATCTCGGACAAGTGGATTTTGACCAAGATGGATCGATTGATTGAAAAAGTGACCGACAACCTCGAAAAGTTCGAATTCGGGCTGGCGGCGGGCAACGCGTACGACTTTGCGTGGAGCGAGTTCTGCGACTGGTACATCGAGATGGCTAAACCGCGCCTTTACGGCGACAACGAAGCCGACAAGGCGACGGCCAACGGCGTGCTGGTGACCGTGCTGACAACGATATTGAAGCTCCTGCATCCGCTGATGCCATTTATCACTGAGGAGATTTACCTAAGTCTCCCGAACGCGGACGCAACCATCATGACCAGCGAATGGCCGAAATCGAGCCGATACGCGTACGGCGATGAAACGGCAGCCATGGAGAGCGTGATGGAGCTGATTCGTCAGATTCGCAACATCCGCGCCGAGATGAACGTGGGGCCGGGTAAAAAGGCCAAGCTGTTGCTGAAAACCAGCGGAGAGAAAAAGGCCCAGCTGAAAGCATGTGAAGCTTACTTGATTAAGCTGGCGTATGCATCGGATATCGCGTTTATCGAGAGTGACATGGATATCCCCAAAAACGCGGTGTCGGTTGTGGCGGAAATCGCCGAATGCTTTATGCCGCTGGGCGACCTCATCGACATTGAAAAAGAGATTGAACGGCTTGAAAAAGAGCTGGCCGAAACGGACGGCGAAATCAAGCGCTGTGCAGGCAAACTGGCCAATAAAGGGTTTACCGACAAAGCGCCCGAAGCCGTGATTAAGGCCGAAGAGGAGAAGCTGGCGAAGTACACGGAAATGAAACAGAAAATCGGCGACCGACTGGCCGCGTTGAAGGAAAGATAGATTTGAGCGGATATCGTTGTATTCATATCGCGGGAACCAACGGCAAGGGTTCCACCGCGCATTATTTGGCGAATATTTTAAAAGCGGCGGGCAAGCGGTGCGGACTGTTTACTTCGCCGCATCTGCTTAAGTGGCAGGAACGCATCCAGATTGACGGCGAGAATATCGATATGCCGGACGACTTTGAAACCACGCTGTACGAGGGCGGATATTTCATCAATACCGCCAAACTGGCGTATGAGGTTTTCGAGCAGGCCGGGCTGGATTACGCGATCATCGAGACCGGAATCGGCGGTAAAAAAGACATCACCATGATGTTTGAAGCCGACATCGCGGTCATCACCACCATCGGGCTGGATCACGCCGATATTCTGGGGAAGACCATCGATTCTATCGCCGACCAGAAAGCGGGCATCATCCGAAAAAACAATCGGGTCTACAGCCATCCGCAAAAGATGCGCGCGGCGGGCATCATCCGCGATCAGGCATTTAAGATGCGGGCGGACCTTAAAGAACTCAAGAAAAAACAAATCAGCCATATCCGGCATGATGAGGATACCATTCTTTTTGACTTTTCGTATCAGGGGAAGGAATATAGGGATATCAAGCTGTCCAGCATCGCCGAGATTCAGACCCAGAACGCCGCTGTGGCGTTTATGGTGGCTCTGGACGAGGGGATAGACGAACGCGCCATTCGCGCCGGGCTTCTTTTGCCTGTGATGGGGCGCACCGAAGTGTTTGAAGACCGAATTGTTCTGGACGTATCACACAATGAGGATTCTCTGAAAGCGCTGAAAGCGACTATTAAAAATCAATTCCCCAAACAGCATGTCACCATGATGTTCGCGGCGCAGAAAACCAAGGATATAAAAAAAATGGCGCCGGTCATCAACAGCTTTGTCGACGCCATCTATCTGGTCGAGCTGGATGATAAGCGATTTTACCTGCCCAAGGACATCAGCCGCCTGTTTAAGAACCCCAAGTACTTAAGCGGCAAGGGCGGGGCGCTACAAAGCTCATTTCGATATGTGGAACATATCGCCCGAAACGGTATTTTGGTGGTGTGCGGGTCGTTTGTGTTGACCGGAAGGGTCTATCCCTTCATCAGTTCGGTATAGATGTGCTGGTAGATGTTTTTGGCGCCGGCATGCCAGTTTCTAATCAGTGTTTCAGCCTCCTCTTTGCTGTAGACGAAAATCTCCAGCTCGAAGGTGGGGCGGGTTTTAAAAAGAATCTTCAAAGTGACGCGGTATTCATCGTCAGAAACCTTGATATAGTCGCTGAATAAATCGGCCTCGCGTGCCAGCTCATCCCGATTGGCTTTCGAAAATGTAGAAATCTGCTCGCGGACCGAAAGCATGATGTCTTTATAGAAGATTTCGATGCTCGATTTGCCAGAGGGCGTGATCTGATAGAAAACACCGTGCGGGGTCTCATGGGTTTCCAGCATCCCGCTGTCGGCCAGTTCAAAAAGATTTTCTTTCACATCAAAATAATTGGCCCAATCGTGATCGGTCAGGATTCGGACAGTCTGATGCTCGTTGAGCGTAATCCCCAAGGAATCGAAAAGATAGAGTATAACCAGTTTGGATACGGGAATCCCGGATTCCTGATTGTTCATGTTTTTCCCCGCGCTACTAGATTTTTGGCACAAATTATTATAACATAGATGGGGAAATATCGCGAAAAGTTTATTCGCCGGATGGTGCGGAATTGGAACAGCTTGAGACAATTAAAAAAATTGCCGAGGACAACGGTATCGCGTTTTTCGGGACCAGTTTTGTGGGCGATGTTCTGCCCCGAGAATTTGGCCATCTGCCATATGCGGTGACGCTCGGCATGCGATACCCGAAAACGGTGGTGGAGGGGATTAAACAGGGACCGACCAGCCTATATTTTCACCAGTACCGCACAATCAACGCAAATCTGGACCGAACGGCGATACTGATTCAGTCAAAGCTCTTAAAGCTCGGCGTTGAAGCGGTCTATGTCCCGGCGTCCCAGTCTTTGCCCGAAAACGCGTTTCGCGCGCTGTTCAGCCACAAAACGGCGGCAGTGAAAGCGGGCTTAGGGTTTATCGGCAAGAATAATCTATTTATCCATGATGATTACGGCCCGGCGGTGCGGCTTTCGACGATACTGACGGAGATGGAATTGCCCGTTGCAATGGAGAGCGAACAAAAACCCAACCGATGCGGCACGTGCAAAAGATGCGCCGACGCGTGTCCGGCGGGCGCGCTATATAATCGTGTTCCCAAGGCGCCGTATAATGTCAGCGATGTGCTGGACGCGGAAAAGTGTTCGTTTACCATGAAAGAAAAATACCAGCATATCGGCCGTGGGGCGGTTTGCGGCATATGTATGGCGGTTTGTCCTTTTGTAAAATAATTTTTTATATATGAATAGGAGTCTACGATATTGAAAGTTAAAGAAATCATCGAAATACTGAACGCCGAGATTCTATGCGGAAATCAAGACACCGATATTGAGGTCAATTCGGCCTGTGGTGCGGATTTGATGAGCGATGTGCTGGCATTTGTGAAGGACGCGTGCGTTCTCTTAACAGGTCAGATCAATCAGCAGGTGATTATCACCGCCGAGATGATGGACGTGTCCTGCATCGTCTTTGTGCGCGGCAAACGCCCGAACACCGATGTCTGCAATCTGGCTGATGAGATTGGTACAGTGGTGCTGACCACCGAGATGACCATGTTTGAGGCCTGCGGAAGGCTCTATGCCAGCGGACTTGCGCCCACCAAGCGGGTGGAGCGATGATTTTTACCGAAACCTACACCGTGGTTCCGCGCGATTATGTGATTGCCGGAGACGCCAGCAGGAAGATTAAACAGATACTCAAAAAAATTGGACTCGATGCCGATGTGGTGCGCAAAGCTTCCATTGCGGCCTATGAGGCTGAAATTAACATGGTCATCCACTCATACGGCGGAACGATTACGCTGGAGGTCGGCGAAGGAAGAATCCGAATGGTGTGCGTCGATACCGGCCCGGGCATTGAGGACATCGACAAAGCCATGCAGGAGGGCTATTCCACTGCCGATGAAGAGGCGCAGGCCATCGGCTTTGGCGCAGGCATGGGCTTGCCCAACATCAAATTTAACTCGGATGAGTTTAATATTACATCATCGAAAGCGGGAACGACGTTAGAAATCATCATCAACTTACCCGACTAACAACGGAGGCGGACATTGGCAGAAAAAAAGTACTTCCACTCGGTCAGACTGGATAAGGATAAATGCAAAGGATGCTCCAACTGCATCAAAGGCTGTCCTACCGAGGCCATTCGCGTGAGAGACGGAAAGGCCAAAATCATTGACGAACGCTGTATTGACTGCGGCGAGTGTATTCGTGTGTGCCCGCACCACGCCAAGGTGGCGGTCACCGATACGCTGGAAGACTTGAAACGTTTTCGGTATACCATCGCCCTGCCCGCACCGTCGTTGTATGGCCAGTTTAGAGACTTAAAAGCGGTTCAGGAGATTGTATACGGATTGCTGGATCTGGGCTTCACGGATGTGTTTGAGGTAGCCGGCGGGGCGGATATGGCGACCACAGCGATTAAGCGGCGCATCACCGAAAAGAAGAATCGTCCGCTGATTTCTTCGGCCTGCCCGTCGATTGTCCGGCTGATTCAGGTGCGTTTCCCCGAGCTCATCGACAATATTGTGGATGTCAACTCGCCCATGGAGATTGCCGCACGAACAGCCAAGGCGAATTTCTCCGAGAAAAACGGAGTGGATATCGGGGACATCGGTGCATTTTTCATCACGCCCTGTCCGGCCAAGATGACGGTTATCAAAAATCCGCTGGGCGATGAGCAGTCGGCCGTGGATGGCGCGATTTCGATTATGGAGATATACGGCGCGCTGATGGCGCACCTGCACGACGACCACAAGACAGGTTTAGACCGAAAATTCGCTTCGGCGTTCGGCGTGGGCTGGGCCAACACGGGCGGTGAGGGTCAGGCCGTAGGGATCGATCGGTTTTTGGCGGTGGACGGCATCCATAACGTCATCAAAGTGCTTGAAGAAATTGAAAACGACAAGATGCCCGACCTCGAATATCTGGAAGCACTGTCCTGCGTGGGCGGATGCGTGGGCGGGCCGCTGACCTTTGAAAACTGCTATGTCGCCCGAAACAACATCCAGCGTCTGTTTAAGAAGATGAACGACAACAATATGACCATCAAAGACGTGTCTTTCAACGAAGAAGAATATCAGAAGATGCTGTTCGATGCGCCTATTCGGCCCATCAAGGTGGCACAGCTCAGCGAAGACATCAACACGGCGATGGCGATGATGCAGGAGATGGAGGCGATTGAAAAACGCCTGCCCGGTCTGGACTGCGGGGCTTGCGGATCGCCCACCTGTAAATCGATGGCCGAGGATATCGTGCGCGGATTTGCGACCGAAGTGGACTGCATTTATGTGTTGCGCGACCGCTTAAAAGCGCTGACCGGTACACACCCAAAAAAGGATTAATATGATGAAATTTGGCATGTCAACCGCCTGTTTTTTCATGAAGGAATACACCGAAGACGCGATGACCGAAATCGGCAGAATGGGCATCAAAAATGCCGAGGTATTTTTTTCGGCCGCCGTGGAGTATGACCACAGCTTTGTACGCGAGGTGAAAAAACGCGCGGATGACTACGGCGTCAATATCTATTCGGTACATGCGCTGACCACGCAGTTTGAACCGCAGATGTTTTCGGCGCACGACCGTCAGCGGGAAGAGGCTTACGATACCTATAAGCACGTTCTCGAAGCCGCCGAGCTTTTGGGCGCGGGCGTCTATGTCTTCCACGGGCCGGCCAACATCAAAATCGCGCGCAAGCTTAACATCGACTTCGCCTATACCGGACAGATGGTATCCATGGCGGCGAATCTCGCCAAAGAATACGGCGTCAAATTCACATACGAAACCGTCCATTGGTGCTGGTACGCGCGCCCTGACTTTGCTCAACTCATTAAACCGCATCTTTCCACCGACAATCTCTATTTTACGCTGGATATCAAGCAGGCGGCGCAGTCTAAACTGCCCGTTTTGGAATACATCGACGATATGGCAGGCCGGATGATTAACCTTCATATCTGCGACTATTCGGACGACCCGCAAAAAGGGATTATTCCCAAACTGCCGTTTGAAGGCGAGTTTGACTTTGTCGCGCTGAAAGAAAAGCTCTCCAATATCGGTTACGACGGCGGAGTGATTCTGGAAGTCTACGCGAATAACTATCGGAGCTGCGAGGAACTGAAAGCTAATTATGAGAAAATGGTGCGTTTTTTTTCCGGTGAATAAATTTTTTAACATTGTCTAAAATCGTTTGCATGTGCTATAATGCGTAAAGTTAGGTAAAAAAGCTTATAAAACGAACGAACGTTTGCAATTAACGAAGCTGTCTGATATAATAATAAGAACAAATGAACAATTTTCTGAGTGAAGGATTCAAGGGGTTTTAAGATGACAAAAGAGTACAGCGCCAGTGACATACAGGTGTTAAAAGGTCTGGACGCGGTTCGCAGGCGTCCGGGCATGTATATCGGTTCCACAGGTTCGCGCGGACTGCACCACATGCTGTGGGAGATTGTGGACAACGCGATTGACGAAGCGGCCAACGGATTCGGCGATAAGGTTTCGGTGACCATCCACAAGGACGAGTCGGTGACCGTGGAGGACAACGGCCGAGGCATTCCCGTGGGCCTTCACCCTGAGATGAAGGTTTCGGGCGTGGAAGTGGTCTTCACCCAGCTGCACGCGGGCGGCAAATTCGACAACGCTAACTATGAGTATTCGGGCGGCCTGCACGGTGTGGGCGCCAGCGTGGTCAACGCGCTTTCCAGCTGGATGATTGTGGATGTGTTTACCGGCGGAAAGCAGTACACCCAGGAATTCCATTCATACAAAGACAGCAAAGGACATATCCAGTCGGGACGACCCAAAGGCCCCTTAACCGAAGTGGGCCCGGCGCATAAACGCGGCACCGTGGTCACTTATATGCCTGACAAGCGCGTGTTCGAGACCCTTTCTTTAAGCTTCGATAAGGTTTCCAAACGTCTGCGCGAGCTGGCCTTTTTGACCAAGACCGTCAAGATCTCGCTGACCGATGAACGCGTTCGTGAGGACGGCAAATATAAATCCGCCCAGTACAACTTTCAGGGCGGCATCGTCGATTTCGTCAAATTCTTAAACAAAGAAAAAACTCCGATCCATGAAACCCCGATTCTGATTGAAGGCAAAAAAGACGGCGTGGAGATTTCGGTCGCCATCCAGTTTAACGACAGCTATACCGAAGGTGTATTCAGTTTTGTCAATAACATCCCCACCCCCGAAGGCGGTACGCACGAGACTGGTTTTAAATCGGCGCTGACCAAGGTGATGAACGATATGGCGAGGTCGGCAGGGCTCATCAAAGACAAGGGACTCAACTTTTCGGGAGAGGACTACCGCGAGGGATTGTGTGCGGTGATTTCGCTGAAGATGAAAAACGTTCAGTTTGAAGGGCAGACCAAGACCAAGCTCGGCAACACCGAAGCAAGGACGGCTGTGGAAGCCGTGGTTTCCGAACAATTGGCCATGGTGCTGGCCGACCTCAACAACGCGAAGTTGGCCGCCGACCTTTTGGAAAAAGCACATAAAGCCGCAAGAGTGCGCGAAGCCGCGCGCAAAGCCAAGAATCTGGAACGGCAGAAAAATAAGCTGGAAGGTGCGCCCCTGGTAGGTAAGCTTTCTTCCTGCACGGGCAAAGAGCCAAAGGAAAACGAGCTGTTTTTGGTGGAGGGCGATTCGGCGGGCGGCAGCGCCAAGCAGGGCCGCGACCGGCGTTTTCAGGCCATACTGCCATTGCGCGGAAAACCCCTGAACGTGGAGAAAAAGCGCATCGATCAGGTGATGAGCAACGAGGAATTTCGGAGCATCATCACAGCACTGGGCGCGGGGTTTGATTCGGCGTATGACGAAAGCGCGCTGAAATATGATAAAGTCATCATCCTTTCGGACGCTGACCAGGACGGAGCGCATATTCGCGCCATTCTCCTGACATTCTTTTTCCGTTACTACCGCGAGATGCTGACCAACGGACATGTCTATATCGGTCAGCCGCCGCTTTATAAGGTCTATAAGAATTCCGAAAATATCTATTGCTACACCGAAGATGAGATGAAGGAAGCCGCCGAAAAGCTCGGTAAGGGCTACAAGATTCAGCGCTACAAGGGTCTTGGCGAGATGAACCCCGAACAGCTTTGGGAGACCACCATGCGCCCCGAATCCCGCGCGCTGTTACAGGTGACCATTGAAGACGCGGCCGAAGCCGAGACCATGGTCAGCATCCTTATGGGCGACAACGCGGAATCCCGCAAAGAATATATCGCAAACAACGTCAACTTTAACGAATCGAGCAGCGAAGCGGATATGGAGGTGATGATCGTTGAAAGAGCCTAAAGGTCAGGACAGAAAAATCACACTCGTCTCCATGCAGGACGTGATGCACAATTCCATGATGCCGTATGCCGAATACATCATCATGGAGCGCGCTTTGCCGCGCGTGGAGGACGGACTCAAACCCGTTCAGCGGCGCATTCTCTATACCATGCTGGAACTCGCCATCACCCCCGATAAGCCGCACAGAAAGTCGGCGCGTATCGTGGGCGATACCATGGGTAAGTACCACCCGCACGGCGATTCATCCATCTACGACGCCATGGTGCGCATGGCGCAGGATTTTAATATGCGCGTCCCGCTGGTGGATGGTCACGGCAATTTCGGTTCGGTGGACGGCGACAGCGCCGCGGCCATGCGGTATACCGAAGCGCGGCTGACGCCTATGGCCATGGAGATGCTGGCGTTTATCGAAAAAGACACGGTACCGTTCAAGCTGAACTTTGACGATTCTTTGAAAGAACCCGTTATGCTGCCGTCCCGCTTCCCGAACCTGCTGGTCAACGGGGCTTCGGGCATTGCAATCGGCCTGGCCACCAACATTCCGACGCATAACCTCGGCGAAGTTATCGATGGCGTCATTGCGCGCATCGACAACAAAAAGCTGACGCTGGACGAGCTGATGGGCATCATCAAGGGGCCCGACTTCCCGACCGGCGGATATATGATGGACTTAGAGGGCTTAAAAGAGGCCTACGAGACCGGACGCGGCAAGATCACCTTAAGGGCCAAATGCAGCATCGAAAACGCCGCCAATGGCAAGAAGGCAATCATCATCACCGAACTGCCGTATCAGGTGAACAAGGCGAATATGCTGGAAAAAATCCTGCGTGTCGCCGAGCAGAAAAAGGCGATGTTTTCGGGCATCTCGGATATCCGCGACGAATCCGATCGGACGGGCATCCGCGCGGTCATTGAGCTGAAAAAAGGTGTGGATGCCGAGAATATGCTGAATATACTGTATAAGTATACCGATTTGCAGACCACCTTTGGCATCAATATGGTGGCCATCGCCGACCATGTGCCCAAACAGCTGTCCTTGATAGAGATTATCGACCATTATATTGAGTATCAGCGAAAAGTGGTGACGCGCCGCACCCAGCACGACCTCGAGAACGCCGAACATCGCGAGCACATCCTTTCGGGGCTCATCGTGGCGGTTAACAATATCGACGAAATCATCAAAATCGTCCGGAGTTCGGAAAGCCCGAAGGAAGCCAAACTGCGCCTGATGGAACGGTTTGATCTTTCGGATGTTCAGGCGCAGGCGATTCTGGATATGCGTCTGGCCCGTTTGACCGCGCTGGAAGTGGTGACGCTGGAAGATGAGTACGCGAAAATCGTGAAAATAATTGAAAGCTTAAAGGCGATTCTGGCTTCCAACACCAAGCTCATGAAGGTCATCTCGAATGAGTTGAAAGAGATAAAGGAAGCCTACGCCGACCCGCGAAGGACGCATATTCTGTCCGAAAAAGAGGAAATCGTCATTGACACTTCTGAGTTTGAGGTGGTTGAGGATTGCGCGGTGACGCTGACCCGAAGCGGCCTATTGAAGAAAATGAGCGTAAAATCCTTCAAAAAAGGTGCCGAAACCGGCAATGTGGACGAAGCGAACGCGGCTTTGAAGACGCTGGCGACCAAAACCGACCGCATGGTACGCGTTTTGACCGATATGGGCAACATGTATTCCATCAGCCTTGCCGACCTTGAGGAAAGCCGATGGAAGGACAAGGGAAGAGCCATCAACACCCTTCTGGCCGGCGTTTTGAAAAACGAGCAGATTATCGACATCTATGATTTTGACGAATATAAGCCAACCGATCAGCTGGTCTTTGTCACCGATACGGGCATCGTCAAGCGTAGCGAGCTTTCAGAATACGATACGCGTAAATCCAAGCTGGCGGCTTGTGGGCTGAAAGAAGGCAGTCGGATTATCGCCGCGCTGATGCAGACCGTTGAGCCCGACCTGCTGTTGGTCACAAGGCAGGGTATGTCCATCCGAATTTCCCTGGAAGAAGTGAGCCCGATGGGACGCACCGCCAAAGGCGTGAAGGGGATGTCGCTTGAAAACAAGGACGAAATCGCATTTGCATTTTTAGTGAACGGAAAAGGTGATATCTGCTTGATTTCCGATGCGGGATATGCTAAAATGACAATCGCGTCAGAATTTGAGACGCAGGGCAGAGGCGGCAAGGGACTGAAAGCGATGAACTTTGTGCCGCAAGCCAAAAACGGAAAAACCGTTCAGGGCGCGTTTCTGCTGAACGAACCGGTCATGATATCGGTTCAGCTGAAAAACGGCGATTTTGAGCGATTAAGCTCACTGAAAATCGTTCGCGACAAACGCAACACCAAGGGTGAGCCCGCCGTCAATGTGGTGATGGGCAATACCGTTGAAAAGGCGTTTATCTAAGAAATAGCTAACGAGGCTGATCATTTCAGCCTTGCATATCTGGGTATAGCGCAGCTTGGTAGCGCGCTTGACTGGGGGTCAAGAGGCCGTAGGTTCAAATCCTATTACCCAGACCAAAAAAAGCACACCGAAAGGTGTGCTTTTTTAGTCAATCAAAATATCCTCAAAAGCGGCTATTTTTCTTCTTCATTTTTCTTTAAAGGTATCTCGCCGACAAATAGGTTGGGTGAAATGCCTTCGCTTGTCACAATAATTTTGCTGTTGTCTTTTAGAGAATTCTCTACCGTTTCCCATTTCTTTAATTCTTTCGCATTGCCAACAAAGTGCTTTTCAGCCGCATTGTTGATGAGCTCAATCGCTTTTGCCTTGCCTTGCGCCACCTTAATCTCGGCCTCCTTTTTGCCCTCGGCCAGCTGTATGGTGGCTAGCTTGTCCTGCTCAGCGGCTTCGAACCGACCCGTTGCCAGAAGCTTCATAGCGCGGCGTTCCTGTTCGGCCGTTTTCTGCTTATGCATCGCGGCTTTGATATCCACTGGCGGGTCAATCAGCTTGATTTCAACCTTGGTCACTTTTAAACCCCAGTTGTCAGTAAGCTCATCCAAAGATTTTTGTAGATTGCTCGATATTTTTTCTCTCGCAGTTAAACTTTCATCCAAAGTGAGATGACCAAATTCCTGGCGCAGACCGGTCTGCGCCAATTCCATAACCGCAGATTTCCAGTCGTCGATATTATAGAATGTTCTTTTAATGTATTCCTCGCTGATATCTGGTCGAACCCACATAATGCCGTCCACTTTGATTTCCACATTATCTTTTGTGATAACCTCTTGCGGCTTGATATCCATGGTATGTTCGCGTACGTCTCTGACACGTGTCACTTGCACCAAAGGAATCTGAATACTAAGCCCAGGGTTAACAAAGCGTGAATACTTACCAAATGTCTCTCTTATCGCTCTTTCATACTGTCTAACTACATAAAATATACCGTGAACAATGCGCATAAATTGAATCCTCCTTAGAAAAAATTATAGGTAATATGATTTATGATGTCAAATGCTGTTTAATCCAAGTACTAATTCCAAATATGAAAACGTGGATGCTATGAATATTCTAATGAAATACCAAATATGCTATAATACACAAAAATGGAGGAAATTTAGAGGTCTATTTTGAGCAAAAATATTGTGGCTATTATCGAAGAGCAGACAAAAATCATGCTGTATAATATGAGAACAGCCATTTTAACGTGTGATATGGATTATATTCTCTGCGGCATGCCTATTTGGAAGCATGTGTACCACACGCTCCATTCATGTGATCAGTGGTTTATCAACCCGACTGACAACTTCATTGAGCCTGAATTTCATAAGCCGGGCCTTAATTCACTGGATATTCCGAACGCTCAAGCGCTTTCCAAAGAAACACTATTAGAGTATCTTTCAAAAATAGAAAAAAAGTTAATCACCTTTTTTAATGAATTAACAGATGAAAAGCTTGTCGTGCAACCCGATGGTTGTGAGTTTTCAAATCTCAAACTGATGATTGGGCAGATGCGGCACTTCAATGTGCATTTGGGGAATATCAATGCCACAACCATCATCACGACCCATCGTTGGCCGCGTGTGGCGGGACTGCGGGATTCTTTGGACGGTAGTTTATATGAGGAATAAGAATACTTTTTTTGAGGTAGCGGGATGTCTTTAATTGAAAAACTCCTTTCTTCCGAAACCGCGGTTGAATATGCTGTGCGCATCAATCTGCTTGGCGAAGAAAAATCAAAACTAAATGAACTGCGCCAGGCCGTGCTGGCCGATGAGAGAATCAGGAGTTACTTGCGCGACATCAGCGACTTTCATAGAAATGTGGTCAAAGGACACAAAGACCCCGACATATCGGTCAACAAACTGATTTTTCTGCTGGAAATGGGGCTGGATCGGGATGTGCCCGAAATTGATGCGGCGGTGAAGGCGATACTGAGCCATAAAGACGAGAACGGTGTATATCAGTCGCTGGTGAACATCCCCAAGCACTTCGGCGGGAGCGGGGAGGACACATTCGGCTGGGCGCTGTGCGATGCGCCGAACATGGCGCTGGCCTTGCTGATGGCCGGTGTACCATACGCGGGAGAAGTGGAAAAAGCCGTCCGATATATGACTTCACTGATGCGGGACAACGGGTTTCCCTGTGCGGTGTCCAGGGAACTGGGGAGTTTCCGCGGCCCGGGAAGAAAGGACGATTGCTGTCCCTATGCCACATTGACCATGTTAAAGCTATATTCTCTGATACCCGAATATCAAGATAGCGCGGCGGCGAAACGATGCGTTGATGTGCTCCTCAATCTTTGGGAGACCAGCCTTGAGCAGCATCCGTATATGTTCTTTATGGGCACGGATTTTCGAAAACTGAAAGCGCCGGTCATCTGGTATGACATCCTGCATATTGTCGATGTGCTCGGACGTTTTGACTATGCACTAAAAGATTCTCGATTCAAAGAGATGCGTGAAATCATCGAAAGCAAAGCGGATGCCGACGGAATGTACACGCCTGAGTCGGTTTACTTAAAATGCAAGGATTTTGACTTTGGGCAGAAGAAAGTGCCGTCCGCGTATCTGACCTATCGGTGCATAATGGCTTTGGGGCGAGCGGGACATTAAGAGAACCATATCTACAAGCAACAGAAAAGAAAAAGTAAAGAATAAAAGCCCTGAAAACTCAGGGCTTATATCGTCAGACTTTCTTTGTGCCTTTTTGGAAAATTGAGCCTTTCGCCTTCTGGGCAAGTTTACCGGCACCCGCTTTTTCTTTGGAAACATCTGCATCCTTCGGCGGCTTCATGCCGTTTGGCGGCATTTTTCCGTCTTTAGGCGGTGGGGGCATCTTTCCGTCTTTGGGCGGCGGGGGCATTTTTCCGTCTTTGGGCATCGGCGGTTTCTTACCGTCATCCGCTTTCTTCAGCGGCGGTTTGCGTCCGATATTCACTTTTTCTTTATCCGTTGTACTCATTGTCTTGTTGCTCCTTTCGATAATATGAATCTATTTTATGGAACTAAAATAGTCAAACAGCACTTCATGCCGGGCATGACGAACTTAATGAGCATAAATTAAAACGCGCATCGCTAAAAATGATTGAATTGTCATTTCGATGGGAGAAATTAAGACACAAATGATATATGGTTAAGAGTGTGTTGTTAATCGTTTATGCTTCTGCTTTGCCCGGATCCGCGACTTTCTGCATCTTGGCTTTAACCGCGTCGGCATCACCGAGGTAGCGCTTTTCCAAAACCTCAAATTCGGGCGAAAACCGGTAAACCAGCGGAATTCCCGTGGGGATGTTCACCCCGGCAATCTCTTCGCCCGACAGTTTGTCAAACGCCATTACCAGCGCCCTTAAAGAATTGCCATGTGCCGCAATGATGACGCGCTTTCCCGCCAGCATCTGGGGCCGGATTTCAGTTTCAAAGTAAGGCATCGTTCGGGCGATGGTGTCTTTCAGACTTTCACCATAGGGCAAATCGTCTTTTGGAACATCGCGGTACGCGGCCTGTACATGCGGGCATCGTGCGTCGTCGGGTTCCAGCAGGGGCGGAGCGATATCGAAACTGCGCCGCCAGATATGCACCTGTTCTTCGCCGTACTTCTCAGCGGTTTCGCTCTTGTTCAAACTTTGCAGGGCGCCATAGTGCCGCTCATTCAGCTTCCAGCTTTTGATCACCGGCAGCCATTCGCGGTCCATGACTTCAAGCACGATATTCAGCGTATGAATCGCGCGCTTCAGATACGAAGTATAGCAGATATCAAAATCGAACCCCAGATTATGAAGAAGACTGCCAGCTTCCGCGGCTTCCATCTGTCCGTCTTCTGAAAGCTCAACATCGGTCCATCCGGTAAAGAGGTTTTCTTTGTTCCAAACGCTTTCACCGTGCCGGAGCAGAACCAGCGTCATCGTTTTTTCCATAAAAAATCACCTTCTAATTTTAAAAAGCAATCTTTATGCATACGGTTTCCGTCTTAAGAATATTATACAACCGATATGGAAAAAAATCGAACAAAAAGAAAAACATTTTGCTTATTATTGGTGAACATATTGATTTTATTCAAAAATAAGTGAATCGCATCGACATCGTAACCGATTTATGATAGAAATAAATAAGTAAGGTAATACAGGTGAACGAAATGGAATGCAGAATTCGAGAATGGCGGCTGACGGACGCCGAAGATTTGGCCAAAGCGCTGAACAACAAAAAAGTGCTGGATAATCTGCGGGACGGACTGCCGTACCCGTACACGCCAGCCGACGCGGAAGGATATATTCGCATGATGCTGAACGCCGACACGGACAAGGTATTCGCGTTTGCCGTTTCGCTGGATGATACCGCCATCGGCAGTATCGGTGCTTTTCGGCAGGAGAACATCCACTTTCGAACCGCCGAGATGGGGTATTACGTTTCCGAATCGTATTGGGGACAGGGATATATGACCGAGGCGGTTCGCCAAATCTGCGACTATATATTTGAAAACACGGACATCATCCGCATCTTTGCCGAGCCCTTCGCCGACAATGCGGGTTCCTGCCGCGTGCTGGAAAAAGCGGGGTTTGCATTTGAAGGAATTTTGCGTCGGAACGCCGTGAAAAACGGTGTCATCAAGGATATGAAACTCTATGCAAAAATTAAGGAATAGACCATGATCGGAAAAATCATTGAAGCCATGATCGAAGTCAATGCCCATGACGCGCGGCGCATCAGCCACGCATTGAAGGTATATGCGTTGACACAAACTATCGCCGAAGCCGAAATTGCGGAAGAATTCTCGCGCGAGTGCGCAATCATCGCATCGATTCTGCACGATATCGGCATCCACGCCAGTGAAGAGAAATACCAGTCCTCGGCCGGAAAGTATCAGGAGATTGAGGGCCCGCCGATTGCGCGGGAAATCTTATCTGAACTCGATTATGCAGAGGATATTATCGCACGGGTATGCTTTATCATCGCCAAACACCACACCTACTCAGCCGATTTTGGCATCGATCATCAGGTGCTGGTGGAGGCAGACCTCATTGTCAATCTGGAAGAGGAAAAGTCATCTTCCGAGACGATCATGAAGACGCGCGACAAACTCTACAAAACACCGACCGGCATACACCTTTTGAAGCAGACGCTTCTTTAAAACGGGAATCAATCTCACCACCCAGCAATTGACAAAACCAAAAAACATGCTAAATTATTAAGTGGCACTTTTGAAGTGCAAAAAAATTAAAGGAAAGGCAAGTGGATTAATTACCATGGCAAAAAGACAATTTAAAGCGGAATCGAAGCGCCTTCTGGATTTAATGATCCATTCCATCTATACGCATAAGGAGATTTTTCTTCGGGAGCTCATCTCCAACGCGTCCGACGCGATTGACAAGATATATTACAAGGCGCTGACCGACGAAAACTTAAGCTTCAACAAGGATGACTATTTTATCAAAATCAGTGTTGATCCGGCAAAAAGAACGCTGACCATCAGCGACACCGGCATCGGCATGACCGATGAGGAGCTGGCCGACAATCTCGGCATCATCGCCAATTCGGGTTCACTCCAGTTTAAGTCGGACCTTGAAAAGAGCGAAGACCATGACATCATCGGACAGTTCGGTGTGGGCTTCTATTCGGCCTTTATGGTGGCGGATAAGGTGACGGTGACGTCCAGAGCCCTTGGCAGTGAAAAGGCGTACAGTTGGGTCTCCACCGGCGCCGAAGGATATACCATCGCCGAAGCAGAAAAAGCGTCGGTGGGCACGGATATTGAGATTGTCGTGAAGGAAAATACTGAAGATGAGAATTACGACGAGTTTCTGGATACCTATCGTCTGCAGATGATCATCAAGAAGTATTCGGATTTCATCCGTTATCCCATCAAGATGGATATGGAAAAATCGGTGCCGAAAGAGGGCAAAGAAGGCGAGTATGAGCAGGTCATCGAAGAAAAAACCGTCAATTCGATGGTACCCATCTGGCGCAAGAACAAGACCGAACTGAAAGACGAAGACTACGAAGCGTTTTATAACGAAAAGCATTACGGGTACGACAAACCCGCAAGGTATATGCACATTAAAGCCGAAGGGGCCAGCACGCGCTACACGGCGATTCTGTATATTCCGTCCAGTACGCCCTTTGATTACTACTCCAAAGACTTTGAAAAGGGGCTGGAACTGTACGCCAACGGCGTGCTGATTATGAAAAAATGCGGCGACCTTCTGCCCGACTACTTTGCGTTTGTGCAGGGCATGGTGGATAGCGAGGATCTGTCGCTGAACATCTCGCGCGAGCTTCTACAGCACGACCGCCAGCTCAAGG
>ERZ1645192.1870-NODE-1870-length-17499-cov-42.618837_pt1 | contig 17499 bp, 10 predicted proteins | sample MGYA00575354_ERZ1645192 | MGnify/ENA primary metagenome ERZ1645192 (study PRJEB40844, sample SAMN11349763) | freshwater sediment metagenome | isolation source: river sediment | host: Sediment | place: India: Faizupur Khadar , New Delhi | collected 2017-02-21 ... | reverse complement strand
GTCAGGGTGCCCAAGGCGAACATGGTGGGCTCCAGGGGCAACGGGTTCTACCAGCTCATGAACTTTTTCAACACGACTCGGGTGATGATTGCGGCGCAGGCGCTGGGTCTGTGCCAGGCGTGCCTGGACGAGTCGGTGAAGTACGCGAAGGAGAGGCACGTGTTCGGCAAGCCGCTGGGGAGCTACCAGATCACCATGCAGAAGCTCACGGACATGGCGATCCGGGTGGAGGCGCTGCGGAACATGACGTACAAGGCGTCGTGGCTGCTGGACATTGGCAAGCCGGACCATCACCTGGCGGCCATGGCGAAGTTTTTCGGCGGCCAGTCCGCGGTGTTCTGTGCGAACGCGGCGGTGGAGATCCACGGCGGCTACGGCTACATGGAAGAGTACAAGGTGTCCAAGTGGTACCGCGACGCCAAGATCCTCGAGCTCTACGAAGGCACCAAGGAAGCGGAGATCATGACCCTGGGCAAGGCCCTCATGGCCTGAGAGCCTGACCGGGAGTCATGCGAAAGATTGTGCTACGTATGTAAAGTATCATCATCAGCCAGCTTCACCAACGCCACACGAGGGATGAGGTTGCCCGCCTCATCCCTCCCCCCCTTTCAAGAAATTCCTCAACAAAGCGCCTGCTCCCCGCGACAGGGGGGCAGGCGCACCTGTCTGAAGCAGTGGGGGGACCCCTCGAGAAAGATCCGCATTTCCCGCCGGTGCCCCGCTTTGTTTCCTTCCCGTTGACAGCCCCGGTCACGCTCCCGGAGCAGGTTTTCACAATCGCTGACTGTCACCCCGCGAAGAACCCGGAGCTCACCGCCACCCTCTTGAGAAATCCCGACGGCACGTTACATATATTATTGAAAAGAATGCATTCATTCCCGACACCGCACCGGACGAGCACTCGACACGGTGGATGGGCTTGGCTTTCATGATATTTTATGAGGGAGGGGCTGACGCATGGGAGACGGAATGCGGGAACCGACCTGGTGGGATGACGCCGAACTGGTCAAGCTCATCGTGAAAGCGTCGAAAGCGGGCAAGCTGGACATCGTGAACAGGAAGCTCGTGAAGATTCGCCGCGCGGTGGAAAACGGCGCCGATATCGGAAAGATCAACGAGTTTGTCTCGAGAGGCCGGTTCAACGGGAGCAATGTCGACGAGCTCATCGAAGAAGCCAAGTAGGATCGTGCCGTACCTGGCCGCTTTCGGCTGACCACCCGTGCAGTGATCGTGCCCCGAATGTATGGGGAATGTCTCCGAAATACGAACAGGCGGAGAACGATGCACGATCCCGTCCCGAACGCAGGAAAGTTTCCGGGGCGACCGACCCGTTCCCCTGCGACAGAGCTTCAGCTGCCCCGCGGCCTTGCCGGCCATGAGATGGCCCTTGCCACGCCCCCTTTGTGCAGGATAATACGGGAGATGGCGGTCCCGGCATGGCGCTTCCTGCAGGAAAGTGGTGGACCTTTGGCCCGAAATCGTCAACAATGCACCTGGGGCAGCCCGGTGCGAAACCCGTGGCAGCGCGGGCGTCGCCAGCCGCATTCCTGAAACGGGAGGACTGGAGCATGGAAAACGGATCGGAGGAGAAGAACGAAGGCGTCGTGTACTATTTCACGTGCGAAGGGTGCCAGAGCGAGATCTTCTGGTCCGAGATCAAGCCTTCGGTGGAGAGGGCGGCGCGGGTATTCAAGTGGGTGAGGGCAGGCTGCCCCAACGAAGCGTGCGGAAACTTTCTCATCCTGAGCTCGCCGGAGCGGATCTACACCCGCGAAGAGGCGAGGGAGGCATACGAGGACATGATCGGGCAGGGGAAAAAGGTCTACTGGATCTGACCCGCCCGGCTGGCGGGCGTTTCACGTTCTGCTCCTGGGGGTGCGGATGACAGAGTTCGCGAGGAAGGTCCCTCTCCGGGCGGGACTCCTGACCGGGGCCATGGCCAGGGGGCGCGGGGAGGAAGGGACACGGATCACGGTCATGGACTACAATGGTGACCGCTTCGAGGAGACCTCCGCCACCAGCATCGACGAGTGCCTTGCGTTTAAGGACAGCGGGGGCGTGACCTGGATCAACGTCGAGGGCCTCGACGACCCCGGGCTCATCGAGTCCTTCGGCGAGCGCTTCGGGCTCCACGAGCTGCACCTGGAGGACATCGTCGACACCTCGGGGAGGCCGAAGCTCGAAGACTACGGGGACTACATCCTGGTGATCCTCAAGATGCTCTACCCCTGGGGCGAGGGCGCGCAGATCGTCTCCGAGCACGTGAGCCTGGTGATTGGCGGGAACTACCTCATCTCGTTCCAGGAAGGCAGGGGGGATGTGTTCGACGCCGTCCGGAAGCTTATCCGGAAGAACAAGGGCAGGGTGCGCGGGGAAGGGGCGGACTACCTGGCCTACCTGCTCGTCGACGCCGTTGTGGACGGCTATTTCACGGTCATGGAGGGCCTGGGGGAGTTCGTGGAGGAGACCGAGGAGGCCGTGCTCGACCGGCCCGACCGCACAGCCATCGGGGACATCCACGAGCTCAAGACGGACATGCTCTACCTGCGCAAGGCCGTCATGCCCCTGCGGGAGGTCGTGGGGGAGCTCGTGCGGGGCGACTCCGAGCTTGTCACCGACTCCACCGGGGTGCACTTCCGGGACGTCTACGACCACATCATCCAGATCATGGACATCCTCGACACCTACCGGGACATCGTTTCGAACATGCTCGACACCTACCTCTCGAGCCTGAGCAACCGGATGAACGAGATCATGAAGTTTCTGACCATGTTCTCCACCATCTTCATCCCCCTGACCTTTCTCTCCGGCGTGTTCGGGATGAACTTCACCTATCTGTTCGGGAAGGACTGGTACTGGTCCTACCCCCTGTTCTGGCTCGGGGCCGTGCTCATCGCCCTGGGCATGCTGCTCATGTTCAAGAAAAAGCAGTGGCTGTGAGGGGAGGGGAGCCGCGTGCGGGAACAGGGTCCTGAGCAGGGCTCCCGGCCGCCCGGAGGGGAGGGCGGAACGGGCGCGGGCGAGCGTGCGGCGAGCCTTTCGAAGCTCCTTGGGGTGGCCGCCCTTCTCGTGTTCTGCCTCGGCGCTTTTGCCGTCGCACTCCATGTCTTCCTCGCCACCGGCACGGGCGAAAGGCTCACGCTTCGCGTGGTGAACTCCCTCATCCCCGGCACCATCGCCCTCGAGGACGTCTCCCTGTCCCTGTTCGGGGGGTCTGTGGAGATCGTGAACGGCCGGCTCGAGGGGCCCGACGGCACGGAGATCGTCCGCGTGGACCGGGTGAAGGCCGTCATCGAGCTTTCCGCCCTGCTGCGCAGGCGCGTCGTCCTCTCCTCGGTAAACGCGGACCGGCCGGTGGTCCGCCTGGTCAGGCGCACAGACGGGACGCTCAATATCGTGGAGGCCCTCGTCACGGAAGAGGAGTCCGAAACGGAAGGCTTCGACGTCGTGCTCGGGCATTTCCGGGCCCGGGGCGGGGCGGTGTCCTACGATGACGAGGGGGTGAACCTCAGCGCCAGGCTCGAAGGGGTGGGGCTCGCGGGGGCTTTCGACTTCCCGGCGTCTGCGGGCTGGGCGTCCGCCTCGGTCGGGAACGCGCGCGCCGACATCGACGGCTTCGCCCTCGACCTTAAGGATTCCACCCTCAGGGCGCGGCTCGCCGGACAGGTCCTCTCCCCCCTCTTCGTGGCCGTCAACCGGGGAAGGTACCGGGTCTGCGCCTCGGGCTCCATCAGGGAACTCTTCACCAGGCCCGATTTCGACGTGGTCTTCGAAGCGGGGGGCGAGCTTGCGGACCTCTTCTCTCTCTTCGGACCCGGGCAGGGGTTCGCCGGGAACACCGCGGCCACGGTGAGGGTCAAAGGGGTTTTATCGGACCCGGAAGTGACGTGCAGGGTCTCCCAGGCTGGAGGCATGGTCGCGGGGGTGCCCGTGGAGGGCCTGAGCGTCGACGCCCGGATGAAGGGCCGGGTGGCGGTGTTGGAAGAGGCGAAGGCCGCCTTGCGTCCGGGCAAAGTCTCCCTGTCCGGGCAGGCCGATCTCCGGCAGGCCTTCCCCCGCGGCTTCTTCTCCCCCGGGGCTGACGCGCGAGCGCTCACCTATGCTTTCTCGGGGAAGGCCGAGGGCCTCTCACCGATGTCCTTCCTCCCGGAAGGCGAAACGCTGCCGGGCACCCTGTCGGGCACGATTTCCGCCAGGGGCCGGGGAGTCTCGCTTTCCGATCTGGCGGGCAGCGCCTCCTTCGACCTCAAGGTTGCCGGCCTGCCCCCGAACCTTCCCCTGTCGGGGGGCGAAGTCGGCCTGAAGGGCACGGCGGACCTCGAGTACCCCGCCCTGAGGTTCGAGACGGCCGCTTTTACGGGCACAGGGGCGCGGGCAAACGGGACCGGCCGGCTCGACCTCGAGCGGGGCACGGTGGGGGCAAACGTGAATCTGAGGGTCGCCAGGCTCGCGGAGGTGCTCGCGGGGCTGGGCGTGCCGGCGGAGGGGACGCTCGACGCCAGGGCCCGGGTATCCGGGAGGGTGAAGGCGCCGTGCATCGAGGTCTCCGCCCGGGGCCGGGGCATCCGCTGGTCAGGGCGCCCCGTGGGCAGCGTGGCTGCGGAGGGTATGCTCGACGAGACGGGGAAGGTGACCGTGTCGAGGTTTGACGTGGCCGACGGCGGGTCGACCCTCTCGGCCCGGGGGAGCGTGAAGGTGTTCCGGCCGGGGTTCGAGCCCGACCCGGCCATGCCCGTGGATCTTGAGGCCATGCTGAGGGCCGACCTTGCGGGGTTTTCGGGAGGAAGCGGGGCGAAAGGGGTCGTCGAAGGGCGCTTGAGCCTCGGGGGGAGCCTGTTCGATCCGGCCGGGGCCTTCAGCTTCACCGGAAAGGGCCTGTCCTTCAAAGGTGCGTCTCTGGGAGAAGCCGCCCTCGAGGGGGGGATTTCCCGGGGAGCGGTGGAGGTGGACCGCCTCGATCTCGTGAACCGGGGCTCCACCGTCCGGGCGTCCGGGAGGGCTGACCTCTTCGACACCCGGAAAATGCGCCTGAAGGCCGACCCGGCCATACAGTTCGCGGCATCGGGCGACCTGCGCGACCTCTCGGCCTTCACCCCTTCGGTTACCGGGAGCGCTTCGTTCGAAGCCGACATCCGGGGCACCCTCGGCGACCCGCGGGGCACTGTGCAGGCAACGGGCAGGGGCATCACCGTGTCGGGCCAGGAGATCCAGTCATGCTCCCTCTCCGCAAACCTCGCAAACAGGCGGGTGACCGTCGGGAGCTTCGAGGCGGTCGTGGCGCAAGGCCAGCGGGTCACCGGCGAGGGGTGGCTGGGCATCGGGAAGCCCGGACCCTACGAGCTCCGCCTGAAGTCCGAGGGGATCAGCCTCCTGTCACTCACCGCCCCAGGCAGATACGGGGTAACGGGGGGAACGCTCCAGCTCGACATTGCGGGCAGGGGCACCCTCGAAAACCCCCGGCTCACGGGCGACCTCCTTCTCACCTCGCTGACCGTGAACCGGGAGCCGCACAAGGACGTGTTCGTCCACCTCCGGCTGGCGGACGGCAGGGTGGGCATCTTGGGCGAGAGCACCTTCGGGTTCGACGGGACCTACGACCTCGAAAGCGAGGGTCTCGATCTGCACGCGATCTTCAAGGACACCGAGCTGGAACCCTATTTCAGGATAGCGGGCAGGCCCGAGCTCCACGGCGTGATCACCGGGGACGCGGTGCTGTCCGGCAGCGTCCGCAGCATGCGGGACATGGACCTCGACCTTAGCGTCGCACAGGTAGACATCCTCCTCAGGGAGGACAGGGTCCTGAGCGGGTCGGACCTCACGCTGGGCTACCACGACCGGCGGCTGAACATCCCGAGCTCGAGGCTGAAGCTCCTCGAGAAGGGGAGCATGGACGTGCGGGCCGTCACTGACAAAAGGGGCAACCTGGACCTCGCCGCCCGGGGCCTCCTTCCCCTGGAGATCCTCCCGCTCCTTCTCCCCGACCTGGAGAACCTCATTGGGACCCTGCGCTTCGACCTGAATCTCCGCGGCCCGTCTGGCAACCCCGCCCTCACCGGCGATCTCTACCTCGAAGACGCCGGCTCCTCCCTCTCTTACAACGACCAGGTGGTGCACGACGTGAACGGGCACCTCAGCCTCGAGGGGAACCGGGCGATCATCCGCGACCTCTCCGGCATGGTCGACACCGGCACCTTCACCGCAGGCGGGGAGGTCGTGCTCGAGGGGATCCGGCCAGTCGCGGTGGACCTGAACGTCCGCGCCCTGTCCCTGCCCTTCGCCCTGCCCGATGCCATGAACCTCGTCCTCGAGGCCGACGTCACCATGAGGGGGACGCCGGACGCCACCCTGCTCTCCGGCAAGGCGGTCGTCGTCGAGGGGTCGTACTACAAGGACGTGCAGCTCAACCTCATCGCGGAGGTGGGCCAGCGCATCACCGGCGGGCGGGTGAGCGCTTCCGCACCCGGCAGGCCCGTCGAGCTCCCCTTCCTGAAGGGCATGGAACTCGACCTCACCGTCACCAGGCGGGGGACCGTGTCCATCGACAACAACCTCGCCGATGCCGAGCTCAATCCCGATCTCCAGATACGGGGAACGCTGAACGAGCCGGTGATCACCGGGAGGGTGTCGGTGGTCCGGGGCACCCTCACCTACCAGAAGCGGACCTTCGACATCACCCGCGGGGTCGTGGACTTTTCGAACCCCTACCGCACCCAGGCGCGGGTGGACATGAGCGCCGAGGGGAAGATCCGCGACTGGACCGTCACCCTCGAGGCCACCGGGCCCCTGGACAACCTGAACATCGGCCTGAGCTCGGTGCCTGCCGCGGACAACGCCACGATCCTGTCGCTTCTCGCCACGGGAAAGACCCCCGGCGAACTCACGGGCGGGGGAGGGGGGGCTTCCGCGAGCCCGGCGAACATGCTGGCCGAGATCCTCGCGGACACCTACGGCGAGGAGGTGAAGAGGACCACCGGCCTCGACATCCTCCAGCTCGAGTCGGGGGCGCAGCAGGCGGGGTCCCAGGACCTCAAGATAACCGTGGGCGAGAAGCTCACCCGCCGCCTCACCGTGAAGTACTCGGTGGAAACCTCGAACAGCGAGCTCACCCGCACCACCACGGCGGAGTACAAGCTCCTGGAAAACATCCTCCTGAACGGGTTCCAGGACAGCAAGGGGACATTCGGCGGGGATGTCCAGTTCAGGCTCGAGTTCAGGTAGGGAGGGGGGAGAGGCCGGTGCGATACACGCTTTTCCGGGTCATGGCCGCCGTGCTGCTCCTGGGGATCCTCTCCCGGCCGGGGGCGCACGCCCAGGAAACGCCGGCCCCGGAGCCGGGACAGAAGGTCTCGGCGGTGATCGTCGACATCCATGACTACCCCGGCCCCGCGGGTCGCATACCCTCGCTGGCCCGGGATCTCATCTCCCTGAAGGCCGGGGGGCCCTATACCCGGGAGGCCCTCGAAAGCTCCCTTACCCTCCTCAAGCTCAGCGGCAGGTTCGCGGATGTGTCAGCGGAGCCGTCGGCGACGCCCGAAGGGGTGGAGGTCACCTTCCGCCTGAAGCCCTGCCTCCAGATAAGCGACATCATCATCGCCAACGAATACCCCCTCTTCGAGCAGGACATCCTGAATGTCATGACCGCCTACGTGGGGGGGTACCTGGAGCCGGGCACGATCCCTGCCCAGGAGGAGCTTCTCCGGAAGTTCCTCGAAAACGAGGGGTTCATCGAGCCCGGGGCGAGCGTCCACGCCGGCACGGAGCGGAATGACGGCACCGCGACGCTGGAAGTGAGCCTCGACAAGGGCAGGTACTACCGGCTCAAGTCCCTGGACATCTCGGGGAACAGGCACTTCTCCGACAACCGCCTGAAGCTGCGCATGAGCGTCTGTGAGCGTTCGCTCTTCCCGGGCAGCTCGGGCAGGTTCATCGAAAAGACCCTGGCCCAGGACCTGAAAGACCTGGTGTCGCTCTACCGGGGCAGCGGCTTCGCGGACGTCGAGGTGACGCATTCCCTCAGGAGGAACGCGCACACCGGAAACGTCAGGGTGACGGTGGACGTCCGGGAAGGGCCCCTGTACCGGGTCGTCTTCTCCGGAAACGAAAGCTTCTACGCCTTCACCCTGAAGAAGCAGCTGACGCTCTTCAGCGAGGGCAACCGGGGCGGCAGCGGCGTGAGGAAGAGCGTGAGGAACATCCGCGAGATCTACCTGAGCAGCGGCTACCCGAAGGCGCAGGTCAAGGCCTTCGAAGAGGCCTCGCGGGAGGGCGGCCGGGAGGTGCGCACGGTGCGCATCGTCATCGACGAGGGGGAGAGGGCCCTCGTCGGCGACGTGGCCTTCGCCGGCAACGACGCCGTGCCCGGCGCGGACCTCGCGGCCGTCACCCAGACCGGGAACCGGACGTACCCGGTGCTCGGGAAGAAGCTCTTCAGCAGGGACGTCCTCACCGTGGACATCCAGGCCCTCGAAACCCTCTATCGGGGCAGGGGCTACGGGTCCGCGCGCGTGGGAGCCGACCTCACCTGGTCACCCGATGGAAAGAGCGTGGCCGTTGTCTTCCGCATCGTCGAAGGAGTCCGGACGGTGGTTTCCGCCATCGAGTTCGAGGGGCTCGCCTCCATGGAGGCGGAGAAGGCCCGCTCCTGCATCTCGCTCAGGGAGGGGAGCCCCTTCAGCCCGGGCGCCCTGAAGAACGACGAGACCTCCCTGGCCACGTGCCTGTCCGAACGCGGCCACCCCCACGTGCAGGTCTCGTCCTCCGCAACGACGGGCCCCGACGGCAGCGAGGCCGGGGTGAGGTTCACCGTGAGCGAGGGGCCGCTGGTTACCATGGGAGGCACCTATTTCAGCGGGAACTTCAGGACCCGGCGAAGGATCCTTAAGCGGGAGCTCGACATGGAGGAGGGCGACCCGTTCTCGCTGCGCAAGATGGTCAAGGGGCAGAACGCCATCCGGGACATGAACGTGTTCAACGCCGTCACGTTCAAGGCCCTGGGGCTCAGGGAGCAGCGGGACCGGGTCACGGTGCTCGCCGAGCTCGAGGAAAAGAAGCCGTACTATGTCCAGGCGGCGGTGGGCTACGAGAACAACAGCGGAAGGTACGGCAGCGTCCGCGTCGGCGACCGCAACCTCCTCGGCCTGAACCGGGACGTGTGGCTGAGCGCCCAGGCCAGCGAGGTGAACACGCGCTTCGAGCTCGGGGTGAACGCCCCGCGGCTCCTGGGCACCCGCGTCGCCGGCGTCTATAACCTGTTCCGGGAGGTGCGGGAGGACTTCAACCAGAACTTCGGCCTGCGGACCCTGGGGTACAACCTGGCCCTCATCAAGAGGTTCGGCCGCAGGGTGTTCACCTCGGTGAACTTCCGGTACGAGCACAGGGACCAGTACATCATAGACGACGAGCTCCAGGCGCGGCTCGACGCAGAAAAGTCCCCGGAGGAGCTCGCCGACCAGGCCGACTCGCTGGAGCCCCGGAGCGTCTTCGTGGTGTCCCCCGGCATCACCTACGACACGCGGGACTCGTTCATGAACCCGCGGGGGGGGAACTTTTCGTCCGGCACCATGGACATCTCCACCGGGCTCCTGAACAGCCGGGACATCGACAACTTCGTCAGGTACCGGGCGGACGTGCGCCAGTACGCCAGCCCGCTGGGCCGGCTGACCGTCGCCTGGATGGGCAAGGCGGGATACATCGTGCCCACCAGGGACACGGGCCGCATCCCGGACGACCAGCTGTTCTACCTCGGCGGGGTGCTCAACGTGCGGGGATACCGGGAGAACATGCTCCTGTACGACGAGAACCACAACCCCGTGGGCGGACGGCTCTCGCTGGCCACCTCCCTCGAGGGGAGGTTCCGGGTGATCGACGGCATCGAACTCGCCCTGTTCGTCGACGCGGGCACCATCCGAGACACGAACACGGACCCGGTCACCCCGGACACCCGCGTCTCCTTCGGCAGCGGGCTGCGCTACCTCACGCCCATCGGGCCGGTGAGCATCGTCTATGCGCGCAAAGTCAGCCCGGAGCCCGAGGAGAGCCCGTACGAGTGGCACTTTTCGCTGGGCTACACCTTCTGACCACGGAGCGCGTGGGGGAGTCCGGGGAGGGGCGCAAAAGAAAAAGGGCAGCGCACGTACAGGTCGTGGCACGGCCCCGTGGGGCACACGTCCGGGGAGAGGGGGAAAAGAAAAGGGGCAGCGCTGAGGCTGCCCCTGGTGCCTTTCCGGGATGGCTGCCCGGGCCTACATCATACCGCCCATGCCGCCCATTCCACCCATGCCTCCCATGCCGCCGCCGGGCATGCCGAGGTCCTTCTTGTCCTCCGGGAGCTCGGCCACCATGACCTCGGTGGTGAGGAGCAGGCCGGAGACCGAAGCCGCGTTCTGCAGGGCCGACCGCACGACCTTGGTGGGGTCGACGATGCCCGCCTTCACGAGGTCCTCGTACTCGTCGGTGGCCGCGTTGAAGCCGTTGTTCCCCTTGAGGGACTTCACCTTCTCCACCACGATGCCCCCTTCGAGGCCCGCGTTCACGGAGATCTGGCGGAGCGGCTCCTCGAGGGCCTTCTGGACGATCTTCACGCCGAATCTCTGGTCGTCGGGCAGATCGAGCTTGTCGAGCTTGGGGATGCAGCGGAGCAGCGCCACGCCGCCGCCGGCCAGGAAGCCTTCCTCCACCGCGGCGCGGGTGGAGTGGAGCGCGTCTTCCACCCGGGCTTTCTTTTCCTTCATCTCCGGCTCGGTGGCCGCGCCGACCTTGATGATGGCCACGCCGCCGGCGAGCTTCGCGAGACGCTCCTGGAGCTTCTCGCGGTCGTAGTCGGACTTGGTTTCCTCGATCTGGGCCTTGATCTGGGCGATCCTGCCCTGGATGGCGCCCGCCTCGCCGCTGCCCTCCACGATGGTGGTGTTGTCCTTGTCGATGATGATCTTCTTGGCGCTGCCGAGGTCTTCGGACGACGCGGACTCGAGCTTGCGGCCCAGGTCCTCGGAGATGAGCTGGCCGCCGGTGAGGATGGCGATGTCCTCGAGCATGGCCTTGCGGCGGTCGCCGAAGCCCGGGGCCTTCACGGCCGAGCACTTGAGCGTGCCCCTGAGCTTGTTCACCACGAGGGTGGCAAGGGCCTCGCCCTCGATGTCCTCGGAGATGATGAGCAGGGACCGGCCTTCCTTGGCGATGCGCTCGAGGATGGGGATGATGTCCCGCATGCTGGAGATCTTTTTATCGAAGATGAGAATGGAGGGGTTCTCCATGACAACTTCCATCTTCTCGGGGTCGGTGACGAAGTAGGGGGAGAGGTAGCCGCGGTCGAACTGCATGCCTTCGACCAGGTCGAGGGTGGTGTCCATGCCCTTGGCGTCTTCGACGGTGATGACGCCTTCCTTGCCCACCTTGTCCATGGCGTCGGCAATCATCTGGCCCACCTCGGTGTCGCCGTTGGCGGAGATGGTGCCGATCTGCTCGATCTGGCTCTTGTCTTCAACGGACTTGCTCATCTTCTTGAGCTCATCGACGATGGCCGCAGTGGCCTTGTCTATGCCCCGCTTGAGGGCCATGGCGTTCATGCCGGCGGCGAGGTACTTGAGGCCTTCGGTGTAGATGGCCTGGGCCAGCACCGTGGCGGTGGTGGTGCCGTCGCCGGCCACGTCGGAGGTTTTGGAGGCGACCTCGCGCACCATCTGCGCCCCCATGTTCTCGAACTTGTCCTTCACCTCGATCTCCTTGGCCACGCTCACGCCGTCCTTGGTGACGGTGGGGGCCCCGAAGGACTTGTCGAGGATGGCGTTCCTGCCCTTGGGCCCGAGGGTGGCCTTCACGGCGTTGGCGAGCTTGTTCACGCCCGCGAGCATCTTTTCCCTGGCTTCTCCGCTGTATATGATCGTTTTCGCACTCATCTCATTCCTCCCTTACTTTTCCACGATTCCCAGGATGTCGTCTTCCTTCATGATGAGGTACTCATCGCCGTCGAGCTTGACCTCGGACCCCGCGTACTTGGAGAACAGCACCTTGTCGCCCTTCTTCACGTCCATGGGCACGAGCTTGCCGTCTTCCGTCTTCCTGCCGTTGCCCGCGGCGATGACCTTGCCGATCTGGGGCTTTTCCTTTGCGGTGTCGGGGATGATGATCCCGCCGGCGGTCTTCTCTTCCTCCTCGATGCGCTGCACGATTATCCTGTCCTGTAGTGGCCTTATTTTCATCACATACCCCCTGAGAAATAGTGTTGTTAGCACTCGCTGATGACGAGTGCCAATAATCAATAGGAAAAATTCTGGACTATGTCAAGAGGGGAATGGAAAATATTCAGGGTCTTGCCAGAGTTTCCCCGGGCTCGAACCGGTCCAGGCGCACCAGGAAGGTGCCGATGGTGTGGCTGGCCTCGATGCGGAGCACGTCCTTGAAGTCGTCGGCGGACAGGTAGATCCTCACGTCGGCGGGCTTCTTCTGGGCCTGGGGCTTTTTGGCCGGGTCCAGGTTGCGCGCCACGGGCACGATGACCCAGGCGGCTCGGCGGTAGCCCCCCATGTCGACCAGGGTCTTCTCCGTGCATTTCAGGCGCAGCTCGTACCTCTTCTTGCCGGTGTACACGTCGAAGACCTCCTCGGAGCCAACCTTCCAGTCGTAGCCCCGGGCCAGGTAGGTCGCGGAGAAGGGGTCCACCGTGTAGCGGTCGGGATGGATCCTGCGCAGGTCGCTGTCGTCGGGCTCACCGGGCTCGGACTCCTTCTCGGTGGTCTGGATGCTCCCGTCGCCCGAAAACCTTATGACGACGTCTTTTTCCTTGGTCTTCACCGTCTGGGAGATCTGCGTCACCTTGGGCGAGAGGGGGTCCATGTCCGTCAGGTTGTTTCCCCGGTACCTGATCTTGTAGACATAGTCGATCTTGCTGTTGGTCCGGGCATTCACGTGCATCCGGTACAGCTCGCCTTCCTTCCCGATGGAGATGGAGGCGGAGCCGATGTTCATGCTGTTGAACTCGAAGCCGTAGTAGTAGGTCCCCAGGCGGGGCTTGAAATCGGGGTCCGTCGGGAACGGGGCGGACAGGGCGGGGGCCGTTCCTTCCGTGAGGGCATGGATTGCCTGCGCCCACGCCAGGGTGATCAGGGAAGCTGCCAGCAAAACGATCGCGATCTTTTTGTTCAGCATGTCTCCTCCCTCCCGATCCATTCCCTCTCCCGATTGCATCGTCATCATACGCCTCGGTCTCAGTATAGCAATTAACGTACCACTGCGTGGTCAGCGGCGCAGGAACGCCTGCGCTGGGGCATGGCAGGCCGGGGAGCCGGGTAGAGCACAGAGGGGTCGGAGACTGCCGGGGCCCTCAGCCGATGTTGCAGGAAAGACACAGAACAGGAAGGCTCAGAAGGGGGCCTCTTCCGTTTCGGGCCGGAGCAGGTGGATGATGTCCAGGATGCAGTCGGCCTGCCCGGTGACGATGATGTCGTCGCCCTGGACGAGCATGTCGTCGCCGCCGGGGTTGAGTATGGTCTTGTCCCCCCTCCGGATAGCCAGGATGCTCACCCGGCAGCGCTTCCGCAGCTCCAGTTCGGTGAGCGTCCTGCCCGCGGCCCTGCTGCCCGGCTTCACCGTGAGGGTGGTGATCTTGAAGTCGGGTATGCGCAGGCCGGCCAGCGAGGAGGACGTGGCGTCTCCCGAGAGGGAGCGCAGCATCTCGTACCCGCCGGAGCGCAGCTCACCGATCATGCGTTCGATGTCGTCCCGGGGGATGAGGTATTCGGACAGGGCCCGGGAAAAGATCTCGATGGAGGTCTCGTACTCTTCCGGGATGACCTCGTCGGCCCCGAGTTCGTAGAGGGGCTTCACCTCGGAGACGAACCGGGTGCGGGCGATGATGTGCAGCTTGGGGCTCAGGTTCCGGGCGGTGGAGGTGATCATCCGCGTGGCCGCGACGTCCGGGATGGCGATGACCAGCACCCGCGCCCGGGCGATGCCCATGTGCGTGAGCACGGCCTCCTGGGTGGCGTCCCCGTAGAAGATGGGCTCGCCCGCCTTGCGCTCGGTGTGCACCGTGTCCGGGTTGACCTCGAGGATCACGTAGGGGATGCCCGCCATGCGGGCCGCCTTGGAAACGTTCCTGCCGTTTATGCCGTAGCCGATGATGATGAGGTGGTCGTCCAGGAAGACCCCGTCGTCGGAACCGGCCACGAAACCCGCGGGCATCATGGCGTGGTTGAAGCGCTCCGGGAGCCTGAGCTTCACGAACAGGTCCGCCACCTTCGGCGAGATCCCCATGAGAAAGGGCGTGGCTGCCATGGTCACCAGGCAGGTTGCCAGGAAGAGCTGGTAGTGGGAGGGGCTCAGGATGCCGTAGTCGAAGGCCGTCTGGCTCAGGATGAAGGAGAACTCACCCACCTGGGCCAGGGCGAGGCCCACCATCACGGAGATGCGCAGGGGGAAGCCCAGCCCGAACACGGACACGGCCCCGGTGAAGAACTTCAGCACGACGATGCCCGAAGCAGCCAGCAGGATTATCCCCAGGTTCTCCATGAGGAACGTCATGTCCAGGAGCATGCCCACGGAGATGAAGAACACGCTCACGAACACGTCCCGAAAGGGCAGGATCCTGCCCAGGGCGTCGTGGCTGAACTCGGACTCGGAGATGATGAGCCCGGCCAGGAATGCGCCCAGGGCGAGCGAAAGGCCCAGGGAGTACGTGAGCCAGGCCACCCCCAGGCAGATGAGGATGATGGTCATGAGGAAGAGCTCCCGGCTGCGCGTCCGGGCCACCAGCTTCAGGAGCTGGGGCACGATCCACCGGTAGCCCAGGATGAAGAGCGCGATGAGCCCGGCCCCCTTGAAAAGGAGCATGAACGGGGCCTCGCGCACCCCGGACGAGGACCCGGCCAGAAACGGGATGAGCAGCATGATGGCCAGGGCGGAGATGTCCTGGAAGATGAGGATGGCCAGGGTGTTCCTGCCCTGGGGCGAGGTGGTCTCGGCCCGCTCGTCCAGGATCTTGAGCACGATGGCCGTGGAGCTCAGCGACACGATGAGGGCCAGCAGGACCGCCTCGGTGAGCCCGAGCCCCAGCATGTCCCCGACGGCGAAGCCCAGCACCGAGGTGAAGGCCATCTGGAGCGTCCCGCCCAGGAACACGTACTTCCGGATCTGCATGAGCCCCTTGAGGGAGAATTCGATGCCGATGGTGAAGAGCAGGAGGACCACGCCGAAGTCCGAAAGAAGCTGGACCTGCTGGCCCGAGTGGATGAGCTGGAGGCCGGACGGGCCTGCCAGGATGCCCGTGAGGAGAAATCCGATGATGGAGGGGACCCGCAGGCGCAGGAAGAGCAGGAGCACGGCACAGCACAGGGCGAAGACGGTTATGAGGTTGGTAAGAAAGACATTTTCCATCCTGGAAGCACATCCTATTCCGAAAAAGGAAAAGAAACAAGAAGTGCATGCCACCGGTTTCCTGTGGTATAAATACGGTCTGCCCCTTCGGGGCGTGAACGGGCGCCGCGGAGCGGGCAGATTCATGCGGCGGGAAACAGGGGGTACTCCATGAGGAGAAAACGGGGGAGATTTCACGGGGAGCCTGCTTTGCACCCCTGCCGGGAGCTTGCCTCTTTCCGTTTCCGCAGGTGCGGGCCTGTCCGGGGAGCTTTTGCCGAAAGGCAGGGCACAGCGGCTGCTCCCGCCGGAGCCGATCGTGGATGAGCTGAGCATTCTCGTCACCTTTGCCGTCGGACTGGCAGGCGCCCTGGTCCTGGGCTATGTCACGCACCGGCTCAAGCTGTCCCCCATTATCGGCTATCTCCTTGCGGGCGTGGCGATAGGCCCCTTCACCCCCGGTGTCGTCGTCAACCACGACATCGCCGAGCAGTTCGCGGAGATCGGCGTCATTCTCCTCATGTTCGGTATCGGGCTGCGGTTCCACCTCAAGGAGCTCATCACCGTCTGGCGTGTGGCAGTTCCCGGGGCGCTCATCCAGAGCGCACTGTCCACCACCGCCCTTGCGGTGCTGCTGCACCTCATGGGCTGGAGCTGGACGGCGGGATTCATCCTGGGGATGGCCATCTCGGTGGCCAGCACCGTGGTGATGTCCCTGGTGCTCGCGGAGTGGCGCGACCTCCATGCAAAGATCGGGTACATCGCCATCGGCTGGACCGTGGTGGAGGACATCATGACCGTGGCCCTCCTGCTCGTCCTGCCCCTGGTGTTTTCCCCTGCCGGTGCAGGAAAGCAGAGCATCGGGGCGGTTCTGGGAGAGGCCGGGTTCGAGATCGTCACCCTCGTGGTCATCATCGCCATCCTGGGCAAATGGGTGATTCCCCGGGCCCTGGAGCGCATCGCGGAAACCCGCTCGCGGGAGCTGTTCACCCTCGCGGTGCTCGTTTTGGCCGTGGGCATCGCCGTCGGTGCGGCGAAGGCCTTCGGGGTCTCCATGGCCCTGGGCGCTTTTCTCGCGGGTCTCGCCGTCGGCCGGTCCGAGTTCGCCGCGCGGGCGGCCAACGATGCCCTCCCCATGCGCGACGCCTTCGCGGTGCTTTTCTTCGTCGCCGTGGGCATGCTGTTCGACCCCATGAGCCTCGTGCGCGTCCCCCTGACCATCGCCGCGGTCCTGTTCGTGGTGATCGTGGTCAAGCCGCTGGCCGCCACGCTCACCGTCCGTGCCCTCGGGCAGCCCATGGGGACGGCGATCCCCATCGGCGCGGCCTTTTCCCAGGTGGGAGAGTTCAGCTTCATCCTCGGCACCGTCGCCCTCGGCCTCGGTCTCCTGGACGACAGCGGCTGGAACGCGCTGGTGGCGGCCTCCATCATTTCCATAGCGCTGAACCCCTACATATACCGCTGGGCGCGCCGCCTGCCCTCGGCCCGGAAAGCAGGCGGAAGGCGGGCTGTCCCCAACAGCCGGGACGATGTCGATCCGGCCCGGTGCATCCTCGTCGGCTATGGCCCGGTGGCCAGGATCGTGCACCAGCTCCTCCTGGAACGGGGAGCGGAGATCACGGTGATAGACCTGAATCTCGAGACGGTGCGCTTCCTTCGCACGCAAGGCCACCGTGCGATTTACGGGGATGCCCTGAGGCAGGGGACCCTCGAGGACGCGGGGATCGCGTCCGCCGGCAGCCTCATCGTGAGCGCCGACATCGACGACGCCGCAGAGATTATCAGGCACGCGCGTCTCCACAATCCCGACCTCAAGATCATCGTGCGGTGCAGCCATCTCCGCGATGCCGCCGCCCTTCGCCGGGCCGGGGCGACGGTCGTCCTGTCGGGGGAGGCGGAGGTCGGCGTCGCCCTGGCCGAGGTCGTGACCGAAGGCGATCAGATGGTGTGCGCCTCGGCTGCCGAACACCGGGACACCATCCGCCGCAGGCTGTACGCATACCCGGAGGAAGATGCCGGAAACGGGCAGGAGCCCTGACCCCCCGACCCGGCCCTCGAGCGTCCGCCAATTCCCCCATCGCTCCGGAAGTCTCGGTGCGCGAAGCGTTCTGGTTGCAGATTAAAATCTAATAAAGTTTGCATTTCGATATT
>ERZ1645192.1867-NODE-1867-length-17517-cov-7.926068_pt1 | contig 17517 bp, 18 predicted proteins | sample MGYA00575354_ERZ1645192 | MGnify/ENA primary metagenome ERZ1645192 (study PRJEB40844, sample SAMN11349763) | freshwater sediment metagenome | isolation source: river sediment | host: Sediment | place: India: Faizupur Khadar , New Delhi | collected 2017-02-21 ... | reverse complement strand
CCGACGCCGCCGGTGAAGTCGAGGGCGAAGTTGAAGCCCTTGAAGCCGATCGCGCCGAGCGCGACCACCATCAGCAGGAACGCAACGCCCAGCGACACCAGGCGCAAGCGCATGAAGTCGATGTTGCTGTCGTACGGGAACACATTGAACGGTTTCATGTCTGGCGCTCCCTCAGATCGCGATCGACTTCAGCTTCTTGCGGCGGCCGTAGAGCAGCGTGGCGATGCCGCGCGACACCGAGACCGCGGTGTACATCGAGGTCACGATGCCCAGGATCAGGGCGACCGCGAAGCCCTTGAGCGGGCCGGTGCCGAACGCGAACAAGGCCACGCCCGCCAGCATCGCGGTGAGGTTGGCGTCGGCGATGGTGCCGGACGCGCGCTCGTAGCCCTCGGCGATGGCCTTCTGCGGTGGCAAGCCCAGCCGCAACTCCTCGCGGATGCGCTCGTTGATCAGCACGTTGGCGTCTACCGACATGCCCACCGTCAACGCGATGCCGGCCAGGCCCGGCAGCGTCAGGGTGAAGCCGAGCAGCGACATCAGCGCCACCACCATCAGCAGGTTCAGCATCAGCGCCAGGCAGGTGATGACGCCGAACATGCGATAGTAGATGAGGAAGAAGCCCAGCGCGAAGATGAAGGAGAACGCCACCGCCTTCAGGCCGCGCTGCACGTTCTCGGCACCGAGGCTCGGGCCCACGGTGCGCTCGTCGACGAAGTCCATCGGCGCCGCCAGTGCGCCGGCGCGCAGCAGCAGGGCGAGGTCGGAGGCTTCCTTCATGCTCTCCAGGCCGGTGGTCTGGAAGTCGCGGCCGAGGGTGCTCTGGATGGTGGCGACCGAGATCACCTGCTCGTTGACGCGGGTGCTGCGCACCTCCTTGCCGTCGACCAGCTTCACCTCGGGGATGCGCTCGCTGTAGACCACCGCCATCGGCTTGCCGACGTGCTGGCTGGAGTAGTCGAACATGCGCTGCCCGCCGATGCTGGTCAGGCGCACGCTCACCGCCGGGGTGCCGGACTGCGAATCGAACAGCGAGCTCGCGCTCTGCAGTTGCTCGCCGGAGGCGATCACCCGCTTGTTGAGCAGGATCGGGATCGGCTTGCCGTCGGCGCCGAGCTCCTTGCGGTAGAACAGGCGGCCTTCGGGCGGGACCAGGCCCGCATCGCGCGCATCGTAGGCATTGCCTTCGACCACGCCGCGGTATTCGAGCGTGGCGGTGGCGCCAAGGATGCGCTTGGCCTGCGCGGTGTCCTGCACGCCCGGCAGCTGGATGACCACGCGGTCGGCGCCCTGGCGCTGGATGATCGGCTCGGCGACGCCGAGTTCGTTGACACGGTTGTTGAGCGTGCCGATATTCTGCTGCACGGCGTCGGTCAGCATCTTGTCCAGCTCGGCTTGCGGGATGCGCACCGAGACCGTGCTGCCGGCCGCGTCGACCTGGTAGGTCGGCATGTTGCGGGCGAACAGGCGCTGCGCGGCCACGGGATCCTGGCCGGTGCCGAGGGTGGCGACCACGGTGCCGTCCTTGCGCGGCTCGACCGCGGTGTAGCGGATGCGGTTGTCGCGCAGCAGCACGCGCATGTCCTCGGCGGTGGCCTCGAAGCGCTTGGCCAGTGCGGCCTCCTTGTCGACCTGCATCTCGAAGTACACGCCGCCGCGCAGGTCCAGGCCCAGGAACATCGGCTTGGCGCCGATCGCCTGCAGCCAGGCCGGCACGGTGGAGGCCTGGTTCAGCGCGACCACGAAGCCGCTGCCCAGCTCGTCGCGGATCGCCTGCGAGGCGCGGGTCTGGTCGTCGTCGCTGGCGGTGCGGACCAGCAGGTTGCCGTCCTTGCCGATCTCCGACGACGCGAACGGCACGCCGGCCTTCTTCAGCGCGGCCTCGACCCGCTGCTGGAGGGCGGTGTCGACCTTGGTGCCGCGGTTGGCGGTGACCTGGACCGCGGGATCCTGCGGGAACACGTTGGGCACCGAGTACAGCAGGCTCAATGCGAGGGCGATCAGGATGACCAGGTATTTCCAGCGGGAATATTCGAGCATCGGCAAACCCCGCGCGCGGCCGCTCGGGCCGGCGCATCAAGCGGAACGAAGGTGGATCAGGCGGACTTCAGCGTGCCCTTGGGCAGGACGTTGGCGATCGCGCCCTTCTGCACGCGCAGCTGCACGCCGTCGGCGACTTCCACGGTGATGAAGCTCTCGCCGATGTTGGATACGGTGCCGGCGATGCCCCCGTTGGTGATCACCTCGTCGCCCTTGGCCAGCTTCTCGAGCATGGCGCGATGTTCCTTCTGCCGCTTCATCTGCGGGCGGATCATCAGGAAGTACATGATCGCGATCAGGACGATCGGGAACAGCAAGCCTTGGAAGCCGAAAGGCGAGGCGGCGGGCGCGGCGCCGGCGGCCTGGGCGTGGGCGGCGGGGATCAGGACATCAAGCGGGTTCATGCGGATTCCGGGTCGTCGGGAACGGGCGGGCTGGCCGGAGCCAGCCGCGAATTATGCCACGGGGGGCCGGCCCCGGCCCCTCAGGGCCGGCGGGCCGCGTAAAAGGACTCCCGGAACGCGGCGAAGGTTCCCCGTTCGATGGCGTCGCGCATCCCGGCCATCAGCCGCTGGTAGTAGCGCAGGTTGTGCAGGGTGCCCAGCACCGGGCCGAGCATCTCGTTGCAGCGGTCCAGGTGGCGCAGGTAGCTGCGGCTGAAGCCGCCCGCGCAGGCCACGCAGTCGCAGCCCTCCTCGATCGGGCGCAGGTCGTGCTCGTACTGGGCGTTGCGCACGCGGACGGTGCCGGAGGCGGTGAAGAAGTGCCCGTTGCGCGCGTTGCGGGTGGGCATGACGCAATCGAACATGTCGATGCCGCGCGCCACCGCCTCCACCAGGTCCTCCGGCCGGCCCACGCCCATCAGGTAGCGCGGGCGGTCGACCGGCAACTGCGGGCAGGTGTGGTCGAGCATGGCGTTGCGCTCGGCCTCGGTCTCGCCGACCGCCAGGCCGCCCACCGCATAGCCGTCGAAGCCGATCTGCTGCAACCCCGCGGCCGACGCGGAGCGCAGGTCGTGGTGCACGCCGCCCTGGACGATGCCGAACAGCGCGGCGTCATTGCCTTCGTGCGCCTTCTTGGAGCGTTCGGCCCAGCGCAGCGACAGCGCCATCGAGCGCTCGACCACCCGCTTGTCGACCGGTTGGCCGTCGACGGTCACCGGCGGGCATTCGTCGAAGATCATCACGATGTCGCTGCCCAGCACCTTCTGGATGTGCATGGATTCCTCGGGCCCGAGGAACACCTTGCGGCCATCGGTGGGCGCGGCGAAGGTCACGCCGGCCTCGGTGATCTTGCGCCGGTGCGCCAGCGAGAACACCTGGAAGCCGCCGGAGTCGGTGAGGATCGGGCCGTCCCAGCGGGCGAAGCCGTGCAGGCCGCCGTGGGCCTCGATGACCTCAAGGCCGGGCCGCAGGAACAGGTGGAAGGTGTTGCCGAGGATGATCTGCGCGCCGAGGTCGCGCACCTGCTGCGGCAGCACGCCCTTGACCGTGCCGTACGTACCAACCGGCATGAACGCCGGGGTCTCGATAACCCCGCGCGGGAAGGTGATGCGGCCGCGGCGCGCGGCGCCATCGGTGCCGAGCAACTCGAAATCCATGCGGCTCATCGGATATTGCCTGCGACGGCACCGGCCAAGCGGTCCTCCTTCCCGGCGCGGGGGAACATCCTGTTCCACGCGCCGCCGCGCGCCATCCAGGGCGCGCTGTCCGGAGTGCCCGGTCGGCACGCCCTGCTCTTCATGCCTGCATCGCGACTCATGGCTGCGCCTCCGGGAACAACAGCATCGCGTCGCCATAGCTGAAGAAGCGATAGCGCTCGCGCACCGCGTGCTCGTAGGCGGCAAAGATCCGCGACTTGCCGGCGAACGCGGAGACCAGCATCAGCAGCGTGCTTTCCGGCAGGTGGAAATTGGTGAGCAGGGCATCCACGCTGCGGATGCGATAGCCCGGGAAGATGAAGATGCTGGTCTCGCCGGCGAACGGTTGCAGCTCGCCGTCGACCAGCGCGCTCTCCAGCGCGCGCAGCACCGTGGTCCCCACCGCGACCACCCGGCCACCGGCGGCGCGGGTCCTGCGCACCTGCGCGACCAGCTCGGCGCCGACGTTGATCCACTCGCTGTGCATGCGGTGCTCGCGGATGTCGTCGACCCGCATCGGCTGGAAGGTGCCGGCGCCGACGTGCAGGGTCACGTGCCCCAGCTCGACTCCGCGCGCGCGCAGGGCCGCCAGCAACGCATCGTCGAAATGCAGGCCGGCGGTCGGTGCCGCGACCGCCCCCACCTGCCTGGCGAACACGGTCTGGTAACGCTCGGCATCGTCGCTGCCGGGTTCGCGCTGGATGTAGGGCGGCAGCGGCAGGCGGCCGGCGTGCAGCAGCCAGTTCTCCAGCGGCTCCGGCAGGTGGAAGCGCAGGTGCCAGAACCCGGCCGCGTCGCGCGACAGCACTTCCGCCTCGCCACCGGCGTCCAGGGCGATGCGGCTGCCGGGTTGCGGCGGCTTGCTGACGCCCAGCTGCGCGCGGGCTTCCTCGCCGGGCAGCAGGCGCTCGATCAGGATCTCGACCCGCCCGCCGGTCGCCTTCTGCCCGAACAGCCGCGCCGGGATGACCCGGGTGTCGTTGAACACCAGCAGGTCGCCCGGCTGCAGCAGCGACGGCAGGTCGCGCACCTGGAGGTCGGCGAAGGCGGCATCGCCCGGCGGCACCAGCAGCAGGCGGCTGGCGGAACGCTCAGGCAAGGGCGCCTGCGCGATCAGCGCCTCGGGCAGCTCGTAGTGGAAGTCGGACTTCTTCAAGGCGGGGCGTGGCGTGGACGGCCGCGCATTGTAGGCGGCGCGGCCTAGCGCTCGAACTTGGTGGACAGGATGATCGAGGTATTGGTGCGCTCGACGCCGTCGATCGCGCCGATCCGGTCGGTCAGCACGTCCATCTCGCCAACGCTGGCGGTGACCGCCAGCGCGATCAGGTCGTGGCCCCCGCTGATCGAGTACAGCACCCGCACCTCGTGCATGCCCTGCAGGGACTTGACCACCGAGGTCATCTGCTTGGGCCGCAGGGTGATCAGGATGTGCGCGCGGATGCGGTTGCGCTCGAGTTCGTCATCGATGCGCACGGTGTAGCCGCGGATGACCCCCTGCTGCTCCAGCCGGGCGATGCGGTTCTGCACGGTGGTGCGCGACAGCCCCAGCTTGCGGGCGATGTCGGCGGTGGTGGCGCGGGCGTTCTCGCGCAACAGCGAGAGCAGGAGTTCGTCGGCGGCGGAGATGCGCATATCGCCGGATCATACCGTCGATCCGCCCGGATTGCCCGGCGTTCCGGGCGATTCACCCCTACCGATCGTCCGCGATCCCGCGATAATGACGGTTTGCCGCGCGCGGCCCGGCCGCCGGCGCTCCCCGGGAGACCCCAATGAGCCTGATCGACACCCTCGCCCCGTTGCGCGCCCATGGCGGCATGCGCACCACCGGCCTCGACGACGCCACCCTGCTCGCCTTCGCCGACCGCGACCCGCAGCTGGCCGAGGCCATCTCCGCCGCCGCCGAGGCTTATGCCGCCGTGCGCGCGGAATTCCCCGCCCTGCTGGACATGGAAGAGGATGCGCAGCGCGCTAAGGTGCAGTCCGGCTTCGTCAATTTCTACTCGCAGGACAACTCCAACCCGTACGTGGCCCTGGTCGCGCGCGGCCCGTGGATCGTCACCCTCAAGGGCGCGGTGGTCTATGACACCGGCGGCTACGGCATGCTCGGACTCGGCCACGCGCCGGCGGCGGTGATCGAGGCGATGGCCAGGCCGCAGGCGATGGCCAACATCATGACCCCCAACGTCTCCCAGCTGCGCTTCGCCAATGCGATGCGCGCGGAGATCGGGCAAACCCGCGGCGGCTGCCCGTACGCGGCCTTCCTGTGCCTGAACTCCGGCTCGGAATCGGTGTCGCTGGCGGCGCGCATCGTAGACGCCAATGCCAAGACCCTGACCGACGCCGGCGCCCGCCACGCCGGCAAGGCGATCAAGCGCGTGGTGGTCAAGGGCGCCTTCCATGGCCGCACCGAGAAGCCGGCGCTGTATTCCGACTCCACCCGCAAGACCTACGTGCAGCACCTGGCCAGCTTCCGCGGCGAGGACAGCGTGATCGCGGTGGCGCCCTACGATGCCGACGCCCTGCGCAAGGCCTTCGCCGATGCCGACGCCAACGGCTGGTTCATCGAGGCGATGTTCCTGGAGCCGGTGATGGGCGAAGGCGACCCGGGCCGCAGCGTGCCGGTCGATTACTACACCCTGGCGCGCGAGCTGACCCGCGCGCACGGCAGCCTGCTGCTGGTCGACTCGATCCAGGCCGGCCTGCGCGCCACTGGCTACCTGTCGATCGTCGACTACCCCGGCTTCGAGCAGGCCGAGGCGCCGGACATGGAGACCTATTCCAAGGCGCTCAACGCCGGCCAGTACCCGCTGTCGGTGCTTGCCGTCACCGAATCCGCCGCCGCGATCTACAAGCGCGGCCTGTATGGCAACACGATGACCGCCAACCCGCGCGCGCTGGACGTCGCCTGCGCCGTGCTCGGCCAGCTGACCCCGGCATTGCGCGCGAACATCCGCGATCGCGGCACCCAGGTGCTGGCGATGCTGGAGGCGCTCAAGGCCGAGCTCGGCGGCCGCATCACCAAGGTGCAGGGCACCGGCCTGCTGTTCTCCTGCGAGCTGGCGCCCGGCTACAAGGGCTACGGCACCGGCTCCACCGAGGAATGGATGCGCGAACAGGGCATCGGCGTGATCCACGGCGGCGAGAACTCGCTGCGCTTCACCCCGCACTTCGCGGTCACCGAGGCGGAACTCGCGCTGGTCGTGTCGATGGTCAAGCGCGCGCTGCTGGAAGGGCCGCGCGAGGCCATCGCCGCCTGATCGAAGCGGCGGGCGCCAGCGCCCGCCACCTTCGGCTCAGGGCGCGCAGGCCGCCAAGCCCAGCGCCTTGCCGACGTCGCGCATGTCGAATGCGGCGACCGCCTGGTCGTCGTGCAGCGCGTAGAACACGCCCTGCGGGAACCGCGCGTTGCCGCGCTGCTCCAGCCAGATGCCATCGGTATTCGCTGTCACCGCGCCGGCGAACGCGCCGAGGTGCGCCAGCGTGCGCCGATCGAACACGTGGAACAGGCTGCGGTCCTTGAACTGGTCGGTGGCGATCCAGTAACCGCCGCCATCCGCGCAGGCCATCAACGCGATGCCCTCCGCCTGCGCGCGGAACAGGCCGGCACCGATGTCGCGCCCGGCGTAGCGGCCGTCCGACAGGCGGTACTCGCGCAGGCGAGTGCCGCTGGCGACGTCTTCCTCCGACAGCAGCAGGCGGTCGTTGGCCGGGTCCGCCCAGGCCGACTCGGCGATGCGGATCGCGCCCGCCGGGGTGGTCTCGCCGAAGGTCTGCACCAGCGCCGCCTGCCAGCGGCCGCCGGCCTGCGACAGCTGGTAACGCCGATAGCGTTGGCCGAGGTCGGCCAGCGGCGGCACCGTTTCCTCGTCGGCGCCCAGCATGTAATTGTCGCTGGCGATCACCTCGATGCCGCCGTCCTTGGCGCGCGCCCACAGCCCGTAGGGCTTGCGCAGCTCGGCATCGCCGAATGCCAGCAGCGGGGCGAAATCCGGCAGCGACAGCGCCTGCACGCGGTGGTTGTCGCGCTCGACCACCAGCGCGACATCGCCGACCACGGCGATCCCGTTCGGGCGATCGAATTCGCCCAGTCCCCTGCCGGTGCGACCGACCGTGCGCAGGCGCTTGCCGGTGTCGCCATCGAAGACCACCAGCGCATTGCCCTTCTTGGCGGTGGTGATGACCCAGCGGCGACCGTCGGGCGCGGTCCAGCTGGCCGGCGAATCCAGGTTGTCCGCGGGCGTCGACGCGGTGACGAAGGCTTCGCGCACCACCACGTGCGGCAGGCCGGCGGTGGCGAGCATCGGCTCGTGGCTGGCCGCTTCGTCGGGCTCGCGATCCGCCGTCGGGATGTCGGTCGCGCAGGCGGCCAGCAGGCAGGGCAATGCGAGCAGGGTGAGGCGTGGGGGCACCGGTGGATCTCCATGGGAAGCGGGCGAATCGCGCCGTTGTAAGACCGCGGCATGACGGTTTCGTGTCAGCGACGACACGCGGCCACTGTCATCGAAGCGGCATCCGGCTGTCATCCCATCGCCATGCAAGCTTCCTACAAAGGCGCATTCACTTTCATCCAGGGGATGCTGTCCATGAAACGCAATGCGCTGGCCATCGGCCTGTCACGCGCCCTGCTGTGCCTCGCGCTGCTGCCCGCCGGGCAGGCGCTGGCGCAGGCCCAGGCGCCCGATGGCGCCAAGGACCCGAAGCCGACGCCGAAGGAACTGGACCGCGTGGTCGTGCAGGGCGAGATCGCCTATCGCGACCGCACCGACGCCACCCCGCCGGTCCTGACCTACGACCTGGAGTACTTCCAGCGCTTCGAGCCCAACACCGTGGGCGACATGCTCAAGCGCGTGCCGGGCATCGCCTTCGTCGGCTCCGACATCATGGAATACGACGGCGCGATGCTGCGCGGCATGGCCGCCGGCTACACCCAGGTACTGATCAACGGCAAGAAGGTGCCGGGCGCGGGCGACGACCGTTCGTTCTGGGTGGACCGCATCCCGGCGGAAATGGTCGACCACATCGAGATCCTGCGCAGCAACAGCGCCAACCGCAGCGGCGATGCGATCGCCGGCACGGTCAACATCGTCCTGCGCGACGCCTACGTGTTCGACGGCAGCTACATCCGCGCCGGCCTGAACCGCTGGTTCGACGGCGAGGTCAACCCGACCTTCGGCGCGGTGACCAGCGGCGACTTCCTCGGCGGGCGGATCCTGGCCGGGATCAACGTGCAGGACCGCTACCGCGGCAAGCTCAAGCGGTCGGACCGGTTTTCCGATCCCACGATGGACGCGCTGACCAGCTTCGAGGACCAGGACGAGGTCAAGGACGGCCGCGACTATTCGGGCAACCTCTCCTACAAGGCCGACGTGGGCGACTCCGGGCGGCTCGGCATCGAAGGCTTCTTCGTGCGCACCGACCGCGACGTCACCGAGGTCTCCCGCGAAGTGGAATACGACGATGGCGACGTGATCGAATCCAACGTGCCCGGCTTCTCCCCCGTCGACCAGCGCAACTGGGGCGTGGGCCTCGACTACAAGTTCGACATGGCCGGCGGCACCACCAAACTGGAGCTCGACCACGCGCGCTTCAAGGACGACAGCGCCGAGCAGGAAGAGAAGGTCGAGTACGTGAACGGCGCATGGGATGCGGCCGAGGGCGAGGCCACGGCGGTGGACGCCGAGGACGCCGAGACGGGCTTCAAGGTCGCGCACCAGCGCGCGCTGGGTAGCGCCGAGCTGGAGTTCGGCGTGGACTGGCGGCGCAAGGAGCGCGACGTCGCGTACACCAACTACGAATGGGAAGCCGAGGCCGAGGGCGACCCCGTGGCCTACGCGCTGGACGGCACGGTGGCGTCGGTCATCGAGGAAAAGCGCCTGGATCCCTACGTGATGCTGTCGGGCAAGCGCGGCGCACTGGCCTGGGAAGCCGGCCTGCGCTACGAGACCACGCGCACCGACATCCGCTACAGCGAGGATGGCGCACTCGAGGGCGCCACTCGCAACGACTACGACGTGCTGCTGCCCTCGCTGCACTTCAAGTGGGACCTGGGCGAGGCGACCCGCGCCAGCCTGTCGCTGGCGCGCAGCCTCAAGCGCCCCAACTTCAACGAGCTGGTCCCCGCGCTGCTGGACGGCGAGTTCGGCGACAACGACTACATCGGCAACCCGCTGCTGGAACCGGAAACTGCCAGCGGGATCGACCTCGGCTTCGAGCACCGGCTCGGCAAGCACGGCGTGGTCGGCGTCAACGTGTTCTACCGCGACGTCAAGGACCTGATCGAACTGGTCAATACCGGCGAGTGGAGCGAGGACGCGCAGGACACCTACGCCAAGGACCTGAAGAAATTCCTCAAGGCCAACCCCGGCAAGACCGCGGCCGACTTCGCCTTCGATCCGGAGAGCTTCGTCTATACCTCGGCCAACGTCGGCGACGGCAAGGTCTACGGCATCGAGTTCGACCTCTCCACCCCGCTGACCGCGCTGGGCCTGCCCGACACCGGCGTGTTCCTCAACTATTCCTGGCTGGACAGCAAGATCACCGACTTCCTCGGCGAGCGGCGCTTCAACGACCAGGCACGCAGCGTCTTCAACATCGGCTTCATCCACGACATCCCGTCGATCGCCGCGAGCTTCGGCGCCACCTACCGCAGCCAGGGCGACGCGTTCAGCCGGATCCTTGCCGAGGAGGTCACGGTGAAGTACGGCGCGGACCTCGAGGCCTTCGTCGAGAAGCGGTTCGGGCGCTCGGTGTCGGTGCGGTTGAGCGCGGCCAACCTGCTGGACGCGTCCAAGGACGAGTTCTTCCACAAGTTCGACAACCTGCCCGACCAGCTCGACCGCGACTACGACGAGTATGAACTGGAGACCGAGGAAGCCGGCCCGAGCTACCAGCTGGTGGTGCGCTGGGCGTTCTGAGCGATCGCGCACCCGCACTGCGGACAGCCGGCCACGCGCCGGCTGTTCCGTTCCCGGCGGCGGGAGGTTGCGGCACACTGCGCGCACCCAGGGGAGCCCGCGCATGAAGACCGTCGAAGTCGACCACCCGCTCATCCGCCACAAGCTCGGCAAGCTGCGCGACATCGGCACCGACCCCGTGCATTTCCGCCAGCTGGCGGGCGAGGTCGCCGCGATGCTGGCCTATGAAGCCACCCGCGACATGCCGGTGGAAACCCGCACCGTGCAGACCTGGGCCGGGCCGCTGGAGGTGGCGCACGTGCGCGGCGAACAGGTCACGCTGGTCCCGATCCTGCGCGCGGGGCTCGGCTTCCTGCCCGGCGTGCAGGCCATGCTGCCGTCCGCCGCGGTCAGCGTGATCGGCCTGCGCCGCAACGAGGCCACGCACCAGCCCGAGACCTACTACGAACGGCTGGCCGACCACATGGGCGAACGCACGGCCATGCTGATCGACCCGATGCTCGCCACCGGCGGCAGCGCGATCGCCGCCATCGGCATGCTCAAGGCCGCCGGCTGCACCCGGTTCAAGTGCCTGTTCCTGGTCGCCGCGCCGGAGGGGCTGCGCGCGCTGGAAGCCGCGCATCCGGAGATCGAGGTCTACGTGGCCGCGATCGACGAGCGCCTCAACGACGACGCCTACATCCTGCCCGGGCTGGGCGATGCCGGCGACCGCCTGTTCGGCACGCCGGTCGATTGAACCCCACTCAGCGCAGCGAGAGCCACAGCCCGGCCAGCGCCATCAGCAGGAACACCAGCCAAGTGAGCGCGGTGCCCCAGAAGCGGCCGATGGAATAGCCCCCGCCGCGCGACAGTCCCACGGCGTGCAGCGCCCGGCCCAGCAGCAGCGCGCCGCCGAACGCCCAGGTGGCCGCGGCCGGCAGCCCGCACAGCTCCAGCAACGCCAGCACCAGCAGCGCGAACGGCGCGTGCTCGACGAAGTTCCCGTGCACGCGGATCTTGCGCGCCAGCGCCTTGTCGCCGCCGTCGCCGAGGCCGATCCGGTGCGCGTGCCGATGCCGCGAGATCGGCACCAGCAGGGCCAGCATCAGCAGCACGTGCAGCGCGGCGAACAGCAGGGTGATCTTCGGCATCGGGCGACCTCAGGCAGCCAGCGCGCGGGCATGCAGTTCGGGATGCTCGTGCGCGGTGCCGAACTTCCCCTTGTCGTCGCGCACGACCTGCGCCAACGCGCAGCCCGGGTCGTGGGTGAAGAACAGATGCACGTTGCGCGCGAGCTTGTCTTCGAGGAAGGCGCGCTTTTCGTCGATCAGCAATTCGGCGTTGCGGTCGTAGCCCATGGTGATCGGCACGTGCACCCACGGCCGGCCGGGGATCAGGTCGGCGCAGAACACGACGCCGCCGTGGGCCTGCCCGTCCACCCGCTCCGGCCCGGCGATCTCGGCCAGCAGCAGGCCGGGCGTGTGGCCATCGCTGTGGTGGAAGCGCACCGCATCGCCCAGCGCATCGCAGCCGTCGCCCTCGACCAGTTGCAGCCGTCCGCTCGCCTCCAGCAGCCCCGGCAACTCCGGGATGAAGCTGGCGCGGTCGCGCGGATGCGGGTCCCGGGCGCGCTGCCAGTGCGCCGCCCCGACCACGAAGGTCGCGTTGGGGAACAGCAACGATGGCGCGCGCCCCTCGGCCCATGGCGCCAGCAAGCCGCCGGCATGGTCGAAGTGCAGGTGGCTGAGCACCACCACGTCGATGTCTTCGTGCGAGAACCCGGCCGCGGCCAGCGAGTCCAGCAGCACGTGGCGGTCCTCGACGATGCCGTAGCGCTCGCGCAGCCCGGGCGCGAAGAACGCCCCGATCCCGGTCTCGAACAGCACCGTCTTGCCGTTCAACGGGCTCGCCAGCAGCGCGCGGCAAGCGAGGTCGATGCGGTTGCCGTCGTCCACCGTCGCCCAGCGCGCCCACAGTGCCTTCGGCGCGTTGCCGAACATCGCCCCGCCATCGAGCTTCTGGGCATTGCCGAGGATCGACCAGAGTTTCATGCCATTCGTCCCCATCGGTTGCGCGTCCGGCCCTTGCGGCGTGCCGGTCGCAGGCGTATCAACACTGCGTTGGCGCAAGCTTACGGGAGGATCCGGTGGCCGGACGATTCCTGCCCTGCCTGGCGGTCGCGGCATGCGGCCTGCTGGCGGCCCTGCCCTGGCCCGCGCACGCCCAGTCGCGGGCGTTCGACGACATCCCCCGCATCGTCTGCGCCGAGGGCATCGAACCCTACCTGCCCGGCGATTACTACTTCTGCGCCGCCAACAAGGCGCTGCAGGCGGGAGATCCACGCAAGGCGGTGGCGATGTACCGCGAATCGGCGCGCTGGGGCGACAAGCGGGCGATGTTCAACCTGGGCCTGCTGCTGGTGCGCGGCGAATCGGTGGCGAAGGACGAGGCGCAGGGCCTGGCCTGGCTGGCCCTGGCCGCGGAGCGGCCGCGCGACGCCCTGCACCGCGAGGTGCTGGCCGGCGCATGGCAGGCGGCCTCGGCGGAAACCCGCGCACGCGCCAATACCCTGTGGAATGGCATGAAGGCGCAATATGCTGATCGCGTGGCGCTGGCGCGGGCGCTCGAGCGCTACGAGCGCGCGACCATGCAGATGCGCCGCGAGGGCCAGCGCGACCCGACTTCGGCCAAGTGGATCGCCGGCTTGCCGCCGGCCCAGCTCGGGGGCGGCCTGCTGGCGGCGCTGGACGAAGCCGCGCAAACCACCCTGTTGCGCCCGGTCCCGGGCCGTCCCGGCCAGGTCAACGTGGGCGCGCCGGAGAAGGTCGCGGACGTACCACCCGCGCGCTGATCAACGCGCCGGCGCCACCGTCGCCTTGCCGACCGGGTTGCGCGGGTCGCTGGCCGCGCGCAGCCGGTTCGCCGCACGATCCCACTCGACCGTGTTCATGTTGCCCCAGCTGTCGCTCGAGCGGCGCCCTGCGTTGTCCTCGCCGGGCACCAGCACGTCATGTCCCATCGCCCGCAGGCGGGCCACGACATCGGCCGGCAGGGCATTGCGCTCGGTGCCCAGCACGTCCGGCTCCCACTGGTGGTGGTAGCGCGGCAGCGCCGCGACCTGGGCCGCGTCCAGCCCATCTGCATAACCGAGCACGCCCAGCAGGACCATGGTGATGATGCGGCTGCCGCCCGGGGTGCCGAGCACCGCGACCTTGCCCGGCGACTCCATGATGGTCGGCGTCATCGAGCTGAGCATGCGCTTGCCCGGCTCGGGCGCGTTGGCATCGAAACCCATCACCCCGAACGCGTTCGGGGTGCCGGGCTTCAGCGCGAAGTCGTCCATCTCGTTGTTGAGCAGCACGCCGGTCCCGGACGGCACCAGCCCCGAACCGAACAGCAGGTTCACGGTCTGCGTGGCCGAGACCCGGTTGCCCTCGGCGTCGAGGATCGAGAAATGCGTGGTCTCCTCGTCCTCCAGCGGGGTCGGCTTGCCGGCCAGCAGGTCGCTGGGCGTGGCCTTGTCGGGGTTGATGCCGGCGCGCAGGCCGGCGGCGTAATCCGGCGACATCAGGGTCCGCATCGGGATGCGCACGAAGTCGGGGTCGCCGAGGTAGAACGTGCGGTCGCGGAAGGCGCGGCGCATCGCCTCGACCACCAGGTGCACGCGCTCGGCCTCCGGCAGCGCCTTGAGATCCCATGGCGCCAGGATCTGCAGCATCTCGGCGAGGGCCACGCCCCCCGACGAGGGCGGCGGCGCGGTGACCACCCGCCAGCCGTCGTAGTCGAACGCCAGCGGCGCGCGCTCCTTGACCTGGTAGGCCGCCAGTTCCTCGGCGGTCCATGCACCGCCCGCGGCCGCCACGCCCGCCAGCAGGCGCTGGGCGGTGGTGCCGCGGTAGAAACCGTCGGGGCCGCCGCTGGCGAGGCGCGCGAGCGTGGCCGCCAGCTCCGGCTGCCGGAACAGGTCGCCTTCCTTCGGCGCGCGGCCGTTGCGCAGGAACACCTCGCGCGTGCCGGGGTAGCGCTCCATCACCTCGCGGCGCTGCATGTAGCCGTTGGCGAAACGCGCGTACACCGGGAAGCCCTCGCGGGCGATGCGGATCGCCGGCGCCAGCGACTTCGCCAGCGGCAGCCGCCCGTACTTGCCCGCCACGTGCACCAGCGCGGCCGGCAGCCCCGGGATGCCGGCCGCCCACGGGCCGTTCTCCGCGCGGTCGCGGTCGAATTCTCCATCGGTGGTCAGGTAGCGCGCCGGGGTCGCGGCCTTTGGCGCGGTCTCGCGCGCATCGACGAAGACGTCCTGGCCGCTGCGCGCGTCGTGTAGCAGGAAGAAGCCGCCGCCGCCGAGGCCCGAGCTGATCGGCTCGACCACCGACAGCACCGACGACACCGCGACCGCGGCATCGAAGGCATTGCCACCTTGCCGGAGCATCTCGATGCCGGCATCGGTCGCCAGCTGGTGCGCCGAGGCGACCGCGGCACCGGGCGGCAGCGGGTGCGTCGACTTCGGTTGCGCCATCGCCAGCAGCGGCGCCAGCAACAGGACGAGGATGGCGATGCTGCGGCTCATGCGGCGTTCCCTTGCAGGCCGGCGAGCTTCGCCAGCAGTTGCGCGTGCGTTTCGGGGTGGTCGGGGTCGGGATCGATGCATTCGACCGGGCACACGACCACGCATTGCGGCTCGTCGTGGTGGCCCACGCATTCGGTGCACAGCGCCGGGTCGATCAGGTAGATCTCCGGTCCCATCGAAATCGCCCGGTTCGGGCAGACCGGTTCGCAGACGTCGCAGTTGACGCAGGTTTCGTTGATCTTGAGCGACATGCCGCTTGCCCTCCCCCGCTTGCGGGGGAGGGCCCTTGCCGGGACCTGGCTTACTTCGCTTCGACGAAGATGTAGTTCACGCCGGCCGGGGTGACCGCGGCCTTGACGCGTTCGCCGTCGATCGGCGTGCCGATGTACACCACCTTGACGTCCTTCATGCTGCCCGGCGGGATCGGCTTGAACGCGGTCTCGATCATCTCCGCCTCCTTGGTGAAGGACGGCGAGGCGAACACCAGCATGTTGCCGCCGAGGATGCCCCGTCCAAGGTCGGCTTCGAGCTTCTCGAGCTGGCGTTCGTACTGCCCACCGAAGCCCTCGGTGGTCTCCGCCGGCAGGAAGTAGACGTACGGCGTGTTGGTGATGCCATCCATGTTGCGCTTGGCGACATCGGTCACGTAGGTGCGCCAGGCCGCGGTGTCGGCGGTCTTCGGCGCCGACAGCGGCGCGTCCACCTTCTCGGCCTTGGGGGCTTCTTCCTTCTTGCAGGCCGTGAACGGCAGCGCCAGGAACGCGATCACGAGCAGGCGGGTCAAGATCTTCATGGGCATTCCCCTTGGTGTGCGTGTGGTGGGTGTTGCGGGTGGGCTCAGGGCTCTGCGGCCCGGTTGCGCCGTTGCGCCTCGAGCGCCGCGGCGACCGCCGCGGGCACGAAGCCGGACACGTCGCCGCCGAGCCGCGAGATCTCGCGGACCAACGACGACGAAATGAAGCCGTACTGCTCGGCGGGGGTGAGGAACAGGGTCTCCACCTCCGGAATCAGGTGGCGGTTCATGCTCGCCATCTGGAACTCGTATTCGAAATCGGACACCGCGCGCAGGCCGCGCAGCAACACGCCCGCGCCGATGTCGCGCACGAAGTGGGCCAGCAGGGTGTCGAAGCCGCGCACCTCGACGTTCGCATGCCGCGCCAGCGCCTGCCGCGCCAACGCGACGCGCAGGTCCAGCGGCAGCGCCGGGCCCTTGGACGGGCTGGCGGCGACGCCGACGATCAGGGTCTCGAACAGGGGCGCGGCGCGATCGACCAGGTCCACGTGGCCGTTGGTGATCGGGTCGAAGGTGCCGGGATATACCGCGATGCGCCGGGCCACGCTCATGTCGTCAGGGGATCGCCGGGTGCCTGTCCAGCGTGCAGTGTAGCGCGCCGGTACAAGGCATAGCGCACGTCGCGGGTCCTGCCCTCGCGGTGCAGCCGCCAGTCGGCGGGCGGGCTGGGCGCGAGGGTCGCGGGGCTTTCCACGTACAGCCAGCCGTCGGCCGCCATCCGCGCCGGCAACCGCGCCAGTACCGCGGGCCACAGGTCGGCGGCGAACGGCGGGTCGACGAAGGCGAGGTCGAAGTGGTCGTCGGCCGCGTCCAGGCAGGCCAGCGCATCCATGCGCCGCACCTGGACGCGGTCGCCGGCCTGCAGCTTCGCGACGACCGCCTCCAGCGCCCGGGCCAGCCCGGGGTCGGCCTCCACCAGCACCGCGGACGATGCGCCGCGCGACACCGCCTCCAGCCCCAGCGCGCCGCTCCCGGCGAACAGGTCGAGGACCCGCGCGCCCGGCAGCATCGGCTGCAGCCAGTTGAACAGGGTCTCGCGGACGCGGTCTGAGGTCGGTCGCAGGCCGGTCACGTCGGGCACCGGCAGGCGCGTGCCGCGCCAATGTCCGCCGATCAGGCGCACGCTGCCGGGCGTCGTGCCGCGCGCGGGCGGGCGTCGGCCGTTCATCGGGGCGTCGCGGATGCGGGTGCTACCATGCGCGCCATTCTCGCCTATCGCCTGCGGCGCCGCGCCAGGCGCCACTTGCAGGCTCCTGCACGCCCCCACGCATGGTCAGCTGGTTCCGTCGCAACAAGCCCGAGTCCGCCGCCCCGCGTCGCCTGTCGACCGAGGACCTGGCGGCCGCATTCCCCGACGCGCCCGCCCCGGCTGGCGACGAGGTCGCGCCGACCATGCCACCCGCGCCGGTCGTCGAGACCCTGCCCGCGCCCGCGCCGCCTGCGGAACCCGCGCCAGCACCCGCCGCCACGCCGCCCGTGGCCCCGCCCGCGCCCGCCGGCAAGCCCGGCTGGCGCGAACGCCTGCGCGGCAGCGCCTTCGCGCGCAGCTTCGGCGGCCTGTTCTCGCGCAACCCGCGCCTCG
>ERZ1645192.1866-NODE-1866-length-17532-cov-7.630944_pt1 | contig 17532 bp, 15 predicted proteins | sample MGYA00575354_ERZ1645192 | MGnify/ENA primary metagenome ERZ1645192 (study PRJEB40844, sample SAMN11349763) | freshwater sediment metagenome | isolation source: river sediment | host: Sediment | place: India: Faizupur Khadar , New Delhi | collected 2017-02-21 ... | reverse complement strand
TGTTCTTTCCCCTCTCCGTCTGCTCGAACGCGGAGAAGATGCGCTCGCGGTCCCCGGGGAGGATGCCGCATCCGGTGTCCTCGATCTCGATGCCGATCCGGACTCCGGCGCCGTTCCCGCTCTCTCCGGGGTTCCTTTCCGCGGACACGCGCAGCGTCACGGTTCCCCGTTCGGTGAACTTCACCGCGTTACCGATCAGGTTGATGAGCACCTGACGGATCTTTCCCTCGTCCCCGCGAAGCACCAGCGGAACGTTCCCCTTTTCCTCGAGATGCAGCGCGACTCCGTACGAGCCGGTTCGGATGCGGAACATCCGTACGATGTCGTTGAGCAGCCCGTGAAAGTCGAAGGACTCCTCCGAGAGGGAGATGCGCCCCGATTCGATCCGCGCCATCTCGAGGACATCGTTGATGAGCGTCAGGAGGTGGTCGCCGCTCCGCGCAATGATGTCGAGAGCCGTCCGCTGCTCTTCGTTGAGCGTCTCGTCGTGCTGCAGGATTTGCGCGTAGCCGAGGATCGCGTTCATCGGCGTGCGGATTTCGTGGCTCATATTCGCCAGAAAGGCGCTCTTCGCGCGATTTGCGGCCTCCGCCGACTCCTTCGCCAGGTGCAGAAGCTCCTCTGTCCGTTTCCGTTCCGTGATGTCGAGCAGCGTTCCGGCGACCCTGAGGGGCTTTCCCTGCCCGTCCCGCTTGAAAACCATGCCCCGGTCCAGAACCCAGACGACGTCCCCCGTCCGCGAGATCCGTCGGTACTCGCACTCGTAAAAGGGAATCCGTCCCTCGAGATGATCATGCCAGACCTCGGACACCCGCGCGAAATCCTCCGGAGACACGACGCGTTCCCAGGTTTTCAGCTCCGGATGCAGCTCTTCCAGCGTATATCCGAGCATCGCCGCATAGCGGTCGTTGAAAATCGCCCGTCCCTGCTCGAAATCGAGATCCCACAGCGCCAGATCCGCGCCCCGCAGGGCGAGAGAAAGTCGCTCCTCGCTCTCCGCGAGCGCTTCTTTCGCTTTCCATCTGTCCGTCATGTCCTCGGCGGAACAGACGACGTAGTCGACCGCTCCCGTCTGTCCGATCTTCGGCGTTCGCGTCACGGCGAGCAGGCGCGACCTCCCCTGCCCGTCCCGGATCCACTCCTCGGAACGCACCTGGCGTTTCTCCGCGAACAACGCTTCGTTCCCTTCCAGGAGGACCGAAGCGACGTCTTCGGGAAGCGCCTCCCGAATCTTCCGGAATTCCATCTCCCCGACGGTCTTCCCGAAGAAGAGCGCGTGCGCCCGGTTGACGGCGCCGTAGGAATCCGGCGAATCGAGCCGCCAGATATGCGTCTCGACGGAGTCGTACAACACCCGCATCTCCTCGGACTTCTCCCGGTGCGCGAACACGAGCCTGCGGAACAGCAACGCGGCGGGAAGCGAGAGGACGAAGAAAAAGAAGCCCGTCAGGAGCGCGGCCCACGCCTTCGCCCGAAGCATCGCGTTGATGTGCGAAATGCTCCGGTCGACGCACGCGAGGTACCGGCGGCCTCCGGGAGAGGTTTCGGGCCACGCGACGGAACGGAACGTTCCCCATTGGTCTTTGTAACTGACGTAGCGGGGCGTCCCCGCCTCTTTCGCTTCAATGAACTCCTTCGGGACGTCGTCATACGGGTAGAAATACCAGGATCTCCGTTCCTTGGCCTCATCTTCCGTCACCGAAGGAGCGGAGAAGAAATAGCGCCCGTTTCGTTCGACCAGCGTGTACGCGTACACGAACCCGCCGTCCGTGGCGAAATCGCTCATCGCCTTCCGGTTCCGAAGCTCTTCGTCGTAGGAGATTGACGTCTCGTCCAGCGCCCTGTCGTGGAAGTCGGGCGAAAGCATGTATTTCAGACCTTTGGCCGCAAGCTTCAGCTGGTCGTCGACTCCCTGCAGGATGTTCTTCTCCTCCGAAATATACACAAACGCCACATAGCCCAGAACGCCGATCGCGTACAGGGTTGCGGCGAGAAAACTGACTTTTCGGAGTCTCCTGTCGGGGACATCTGCTCTCATGCTCTGACCTCCGGGAAGACCGCATCAACGCGGGCTCGGATAAAAGATTATTTTATCCCCGATTCCCGAATAAAAGCAATTCGGTTCATTCGACGCGTTCTACCGGCTCATCCTGTCGACGACCAGGCGCAGACGCTTCTGCGCCTCTTCGGGGAGCCCCAGACCGGGCAGATCCCGCGAAAGATCGTCCGGCGTCCCTTCGCCGCCGAGGTATCCGTTGACGCGGGCGACAGCCGTCGAATCGGCGAATTCCGTCGCGTCCGGATAGATCGACATCAGCGCGCTCACCAGAATCGTGTCGTTGCGCAGGTAATACTTCTGATGGTAGTCCTCCGCCCGCGTAAATCCCGCGAAGGGACGGATCTCGGTGAACACGGGGAGTCCGTATCGCGCTTCCATCGCGCGTTTCGCCTCCTCCGCGGCCTTCCGCTGTTCCTCGTCGTGGTGAAAGATCACCGACGCGTACTGGCGGCTCATCGAAGGAATCGCCGCGTTATGCGAGACGAAAAACACGTGAAGAAGCTCCCCGTACGAGATCGTTTCCGGGTCGAAGTCCACCTGGACCGTCTCGCTGTGCCCGTCGATGTTGTGGTACGTCGGGTCGGGAGATGTTCCTCCCGAATACCCGACTCTCGTCCGGAGAACGCCTCGAAGCAGCCCGAACCGGGCGTCCGATCCCCAGAATCACCCCAGCGCGAACGTCGCCGTCCTGCTTCCCGCGACAACGCGCATATCGATCGGCGGCCGTACGGGAGCGGACGCTTCCGCAATGCCGGCGCCCAGTATGGACGCCAGAACGGACGCGGCCATCACGACAAATCCCTTTCCCATCTTCCGACCCCTCCCCTTCACATGTGTCGCCGGATACGTTCCCTACCCGCGGGCCGACGACTCGCAGCTTCCGAGAAAATCCTCGAACACGGCGATCGCCGCGGGGTAATCCCTCCGGCCGAGCCCGATCCGGATATGGTTCCAGTTCACGTCGAACACCGTATCCGGAAGCACCATCAGATTCCGTTCCTCCACCACGCGGCGGCAGAATTCGGCAACCGGGATAGTCTCCGACAGCTTCGGGAAGGCCGTGGACCCCCCGAGCGGAGGCGCCCAGAAGAGCGACTCCGGGTGACGCGCGAACACGGCTTCAGTCAGGCGCAGATTCCCGCCGACGAGGCGGCGGCTGCGATCCAGAATGCGGTCCGCGTTCCGCAGCGCGATAATCCCGAGGATCTCTCCGGGCGCGTTCATGCAGATCGTCGTGTAGTCCTTGAGCGACGCGACGCGCCTGAGAAACGCGCGGTCCTGCGAACAGAGCCATCCGAGCCGCAGCCCGGGGAGCGCGAACCCCTTCGAGAGACCGGAAAGCGAGGCTGCGTAGGGCAGAAAATCGCAGGCGGCCGGGAGAACATTCGCGGCGCTGTGCTCCAGCCCCCGGTACATTTCGTCGGAGAGCACGAAAATGCCCCGTTTCGCCGCCTGATCGAGCACCGTCAGGTATTCCTCCTCCGTCGGGATGAAGCCCGTCGGGTTGTGGGGAAAATTCAGGACCAGGATCTTCGTTTCGGGCCGGAACAGGCGGAAGAGTTCCTCGATGTCCAGGGTCCATCGTCCGTCCCGAAGGCGAAGCGTCCACGGCGTCACCTCGGCCCCAAGCGCCCGCGGAAGCTCGTGCAGCGACTGATACGCCGGCGAGACGGCGACGACATGGTCGCCCGGTTCCAGAAGCGCCATGAAGGTCAGCAGGATCGCCTCTTCGGGCGCGGCGGTCACGACTCCGTTTTCCTCCGCGTGCCGGTAGCGTTTCGCGATCTCCGTGAGGAGCGCGGGATGTCCGTACGGCTCGGTGTAGGAGAGCCGAAGCGTGCTCCACAACTCGCGGCATTCGTCGTCGGCCATTCCGAGAAGCTCCGTGAGCCCCAGGGGCTCGCAGTCCGAAGGCGAAAGCATGTATTGCACATGGAACTCGTATTTCGCGAAATATCGTTCCAGTTCGAACTCCCGTATTTTCACGAACATCCCTCCATATTTCCATCATCGGACAACGCCGGAACGAACATGAACGGTTCCGGCGTCGTCCGCTGCTCCTTCGTATGTTCTTCGAGCCACCGCGCGACGAGGCATTCTTTCTTTTCCCGGGAACACCTCTTGAGCGCCCGTTCCCGACGCATTGCGGCGGCCCTGTCGGCGGCGCGTTCGCAGAAGACCAGCGTCACGGGACGACGCCCCGCCGTGTACCTGGCGCCGCGCCCCGCGTTATGCGCCGCGACGCGCGATTCGACGCAGGTGCTCCACCCGGTGTACAGGCTTCCGTCCCGGCAGCGGACCATATAGACCGCGGGGGTCGCCGCGTCGCCGTTCACGACGACGCCCCGCCGTTCGTGATGACGCCTCCGGCGGCGACAGTGTCTCCGTCGTAGAGGACGAGACGCTGCCCCGGCGCGGGCGCGAAGACCGGAGGATCGAAGACGACGCGCAGGGTGTTTCCGTCGAACCCCGCGATACGGCACGGAAGCGGCTCTCCCTGCGAGCGAACCTTTCCTGTGAGCGAGCGCGCCCCGTCCATCGCGTCCGGAAGCAGGACGTTGACATCGCGCGCTTCGACGCACTCCCGGAAGATCTTCTTCCGCGGAACGAGAACGATCTCGTTCGTCTCCGGGTCGATCCGCGAGATGTAGAGCGGTTCGGGAAGGGCGAGCCCGAGTCCCTTCCTCTGCCCGACGGTGTAAAACGGAATCCCCTCGTGCCGCCCGAGCACGCGTCCGTCTTCCGCGACAAACGGCCCTGGCCTGTGCGGAAGATCCGACACGGCCTGACGGTAATCTCCCTGCCCCACAAAGCAGATTTCCATGCTGTCGGCGGCCGTTGCGACCGGAAGTCCCGCTTCCGCCGCGAGGGCGCGAGCCTCGTCCTTGCTCCTTCCGCCGAGCGGGAAGAGGATGCGATCCAGCCGTTCCCGCGGTATTCCGGCCAGAAAGTAGCTCTGGTCCCGCGACCTGTCGTCCGCGCGTGCAAGAAGGCATTCCCCCCCCGTCTTGAGAATGCGGGCGTAGTGCCCCGTCGCGACGAGCGGAGATCCGAGTTCGCGTTCGGCATAGTCCATGAGCAGACCGAACTTCACCCTGGCGTTGCAGTCGGAACACGGGTTCGGCGTCCGCCCCGACGCGTAGAAGCCGCGAAATGGCTCTGTTACGAACGCCCGGAACTCATCCGCGACGTCCAGCGCCACGTGCGGTATCCCGAGCAGCCGCGCAAGCGCCCGCGCTCCCTCGACCGCCGCTCCGGCGTCCGTTTCGGAATCGCTTCCGTCCGGAATCCGCATCGTCAGTCCGGCAACGTCGTATCCCTGCCGGAGCAGGAGAACGGCCGAAGCGGCGCTGTCCACGCCTCCGCTCATGAGGACCGCGACGCGTCGCCCGGCCGCCGCTTTCTTCGTTCCTTCGATACGTCCGATGCTCCGCACCCGCCCGCTCTCCCCCCGGCGCATACCCGAATTTACGGCCGATATTGTAAAGTATATCGCATGAAGACGCCCGGAGCCTTCCGAAAAAAACGCCGTAGTACGCAGGCGGTTCCGGTCAAAAACGGTACAATTTCCGGAGCGTCGCTTCGTTTATGAACGACGGCAATGACCGTGACGGGGAGGAGATTCGATGAGACAGGAAATACGGGACGCGGAGGATCGTCTGCTTTCGATCCTCCGTCCGATGGAACAGGCCGTCGTCGCCTACTCGGGCGGCGTCGACAGCGCGCTTCTCGCGACGGCCGCGCGCCGGGTTCTCGGCGACCGGGCCGTCGCGATCACCATCCTCTCCCCGACGTTCCCCGCCCGGGAGGTCGAAGAGGCGTCGGGCATCGCCGCGAAATCCGGAATCCGCCATGAAATCGTCCGTCTGAACGAACTCGACGACCCGACCTTCGCCGCGAACCCGGCGGATCGCTGTTACCACTGCAAAAAACGCCGCATCGCACTGCTTGAGACGTTCGCCCGCGAACGGGGAATTTCGTGGATTCTCGACGGATCGAACCTCGACGACCTCGGAGACGACCGCCCGGGGTACCGCGCCGTGCAGGAATCCGGAATGACGCGCTGTCCGCTGATCGAGGCCAGGATGACCAAGGCGATGATCCGGGAGCTCTCCCTCGAATGGGGGATTCCCGGCGATTCCCGGCCGGCGGCCGCGTGCCTCGCGTCCCGGATTCCGTACGGCGTCCCCCTGACAGCCGACCTTCTCCGCCGCGTCGAACGCGCGGAGGAAACGCTGCGCGCGCTCCTTCCGCCGGAAAGCAGAATCCGCGTCCGCACCACCGGAAGCGAGGGACGCATCGAAGTCGATCCGGGACTCTTTTCGTCGATTCTTGACGAAACGACGCGACGCGCGATCCTTGACGGGCTCAGGTTGGCCGGATACTCGCACGTGACACTCGATCTCGCGGGATACAGGCGAGGCGGCGCGTAATACCAGATGGCCGGAGACTTTCCTGCTGACACGAAACGCGACGCGAGCGCATTCCCTTTCAATCCCCCGAACGGAGCAGGCTCCGCCGTTCGGAAACCGCCGTCATTCATGCCGCCGATCCATTGACAAACAATTCTGTTCGTATAATAATGGGACGCAGTGTCCCATTATTGGGTTGACTGTCCCATTTTTCGGAGGCTTCGCATGACACAGGTCGACGCAAACGAAAAGGCAAACGGCGCGCTCAAGATGACCTCCATTATGGAGACGCTCTGTTCCTCCGGAAGGCCCCTCTCGGTCCGGGAGGTCGAAGAGTCCGCCGCCATCCCCAGAAGTACGGCCCACCGTCTGCTCCTCTCGCTGGAATCCTGCGGATGGGCCTTCCGCGACCCCCTTACGAACGGATATCGTCCGGGAATCCGCTTTCTCCTCCTTTCGAGCCGATCGTCGTTGTACGACGCCCTGATCCGCACCGCCGAACCGGAAATGACGGACCTCATGCGTTCCACCGGAAACACCGTCACCCTCAGCGTCCGGGAGGGATGTCTCGGGTTTTGCATCTTCACGGTCGAACCCGCGACTCCGGTCAAATTCACCGCTCGCAGGGGCCTGTCCGTCCCGTTGCACGCCGGCGCCACGGGGAAGATCCTTCTCGCCTACGCGCCGGAAGAGATTCGTTCCCGCGTTCTCTCGTCGCCGCTTCCCTCCCCGCTCGGAGGAGACGATGCGGACCCGGTCCGCCTGCGGGAGGACCTGGAGAGAATTCGCGCGCAGGGGTACGCCGTAAGCCGCGAGGAGTGGATGTCGCACGCAGGGGATATCAGCGTTCCGCTGTTCGACGGACGGGGGATCTTCGTGGCGCAGCTCGGCGTCGCGGGGATCGCGGAGAGCATCTTCGGCGGATTCGACGAAACGCTGCGCCGTCTCCTGAACGCGGCGCAAACCATCCGGAACAAACTCTAGCGGCGCGGAGGCGACGAAGGAATGGTGCAATCGAACGAACTGAACCGGGATGCCCGGACACTCCAGCTTGAAGGACCGCTTTCGGGAAGCCCTGCATTCGTCCCGGGAATCAGCCGGGCGCGCGGCGTGAGATTGACGCGGAGCCGGACGGAGACGCGGCTCGCTTTCCGGAACAGATTTCGGTGCGTCCGCGAGGTGCGCTGCCTGGGGCGGGAGCGTCACATCCGCTGCGGACACAATCTTCCGCACGACGCACAAATCGGACTGACAGGGGTGGTGCGGACGCTATGAACCTCTTTCTCGAACAGCTCTTCAACGGTCTTGCGATCGGAGCGATCTACGCGCTCATCACGCTGGGACTCGCCCTCGTCTACGGCATTCTCGGCGTTCTCCACGTCGCGCACGCGGGAATCTATACGATCGGCGCCTACGTTGGATACGGCGTGTTCGTCGCATCGGGAAGCCTCGCGCTCGCTTTCGCCGTCTCCATGGCGTTCTGCGCGCTCGCGGGCGTCGCGATCGAACGGTTCGTCTACGCCCCGCTGATGAAGTACCCGCCCTACGTGCCGCTGATCAGCAGCATCGCGCTCTTCATGGCCGTCGAGGAGATCTGCCGTCTCATAGCCGGGCCCTACGTGCTCTCGTTCAGCACGAATCTCCCCTTTCCGGCCCTTTCGTTCGCGGGAATCCGTTTTTCTCCGAACCTGGTCGGAATCTACGTCATTTCGGGCGTCATCTTCTTCCTGCTCTGGTTCCTGACGACAAGGACGGAGATCGGTCTCGCGCTGCGGGCCACGGCCATGGACGCGCCGATCGCGTCGTCTCTCGGGATCAACAGTTCCATGGCCGTCGACATGGCGTTCGCGCTCGGCTCGGCCATCGCCGCCGTCGCGGGAATCCTCGTCGGAATCTACTACAACGAGGTCCATCCGGACATGGGGGCGATGCCCGCGTACAAGTCGCTGGCGCTGATCGTCGTCGGCGGACTCGGCTCCGTCGAAGGCGCCGTCGCGGCGTCGCTGCTGCTCGGCGTGGCGGAGACGCTGCTGATCGGCTTCGCGGCCATCCCGCTCCCACGGGACGCGCTGGCCTTCATCGCGATGATCGTGGTTCTGATGTGGCGTCCGACGGGACTTTTCGGGGCGCGGTCATGACACAACCTTCCGGAGGAGGCGCCGGCGCATGAGCACCTATTTCGTCACGATCTCAACTTTTATCGCGATTCAGGCGATCGTCGCCTACGGACTCAATATCATCGTCGGGTACGCGGGGCAGATCTCGCTCGGGCACGCAGCGTTCTTCGGCATCGGCGCCTATACGGCGGGGCTGCTTTCCACGAAGGCGGGACTCTCTTTCTGGGCGGCGCTCCCGATCGTCCTGCTGATCTGCGGCGCGCTCGGCGTCATTCTCGGTCTTCCGAGCCTCCGGGTGCGGGAGGACTTCCTGGCCATCACGACGATCGGCATCAACTTCATCGTCGAAGCCGTATTCCTCTACGTTCCCTTCTTCGGCGGGGCGATGGGGCTCGGCGGCATCCCGAAGATCGTCTTTTTCGGCGTCCGTCTCAAGGGAGAATCGCTTCTCGCCCTCTGTCTCGTCTGTCTCGCGTTCGTGATCCTGATCTGCTGGTGGTTCACGAAAAGCTGGGCCGGTCTCGGCTGCCGCGCGATCGCTTCCGACGAGACGGCCGCGTCGAGCATGGGGATCTCCCCCGTCCGCTTCAAGCTCCTCGCGTTCGTGCTCGGAACGGTCATCGCGGGGCTCGGCGGCGCGCTCTACGCGCACAGGATGGGCTTCATCACCCCGGCGGACTTCGGCTTTCCCGTTTCGACGATGATGCTTTCCATTATTGTGCTCGGGGGAATGGGAACCCTGTGGGGGCCGCTCCTGGGCGCGATCATTCTCGGGGCGCTGCCGGAGGTCTTCCGGCCGCTCGCGGATTACCGCATGCTGCTCTACGGAGCGCTGCTGCTCCTGATGGTGCGTTTCCAGCCCGGCGGACTCCTCGGCGACGCGAGCGTCCTGATGAACCTTCTCAAACGCATGAAGGGAGGCGACCGTCATGCCGGATAACGCCCCGATCCTTTCGGTCCGGAATCTCTCGAAACGCTTCGGCGGCCTCCACGCCGTGGAGAGCGTCTCTTTCGACCTGATGAACGGCGAGATTCTCGGCCTGCTCGGACCGAACGGCGCCGGGAAGACCACCTGCTTCAACATGATCTCCGGCGTGTACACGCCGACCGAAGGGACGATCCATTTCCGGGGACGGCGCACGGACGGCCTCGAACCACACGAAATGGCCGGGCTCGGCGTCGGGCGCACGTTCCAGATCGTCCGCCCGTTCGCGGCGATGACCGTCGCGGAAAACGTCATGACCGCGCTCGGGCAGTCGAACTACACGGGGCTGCACGCCCTCGTCCGCGCATGGAACACGCGTGCGGCGCGGCTCCGGGCGGTGGAGCTTCTGGAACGGGTCGGACTCGCGGTGCTCGCCGACAGGAACGCGGGGCAGCTTCCGCTCGGCGACCACCGGCGCCTCGAGATCGCGCGCTCTCTCGCCCTTTCGCCGAAGCTCCTGCTTCTCGACGAGTCGTTCTCCGGACTCCGCCACGAAGAGATCGGCGTCATGGAGCGGCTCATTCGCTCGCTTTCCGAATCGGGTATTTCCATTCTCCTCATCGAACACAATATGAAGGTGGCCATGTCGCTTTCCCACCGCGTCGTCGTGCTGGACCACGGCAGGAAGCTCGCCGAGGGGAGTCCCGCCGACGTGGCGTCGAACCCCGACGTCATCGAGGCCTACCTTGGGAAGGGGGGAATCACGGATGCTGCTGTCGGTCTCTGACCTTACGGTCGCCTACGCCGGCGTCGAAGCGGTATCGGGCGTTTCCTTCTCCGTCGGCGAGGGGGAGCTCGTCTCGATCATCGGCGCGAACGGCGCGGGAAAGACTTCGATCCTCAACGCCGTGATGGGACTGGTCCCATCGTCCGGGGGACGCATCGAGTTCGACGGGACGAACGTCACCCGCCTTCCGTCCCACCTCCGGGCCCGACGCAGAATGCGCATCGTGCCGGAGCGCGCGCGCGTCTTCGCGCACCTGACGGTTCGAGAGAATCTGCTCGTCGGGGCCTACGGCCTCCGGAAGGCGATCGACCTGCAGAAAAAACTCGAATGGCTCTACGGCTTCTTCCCGGTCCTGGAGGAGCGAAGCGCGCAGCTCGCCCGCACGCTCTCCGGTGGAGAGCAGCAACAGCTGTCGATCGCCCGGGCGCTGATCTCCGATCCCAAGCTCCTTCTCGTCGACGAAATCTCGATGGGGCTCATGCCGAAGCTCGTCGAGACCGTCTTCGAGGCGCTCCGCGACCTGAACCGCGAGCACGGCATCACGATCCTGCTCGTCGAACAGAACGCGCTCGCGTCGCTCCGGATTTCCAACCGCGGATACGTCCTCGAAGCGGGACGCATCGCCCTCGAAGGGAACGCGGACGCGCTCGTCCGGGATGCGGGCGTCCGGGAGGCGTACCTCGGCATCTAGCTTCATTCACTGCGGCGTTACGACCGCTTCCGCGAAGAGGCGGCGATCTCTGGAGGAGGTGTGCACCATGTCATTCAGCAAGGTGTTGCGTACCATGTTCGTTGTCCTGTGTCTGTCGGCGCTTCTCGTCTCTGTCGCCGGCGCGGAGGAGACCATCAAAATCGGTCTTCTCGCTCCCCTGACCGGCAAGGCGGCCGATGACGGCCTGAACGTCAAGAACTCCGTCGAAATGGCCGTCGAAAAGCTGAACGCGGCGGGCGGCGTCCTGGGGAAAAAGGTGGAACTCGTGACGTACGATGACCGCGCCGAGCCGAAGGATGCGGTCGCGCTCGCCCACAAGCTCATCGAACAGGACAAGATCGTCGGATTCGTCGCTGGCTCCTACAGCTTCCCGACGCGCGCGGTCGCCCCGATCTTCCAGGAGGCCGAAGTGCCGCTCGTCGCGGCGTACGCGCTGCACCCGGACATCACGAAGGCCGGCGACTACTGTTTCCGCAACGGTTTCCTCGGCACCGTCGAGGGACGCGGTTGCGCCCACGTCGCCGTGAAGATGCTCGGTTCGAAGAAGCTCGCCCTGATCCACGCCGATAACGATTTCGGCCGTACGCTCGCCGAAGGCGCCCGGAAGTACGTCGAGAAATACGCGCCCGACACGAAGATCGTCCACGAAGCCGTCTATCCGTTCGCCGAGAAGGACTACACCCCCTATCTCTCGAAGATCAAGGCCGAAAACCCGGACGTCATCATCGCGAGCGGCTACTTCTTCCAGATGGGGCCCCTGCTCAAGCAGGCCCGTGAAATGGGAATCACCGCGAAGATCGTCGGTGAAGAGGGCGCGGATTCCCCGATCCTCTTCAACATCGCCGGAAAAGCCGCCGACGGCTTCATCATCGTCACGAACCTCGACCGCGACGACAAGCGTCCGTTCGTCCAGGAGTACCTCAAGCAATACAAGGAACGGTACGGCATCGACACCTGCATGACGGGCGCGTCCGGCTATGACGCGTTCCTGATCATCATCAACGGCATCAAAACGGCCGGAAGCCTCGAGCCGAAGAAGATCCGCGACGCGATCGCCGCCACGAAGGACTTCGACGGCATGACCGGCGTCATCAAGGGCTTCACCCCCGAACGAGAAGTCGTGAAACCGCTTCAGGTCCAGATCGTCAAGGACGGCAACTTCCGCCACTACGCGGTCATCGACGACCCCGAACTCATCGCGCAGTAACCTTCAGACTCCCCGGCAAACGAGAGAGCCGCCGACGTGAAACCGTCGGCGGCTCTCTCGTCTCAATCCGAATGCTTCGTCCGCGCTTCGCCCGTCAGCCGTTCGTCGCGACGACAACCGACTGCGCCAGCACCGCGGCCCCGACGGGGATCGCACTCTCGTCGGCGACGAACTTCGGGCTGTGCCACGGGTGAACCGCGCCGATCCCTTCGTTTCCGACCCCGAGCCAGAACAAGCAGCCGGGGATACGGTTCTGATACAGGGCGAAATCCTCGCCGCCCATCGACGGCGTCGCCTGAATGATTCCGCCTGCTCCCACAACGTCGGAGGCCGCCCGGAAACAGCAGGCGTAGGAAATGGCGTCGTTCGTCACGGCGGGCAGATCCCGGCGGATATTCACCTCGGCCCGGCACCCGAGCCCCGTCGCGACGGAAGCGGCGACAGTCTCGATCCTTGCGTGAAGCGCATCCCGGACCTCGGGCCGGAACGAACGGACCGTCCCCGTCAGTTCGACGTCTTCGGGGATCACGTTGTTCGCGACGCCGCCGTGGACCGTGCCGAAGGAGATCACGGCCGCCTCCAGCGGGTCGACGTTCCGGCTCACGATCGTTTGCAGGTTCATGACGACCGACGCCGCGGCGACCACCGGATCGGCGGACCGGTGCGGAATCGCGCCGTGCGAACCGACGCCGAGAATCCGGACTTTCAGTGTATCAACGGCCGCCATCAACGGCCCTTCCTTCAGGACGACCGATCGGGCCGGATAAGCGGGGTGGTTGTGCAGGCCGAAGATCATCGCTGCGGGCGGATCGGCGAGCGCGCCGTCCCGGAGGATCGCTTCCGCGCCTTTGTTGATCTCCTCCGCAGGCTGAAAGAGCATCACGACGCCGCCCGCAAAGCTCCCATCCTTTTTGGCTTCCGCAAGCATCCGCGCCGCTCCGAGCGCGCAGGCCGCATGGATGTCGTGCCCGCACGCATGCATGATTCCCGGGCATGTCGACGCGAATTCGAGCCCGGTGTTCTCCTGAACGGGGAGCGCGTCCATGTCGGCCCGGATCGCAATGACCGGAGCCCCGGGCGTTCCTTCGAGGAAGCCGTGGACGCCGGTCCCGCCGACCCGTCGGACGCGGTATCCCCACTCCTCCAGGAAAGCGGCGACGATCCCGCCGGTCCGCTCCTCCCTGAAGCTCAGCTCCGGGTTCCGGTGCAGATCACGCCGGACGTCGACCATCCAGCCGGAGAGCTCCGCGGCGCGCGCGGCAAAATTCATTCGCTCCTCCCGGAAGGAGTCGCGTCCACATACCTCCTCGGGACGCGCGGACTGATCATCGCGCCGATCGTCGCGACGATCGTGTCCAGTTTCTTCGCATATTCGTATATCGTGATCTCTTCGCTCCCCTGGCGTCCGATCAGGACGACCTCGTCTCCGACCGCGACGTCCGGGATGTTCGATACGTTGACCATGCACTGGTCCATGCAGATGCGCCCGACCACGGGGCAGCGGCGCCCCCGGACAAGAACGTCGGCCTTGTTCGACAGCGCGCGGGCGAAGCCGTCCGCATACCCGACGGGGAGAACGGCCAGCCGTTCATCCGAGGATGTCGTATAGGTCAACCCGTAGCTGATGCCGCGCCCCGCCGGAATCGTCCGGACCGCCGAAACGCTCGTCTTGAAGGCGAAGCCCGGAAGAAGCGGAATCGTGCGCGGGACGTCCTCCGTCGGATACATTCCGGCGACGAGCTGTCCCGGACGGACTCCGTCCATCGCCCACTCCGGCTTGTAGAGCGTTCCGCCCGAGTTGCAGCAGTGCCGGATCGGGATCCGGATCCCCTTGCGTTCGATCGCTTCAAGCGCATTCAAAAACACCGTGTGCTGTTCGACCGTATACGTCAGATCCGCGCTGTCGGCCGTCGCGAAATGGGTGAAGACCCCTTCGCATACGACTCCCGGCAACGAGGCGACTTCGGCGACCATCGACGCCGCGGCGTCGGGCGAAAAACCGATCCGTCCCATTCCCGTGTCGATCTTGATGTGGACGAGCGCTTTCTTCCCCTGTTTCACCGCGGCCGCCGAGAGGACGCGGGCCATCTCCATATCGGTGATCGACGCCCGGATCCCGTGCCGAACGTATTCGCCCGCGGCGTCGTAGGGAGACGCCCCGAGGACGAGGACGGCGTCCGTGACGCCGCCCGCGCGAAGCTCCATCGCTTCGTCGGCGGTCGCGACGATGAAGTAGTCCGCCCCTTCCTGCTTGAGCGCCCATGCGACCTGCACCGCGCCGAGGTTATACGCGTTGGCCTTGATGACCCCGAAGACGCGCGGTCCGGGCCCCTCGCACCCGCCCGGACGGATGTGTTTCATGATCGCCCGGTAGTTCGCCCTGACGTTGTCCAGCCGTACTTCCATCCAAGTCGGTCGTAATGTCATCGTCCTGATCTCCCTTCCCGTTCCGGAATGCCGATGCTCATATTCTTCTCAGTATAGTCCCCGGACGAACGCCGTGCAGCGTATTCCGGGTCACGACGATCCGCCCGTTCACGACGACGTGTTCGATTCCTTCCGGATACTGGTGCGGGTTCGTAAAGGTCGCCTTGTCCGTGATCGTCGCCGCATCGAAGACGACGACGTCGGCGAAGAACCCCTCGCGGAGCAATCCTCGGTCCCTGATGCCGATCTTCGAGGCCGGCATCGACGTAATCTTCCGGATCGCGTCTTCCAGCGACAGGAGCTTCTCCTCGCGGACGTACTTTCCGAGCAGCCGCGGGAAGGAACCATATCCTCTCGGATGCGGCCGGCCTCCCGCTCTCGGGGCCGTGACCCAGGAATCGGAGATCACAGCCGAAAGCGGGTGTGCGATGACCGTCCGGACATCTTCCTCGTCCATGCCGAAGAGCACCATCGTCGCCTCGGCCTTCACTTCGAGGAGCCAGTCGAAGAACGATCCGAACGGATCCTCCGGCTTTCGTCCGGCGATGATCTGTTCGAGCGACATCCCGTCGTAACGGGACGCGGCGCGGCACTCCGCGATGACGATATTCTTCCAGCCGATGCCGCGTATCCAGTTCTCTTCCTTCATCGTCCCGTCCCCGATCGCAGCCGCGAGTTGCGTCCGCGACGCCGGATCAGCAAGACGCCGCAGCATCTCTCCGATGCCGCCCTCGAGCGCCTGGGAAGGAAGGAGCGCCGTGATCGTCGTCATCGCCGCCGGGTAGGGGTACACATCGCATGTGACGTCCACTCCGCGGGCGCGCGCCTGCTCCATGATGCGCAGCGTCGCGTTCACCTTTCCCCAGTTGACGCGACCGGCGGCCTTGTGGTGGGAAATCTCCACGGGGATCCGGTTCGCCTCTCCGATCGCGATGGCCTCGTCGACGGACTCGATGAGCCGGTCTCCCTCGTTTCTGATGTGCGTCGCATAGACCGCGCCGAAGGGCGTGAGGACGCTCGCAAGCTCCGTCAGTTCCCGTTCGGTCGTGTAGCTTCCGGGAGGATAGATCAGTCCCGAGGAGAGTCCGAACGCCCCCTGTTCGAGTTCCTCCCGCAGAAGCTCCTTCATCCGGGCCATCTCGGCCCCGGTCGCCGGACTCGGCTCGAATCCCTTGACGGCGATTCGGAGCGTTCCCTGTCCGACAAGCGGCGCAATGTTCAGGATCGTCCCGGAATTCCGGACGCGGGTGAAGAACTCCGTCAGCGTGGACCATTCCCACCCGTAGTCGAACTTCTTGTCGAGGAACGGCTTGAGGTACTTGCGGACTTCGTCCCTGTGGGCGTCCGAAACCGGGGCCATCGAGAGGCCGCAGTTGCCCACGACGGACGTCGTCACGCCCTGCATGATGTAGCTCTCGGCGTCCGGAAAGGCCAGAACCGCATGGTCCACATGGTTGTGCATGTCGATGAAGCCGGGAGCGACCACCTTTCCGGATGCATCCACCGTTTCTTTCGCCGTCGCATCCGCAAGTCTTCCGATGGCTTCGATGCGGTCTCCGACAATGCCGACATCTCCGTGGCGCGAAGGATTCCCGGTACCGTCGCAAATGTATCCGTTCCGTATGATCAGATCGAACGATTTCAAACTACAGTCACCTCCAGAGTCTCACGGATCACCATGGCCCAACGACCTGTTGCCCGAGCAGCAGTGTGGGAAGCCAGCAGGACAGGGCCGGAATGAATGTTGTCAACAGAAGTGTGGGAATCCCGACGATTAACAGGAAAAGCAGCATGGGTTTGACGAGTTCCCCGTACGAGACCCCGGACAGCCGGGACCCGACGAAGATGGAAACGGCATACGGGGGCGTGACCACGCCGAGTCCGACGTTCACGATGATCATGGAACCCAGATGGACCAGGTTCATGTCGAGCTGGGATATGAGCGGCAGGATCATCGGCACCGCGAGGATCAGGATCGGAATTCCGTCGATGAACATCCCGAGAATCAGCAGGAAGACGTTCAGTGACAGCAGAATCAGCGTCTTGCTCTGGAAGAGCCCGAGGATTCCCTCAGCGAGCGCCTGCGCCGCGCCCTCCCGGATCAGCAGCCGCGTGAAGACGGTCCCGCCCGCGATCAGCAGGCCGATCATTCCGAGGCTGATCATCGTGCTCATCGTCGCATTCCAGAGGCTCTTCGCGTTCAGTTCCCGATAGGCGAAGAAACCGACCAACAGACAGTAGACGACAACGACGGCGCCGGCCTCGTTCGGCGTGAAGACGCCTCCGTAAATGCCGACGAGGATGACGATCGGCGCGCCGAGCGCCGGAAGCGCGGTCCACGTGGCGGTCTTCAGTTCCTTCAGTCTCGCAGTCATCCCGATCGCAAGCGGCGGAACCGTGACAGTCGGATCCATGTACCGGTCGCAGATGACATAGGTGAGGATTCCGTACCCGCGTGCGAGGCGCAGGCCGGGGAAGACTGTCGAAAGAAACACCGCGGCGATGGACTGTTGCGCCACGAGGCAATAGATCATCGCAGGGACGCTGGGAGGAATGAGATACCCGAGAAAACTGGCCGAACACAGCACTGCTGTCGTGTAGACCCGCTTGTAACCGTACTTTTCAAGACGGGGAACGAGCAACGGGATCAGCGCCGAAATGCACGGCAGCGAGGAACCGGTCAATGCGCTCATGATGAGCGTGGCCACCAGTCCGACGACGATCATGCCGCCCTTGACGCGTCCGACGACCGCATACGAAAAACGGACGATCCTGTCCGCAAGTCCCGCGTCGGAGATGAGTCCTCCGGCGAAGATGAAGAAGCCGATTCCCATCAACACGTAGCTGTCGAGGGAGTGATAGAACGCCCCGGACATGAAGGAAAGT
>ERZ1645192.1865-NODE-1865-length-17538-cov-11.606704_pt1 | contig 17538 bp, 16 predicted proteins | sample MGYA00575354_ERZ1645192 | MGnify/ENA primary metagenome ERZ1645192 (study PRJEB40844, sample SAMN11349763) | freshwater sediment metagenome | isolation source: river sediment | host: Sediment | place: India: Faizupur Khadar , New Delhi | collected 2017-02-21 ... | reverse complement strand
TCGTCAGGCTCATAACCTGAAGGTCACAGGTTCAAATCCTGTCCCCGCAACCAAAGTTTAAAAGCCCCGCGGCAAAACCGTGGGGCTTTTTGCTTGTGACGCGGATTCAACCGCGCTTGGCGCTCATCGCCTTGAACGCCGGGCGCTCGCCGCAGCGCGTGAGCCAGTCTTTCAGATTGGGATAGCGAGCGGCGAATTCCGGGGCGGCGCGCAGATAGCCGGCGACGGACGCGACATTCAGATCGGCGACGGTGAAGCGGCCGCCAACGAGCCAGCCGGATGTCAGCAGCGCGGTGTCGAGGACGCCGGTCGGTCCTTCAAGCTTCTTCAGCGCAGCTTCAACCTTCGCCTCGTCGCGCTTCTCGGGCGGCAGCAGGGCGCGATGGAACAGGACTTCGAGCGCCGGCCCTTCCATTTCTGTGACCGCCCAGAACGACCATTGCGTCGCCAGCCCGTCCTCGCGCACATCCTGTGGCGCCAGCGCGCCGCCGTGCTTGCGGGCGAGATAGAGATTGATCGCCATCGACTCGTAGAGATGGAAGCCCTCGTCGTCGATCGCCGGGACATGGCCGTTCGGATTGATGACGAGAAAAGCCGGCGTGCGCGTTTCGCCCTTGGCGAGATCGAGCGGGATGATCTGGTAGGCAAGGCCGAGTTCTTCGGCCATCCAGATGGCGCGGTTGGCGCGGGTGCGCGCGGAACCGTAGATTTTCAGATGACTCACATGGTCCTCCCGATTGTGGGAGGCCATGATTGGCCAGATCGGAGCTGGCTGCAATGGCGCGTGCGTCGCGCGCGCCTTGCTTCTTGCGTCAATTGGAGACGAGTTCGACGCGGACGCGCGCGACGCCCGCGGAGCGGAAGCCCAGCGCGTTGGCGGCGCCCTCCGAGACGTCGACAATGCGGCTGCGAATGAAGGGGCCACGGTCGTTGACGGTGACGATGGCGCTGCGATTGTTGCCAAGGTTCGTCACGCGAAGTTTTGAGCCGAAAGGCAGGCTGCGGTGAGCGGCGGTCATATGGCCGACGCGTCCGCCGGAGGCGGTCTTGCCGCGAAGATTGTAATAGGAGGCCTTGCCGGTCCAAACCGCGGCATCGGCTGTGTCATGGGCGGCAAAAGCCGGAAGAATTGCAAATGAAAGTAACGCAGTCCCAATAGATAATATCTTCAAACCAAAAGCCTCCAAAATGTCAGGGGTTATGGTCGTCATGCACCATTCGGCAAGGCGACGGGCGGTCTTAAAGATGGAAAATGGGACCATAATGAGGCGCGTCATTTTCCAGGCCGGGCGCCGCTCCGCTCTGTTCTTAGTGACGTCGGAGGAAAAACATGGATGAAACCAAAGCTGATCTGGAGCTGCGCCGGGCGTTGCCGCCCGCGCCTCGGCGCTTTCAAGGACGGTTTGTCGCGGTTGAACCGCTGGCGTGCGAGCGGCATGGCGCGGCGCTGTTCGCCAGCCTGTGCGGTCCAGCCAATGCGGATTTGTGGGCCTATACGGCCGATGGTCCGTATGTGGATCGCGACAGTTTTCTTGCCGCTCTCGATCGCAAGGCGGCGTCGCCGGATCCGCTCTTGTATGCGCTTGTCGATCAAGCCAGCGGAAAAGCGGCCGGGCAGGCGGCGCTGATGCGCATCGATGCCGCCAATGGCGCGATCGAGATCGGCTCGATCATGTTCGGCGCGCCGATTGCGCGCGCGGCGGCGGCGACGGAAGCGATCTATCTGCTGGCGAAACATGTTTTCGACGAGCTTGGCTATCGTCGTCTGGAATGGAAGTGCAATGAGCGCAATGCGGCGTCAAAGCGCGCTGCGGTGCGCTTCGGCTTCACCTTCGAGGGCGTTTTCCGCCAACATATGATCGTAAAGGGCCGCAACCGCGACACGGCGTGGTTTTCTATGCTCGACGGCGAATGGCCGCAGCGTCGCGCCGCGTTCGAAGCCTGGCTGGCGCCTGAAAATTTCGACGCCGAAGGCCGGCAGAATGCGCCGCTCGGGCGCTTCATGCCGCCGTCGGACTAGGGCGGATCAAAGCTTCTTCAGGCCGAGGTTCTTGCCTTCTTTCGGGTCCTTGTTCCAAACGCCGTCAGCGCTGCGGTCGAAATGCGTCTGGTGACCTTTGCGCGCGGTCAGCACGAGGCGGCCGCGGTCCAGCGCCCAGCCGGCCGGATCGAAAATGACAAGGCCCTGATCGCGGCAGGCCGGGGCCAATTGCGCCTTGGCGCCCTTCAGCCCGCGCGCCTTGTCGTCGAGCGTCAGCATGCAATTGGTGTCCTTGCCTTCGCGCAGGATGGCGTAGCGCCCGGCGACGTCGGCGGGCCGCGCCGCAGGCCCGGCATAGGGCGCCGGCGCTGCGGGGGCGGCCTGCGCCGTGACGGTCGGGCGCGGCGCTCCAGCGGCGGGCGGCGTGACGACCTGAAAGCCCGGCGTCGCCGCGCCGGCCTGCGCCACGCGCACAGGCGGGCGCTGCATGGCGGGCGCGAGCTCGTAGGTCTCGCCCTCGGGCCCCCTGGCGAGCAGAATGTCGCGATCCTGCGCGGGCGCGAAGGCCAGCACTTCCCGCCCGTCGCGCTCGATCATGCCGAGCTTGTTGGCGCCGACGAAGGTCCAGCCGCCCACTTCGCTGAGGATGGGCATGGCGCGGCGGCAGCCGGCCGGCATGGCGAGCGCAAGGCCGTTTTGCGCCGGCTCGTCGCGCAGCACGAGGCGGCACTTGCGGTTGGTGTCGTTGAGCGAAAGGTCCCATTGGCCGATGGCGGCGCGCGCGTCCGGCAGGTCGATTGCGGCTGCGGCGGCGAAGGGCGCAGCGCTCATGGCCATCAGGCAGGCTGCGGCTGCGATCGAGGTCTTGCGCGACTGCGCCATGATCAATTTCCTCCAATGGAGCGCGAAAGCTTGAGCGACGCGCCCGACTCATAAATCAAATGAAAGTCAATTTGCCGTTTCTTTCGTCGCAGGCCAAGGCGTCTCGGCGACGGGCGTCAGCGGACCCTTGCCGGCGGCGAAGGACAGCAGGTTGTCGACCTGCAATTGCCCCATGGCGTTGCGGGTGTGCTGCGAGGCCGAGCCGACATGCGGCAGGAGAACGACCTCCTCGATGTCGATCAGCGCCTGCGGCACATGCGGCTCGTTGGCGAAGACGTCGAGGCCGGCAGACTGAATGGTTCCGTCGCGCAAGGCCTCGATCAGCGCCTCCTCGTCGACGACGGAGCCGCGCGCGACATTGACGAGAACGCCCTGCGGCCCGAGCGCCTGCAGCACCGCCTTGTTGACGATCCTGGCCGAGCCGGCGTCGCCGGGCGTGACGATCATGAGAATGTCGCAGTCCCTGGCGAGAGACACGGCGCTGTCGCGATAGCCGTAGGCGACGTCCGTGCGCGGCCGGCGGTTGTGATACAGGATCGCGAGGCCGAAGGCTTCGGCGCGATGCGCGATCGCAAGGCCGATGCGGCCGAGGCCGAGGATGCCGAGCGTCTTGCCGCGCAACGTGCCGGCGGTGAGCGGAAAGGGCTTCTGCGTCCATTTGCCGGCGCGCAGATAACGTTCCGCTTCGCTCAGGCGGCGCGCCGCCATGATCATCAGGCCGATGGCGGTGTCGGCGACCTCCTCGGTCAGCACATCGGGCGTGTTGGTGACGACAATGCCATGCGCGCCCGCCCAGGCGGCGTCGATCTGGTCGTAGCCGACGCCGAAATTGGCGACGATCCGCAGGTTGGGAAAACGGCTCATCAGCGCGGCGTCGATGATCGGGCGGCCCGTGCCGACCGCCAGCGCCTTGATGCGCGGCGCGATTTCGGAAAGCAGCGCCTCGCTGTCGGGCGCTTCCCACAGTTTGTGAATCGTGAAGGCCGCGCCCAGTTTCTCGACGACGCTCGGCAGCAGCGGCGCGGGGAGCAGGATTTCGAAGTCAGGCATGGCGTTTCCCGTTGCTTTCATTGGCTTTTGGCGTATCACGCCGGAAAAATTGACTGAAGTCAAAGTGTCTGGCGCGCGCGGCAGGCATGATGGTCTTCATGTCGAAGCCCATCGCATCCCTCATTCTCGCCGAGCGCTCGGTTCCGCGCTACACGAGTTACCCGACCGCGCCGCATTTTTCCAACGCGGTCGACGCCAAAGTCGCCGCGCAATGGCTGCGCGACGTGCCTGGCAGCGCCTCGCTGTCGCTCTATCTGCATGTGCCGTTCTGCAGCGCGATCTGCAATTATTGCGGCTGCAACACCAAGGCGGTGCGCAAGGAAGAGCCGCTCGACGAATATACCGAGACGCTGCTGCGCGAGATCGCGTTGATGGCGGAAGCGACGCCGGCGCGGCGCGTGACCGATCTGCATTGGGGCGGCGGCACGCCGAGCTTGCTGGGGCCTGAGCGGCTGTTGCGGCTGTGGACGCGGGTTTCGGCCTGTTTCGACATTTCGCCGGCGGTGGAGCATTCGATCGAGCTCGATCCGCGCACGGTCGATCAGGCGTTGGTCGAGGGCCTCGCCAGGGCGGGCGTGACGCGCGCCAGCCTCGGCGTGCAGGATCTCAACCATCATGTGCAGGTGGCGATCGGCCGCGTGCAGCCCTTCGAGATCGTCGCCGAGGCCGTGCGGCTGCTGCGCAGCGTCGGCATCGAGGCGATCAATCTCGATCTCATGTACGGCCTGCCGCACCAGAGCGAAGCCGACGTGCGCAAGACGGCGGAACTCGCCGCCAGCCTCAATCCGTCGCGTCTGGCGATCTTCGGCTATGCGCATGTGCCGTGGTTCAAGGTGCATCAGAAGCTGATCGACACGGCGGCGCTGCCGGGCGCGGCCGAGCGCATCGCGCAGGCCGACGTCGCGCGCGAGACGCTGGTGCAGCAGGGGTTCGACGTGATCGGCCTCGACCATTTCGCCCGTCCCGACGATCCGATGGCGATCGCTGCGCGCTCGGGCGCGTTGCGGCGCAATTTCCAGGGCTATACGACCGATCAGGCCGAAGCCCTGCTGCCGCTTGGCGCCTCCTCCATCGGCCGATTGCCGCAAGGCTACGTGCAGAACGCCTCCGACGTCGCCGGCTGGCGGCGGGCGATCAACGCCGGAAAGCTCGCCGTCGTGCGCGGCGTCGCCTTCTCGGACGAGGACCGGGCGCGCGCGGCGGCCATCGAACGGCTGATGTGCGATTTCTCGGTCGATTACGGCACGATCGCGCAGGCCTATCTCGGCCGGCTCGAAGCGCTCGACGATGCGGACGAGACGCTGCAGGGTCTGGTCGCCGACGGCGTCGTCGAGGTCGACGGCCGGCTGGTGACGATCACCGAGGCCGGCAAGCCGTTCATGCGGCTGGCGGCGGCGGCGTTCGATTCCTACCTGAAGGCCGGAACGGCGCGCCATTCGGTCGCCGTCTGAGGCCAACGCGCCTGGCGGCAAGAAAACGCCCCTTCGCGGGGCGTTTTTTCATTCGCCGCGAATGGCGCGTTCGCGCGCCCACAGATACAGGCCGGAGGCGATGACGATCGCGCCGCCGACCAGCGTCCATGGCCCCGGAATATCGCCGAAAATGACGAGGCCGAGCGCCGTCATCCAGATGATCTGGGTGTAGACGAAGGGGGCGAGGATCGCCGCCGGCGCGCGCTGGTGGGCGAGAATCATCAGCCAATGGCCGATGCCGCCAAAGACGCCGGTCATGCACAGCAGCGCCCAGACGAGGCCGTTGGCCGGCCAGACCCAGGCGCCCGGCAGCAGCGGCGTCAGCAGCAGGCCGGACATGGCGGAATAGAGCGTCGTCGTGCGCCAGGAATCCTGCGCCGAGATCATGCGCGTCAGAATGGAATAGGTGGCGTAGCACAGCGTCGCGCCGAAATTGTAGAGCATCGCCGCCTGGAAATTGGCGCCCGGCCGGGTGACGACGAGCACGCCGAGGAAGCCGACGGCGATGGCGATGAGCCGGCGCGGGCCGATCCATTCGCCGAGAAAGGGGCCGGCCATCAGCGCCACCAGCAGGGGCAGCGAGAAGCCGATGGAGACGGCGTCGGCCAATTGCAGCGTCTGCAGGCCGAGGAAATTCAGGAAGGTCGAGGCGACGAGCAGGGCGGCGCGCGCCAGCTGGACCATAGGCCGCCGCGACCGGAAAACGTCCGGATGCCTGACCGGATTGACCATGACCAGCACGAGCAACGTGGCGCTGGCGTAGCGAAACCAGACGATCATCATCAACGGCACGGTCTGGTTGAGCCATTTGCCGGTTGCGTCGAGCAGAGAGAAACAGAGGATCGCCATCAGTTGCAGGGCGATGCCGCGCCGACGCAACCGCCGCTCCTCAGCGTCGATGGCGTCGATGGCTGCACGTCTGGATGTAGGCGGAGCGGGATTTTTTTCTGTCATTTGTCGTCCAGTGCCGGGCGACAAACTAGCCTGCCACCTGAGCATGAGGCGATATCATATTAGAGCCGCATGATAGGTATGCGAAAAGTGCATATCAGGCATCGCGCGCCACGGCGCTGTCGTGCCAGCGCCGCAGGGCGAGATGCGATACGAGGCTGGTCGCCGCATGCATGGCGAGGCCGGTGAGCGAGATCAGCAGCAGGGCCGCGAACATGCGCGGCACGTTGGCGCGATAGCCGGCCTCGGAAATGCGGAAGGCGAGCCCGGATCCTTGGCCTGCCGCGCCGGCCGCCAGCTCGCCGACGATGGCGCCGATCAGCGCCAGGCCGCCGCCGATGCGCAGGCCGCCGAGAAAATCGGGCAGGGCGGCGGGCAGGCGCAACAGCCAGAGCGTGCGCCAGCGCCCGGCGCCGTAGAGCCTGAACATTTCAAGCAGGCTCTTGTCGGTCGAGGCGAGGCCCATCGCCGTATTCGACAGGATGGGGAAAAAGGCGACGAGAAAGGCGCAGACGAGCACGGCGCTCGACGGGCTGAGCCAGACCAGCAGGATCGGCGCGATGGCGACGACCGGCGTCACCTGCAGGATGACGGCGATCGGCAGCAGGCCGCGCCCGAGCCAGCGGGCGCCGTCGATGAGCAGGGCGAGGCCGACGCCGCCGACAAGCGCCAGGGCGAGCGCGGCGAAGGTGATTTCCAGCGTCACCCATAGCGAGGCCGACAGCACCGACCAATCGGCGATGAGGGTCGCAAGGACGAGGCTCGGGGCGGGCAGGACATAGGGCGCGACGCCGCCGAGGCGGACGCCCGCCTCCCAGACCGCGATGAGGGCGGCGAGCGCCGCCAGCGGCGGGCCGAATCGGGCGACGAGGGCGCTCACGCGACGGCCTTTCCGGCATGGGCGCGCAGCGCGTCGGCGGCGGCGGCGCAGGCGTCGAGATAAGCCGGCGCGCGACGGAAATCGCGCGTGCGCGGCCCGTCGTCCGCGACGTCGATGATCGCCGCGATCGCGCCGGGGCGCGGGCTCATGACGGCGATGCGGTCGGACAGATAGGCGCTCTCGTAGACCGAATGGGTGACGAAAACGACGCTCGCCCCGGTTTCGGCCTTCAGCCGCAACAGGTCGTCGTTGAGCCGCAGGCGGGCGATTTCGTCGAGCGCGGCGAAGGGCTCGTCCATCAGCAGGAGGTGCGGCCGCTGCACCAGCGCGCGGGCGATCGAGACGCGCATCTTCATGCCGCCGGAAAGCTCGCGCGGATAGGCCGCGGCGAAATCCGCAAGGCCGACGAGGCGCAGGGCTTCGGCCACGGCGGCGGCGCTGTCGCGCGCGCCTTGTCCGGCAAGGCGCAGCGGCAGGCGCACGTTGTCGAAGACATTGGCCCAGGGCAGCAGGGTGGCGTCCTGAAAGACGAAGCCGATGCGCGGGCGCGTCTCGGCCCAGAGGATTTCGCCGCGGTCGGGGCGCGCCAGTCCGGCGATGAGGCGCAGCACCGTCGACTTGCCGCAGCCGGACGGTCCGACAAGCGACAGAAATCCGCCGGCGCGCAGGTCGAGGCTGACATTGTCGAGCGCGGTCACGCCATTGGCGAAAGTCTTGCCGACGCCGCGCAGCGAAACGAGGGGCGGGCTCATTTGCCCGTCTCGCCGCCCGCGGCTGTTCCCTTGTTGACGAAGCGCAGGGTGAAGGCCTTGCGCCAGTCGAGGTCGGCCTTGACGACGCCGGCGGCGACCATCGTGCGGAAGAAGCGTTCAAAGCGCGCCTCGGTCATCGCGCCGACGCCAAGACGGAGCGCATCGCCGGATTCGACGACGCCATAGGCTTTCATCCGGTCGATGGAATAGGCGATCTGGGCGTCGCTCATTTCCGGGTTCTCGCGCTTGATCAGCGCATTGGCCGCGGCATTGTCGCCGTGCAGATAATTCTTCCAGCCGATCATCGAGGCGTCGACGAAACGCTGCACGAAATCGGGGTTGGCCGCGACGATATCGGCGCGCGTCTCGATGGTGGTGGAATAGGATTCATAGCCGTAGTCGGCGAGCAGGAAGACATTCGGCCTGAAGCCGCCCTTGCGCTCGATCTCGAACGGCTCGGACGTGACATAGCCCTGCTGGATGGCGCGCTTGTTGGCGAGGAAGGGCGTCGAAACGAAGGTGTAGGTGCGGGCGTTCTCCTCGCGGAAGCCGTGCGCCTGACGCAGCCATTGGTAGAGGGAGACGAGCGATTCGCGGCTGACATAGGCGGCGGGCGAATTCTTCAGGTCCTCGAAACGATCAAAGCCCTGGCCGGGGTGCGACATGAGGATGGCCGGGTCTTTCTGGAAGGCGCTGGCGACGATGAGCGTCGGCACGCCTTGCGCAACCGCGTCGAACGCCTGAAGCACGTTCGCGCCCATGTAGAATTGGATGCGGCCCGAGGCGAGCAGCAATCGGCCGTTGGTGTGCGGCCCGCCCTGCTGGATGGTCACGTCCAGGCCGTATCGGGCGTAAGTGCCGTCGGCCAGCGCCTGATAAAAGCCGCCATGCTCCGGCTGGGCCAGCCAATTGGTGACGAAAATCGCCTTGTCGGCGGCGCGCGCCGGAAGAAGGGCTGCCGCGATAAGAGCTAACGCAATGATCGTCCTGCGCAAATTGTCCTCCTGGGCGAAGTGGGCCGCCGGCGTCGCGAGGACTGATTTGTGGGGCTTCCCGACGCCGCGCGCAAGCCGGCGCGCTGGACGGCGACGATTGGCCGGTCCAGATTGGCCGCGCTGGAGCCAAGGGGAGTGCGATGCTGCCGACGAAATATTGGGTCGAGATGCGCACGGAGGATTTCCGCGCGGCGCGCATGAGCGACGTCATCGCCGTGCTGCCGGTGGCGGCGGTGGAGCAGCACGGGCCGCATCTGCCCGTCGGCGTCGATCTCGCCATCATGCAGGGCTATCTCGATCGCGTCCTCGACCGGCTGCCGGATGACCTGCCGGCGCTGGTCCTGCCGATCCAGTCCGTCGGCGTCTCGACGGAACATGGCGATTTTCCCGGCACGCTGAGCCTTTCGCCCGAAACGGCGCTTGCCGCGTGGCGCGAGATCGGGGCGAGCGTGGCGCGCGCCGGCTGCCGCAAGATCGTCATCGTCAATTCGCACGGCGGCAATTCGGCGCTGGTCGACATTCTGGCGCAGGATCTGCGGGCGCGCTTTCAGATGCTGGCCGTGCGCGCCGCCTGGAGCCGCTTCGGCCATCCCGACGGCCTGTTCCCGGCGCAGGAGCGGACGCACGGCATCCATGGCGGCGATATCGAGACGTCGCTGATGCTGGCCTTCGCGCCCGATCTCGTCGCCATGAGCCGCGCCGCCAATTTCGCGCCGGCGACGATCGGCTTCGAGACGGAATTCACCTGGCTGCGCTCGGACCGGCCGATCGGCTTCGGCTGGATGGCGCAGGATCTGTCCGACAGCGGCGCGATGGGCGACGCCGCGGTGGCGACGGCGCTGAAGGGCGAGGCCCTGGCCGATTACGGCGCGACGGCCTTCATCGAATTGCTGCGCGACGTCGAGGCCTTCGATCTGGCGCGGCTAGGATAGGCTCTTCTCGAAGCGCAGCGCCGTCTCGCCGTCCTCGTAATAATCCGCGATCTCGGCAAAGAGCGCATAGCCGCGTTCGCGGTAGAGCGTCGCGGCGGCGTGGTTGTCGCGGCGCACTTCAAGACGCAGGCGCTCGGCCCCGCGCGCCCGCGCGTCGTCTTCCGCCGCCTGCAACAACAGGCGTCCGAGGCCGCGACGGCCGTAGTCGCGCGCCACGGCGATGGAATAGAGCCGCGCCGCCTTTTGCCCTTTGGCGAGCGACGTCAGGACATAGGCCGCGATGGCGCCGTCCGCTTCGGCGACAAGCAGCGAGGCGGCCGGCGCGCTCAGGTAGCGGCGCAAGGCGCGGCGCGACATGACATCGCTGTCGAAAGCGCCTTCCTCGATGGCGACGAGCGCGTCGAGGTCGCCGGGCGCGGCGCGCCGGATGACGATCGCCGCGCCGGCGGTCATTCCGCCAGCCAGGGATAGGTCCAGGTTTCGGTCAGAACGCGGCCGCCGGTGCGCAGGAAGGCGCGCAGGTTGACGATCTTGCCCGGCTCGGCCTTGACGTCGAAGGCGGCGCGGAAGCCCTTGATATAGGGGTTGGGCACGATGAAGGAGCGCGTGACGACGCCATTGAGCGCGCTCGGCACGACCTCGATCATGTGCGGGGCGCTCTGGAAGAAGGCGAGGTCGCCGCCGGCGAAGTCGATGATGAAGCGTCGCGTGCCGGGCACGAGCGGCTCGTTCGAGCCGAGCGCGCGCGGCTGGGTCTGATAGGTGTGCATGGCGCGGCCGCCGGGCGAATGTCTGACGCCGTTCATCGTCGAGGTGATGCGGTAGCCGTAGGAGAACGCCTTGCCCGGCTCCAGCGGCTCCTTCATCGTCCAGCTGGCGACGATATTGTCGTTGGTCTCGTCCGTCGTCGGCAGTTCGATCAGCTCGACTCGGCCTTCGCCCCAGTTCTCGCGCGGCTCGATCCAATAGCTCGGGCGCAGCTCGTAATTGAGATCGAGGTCCTGGTAGTGCTCGAAGGTGCGGTCGCGCTGCATCAGGCCGAAGCCGCGCGGATTGTTGTCCGTGAAGGACGAGATTTCCATGACCTGCGGGTTCTTGAGCGGACGCCACAGCCATTCGCCGTTGCCGGCATGCATCAAGAGGCCATCGGAATCGTGCAGCTCGCGGCGGAAGTCGAGCGGCATGCGGCGGTCCGTCTCGCCCTGGAAAAACATCGAGGTGAGCGGCGCGAGGCCGAGCTTCACGTCAGGCCGGCGGGTGAAGACGGTGGCCGTCACTTCGACGACGGAATCAACGTCGGGATAGACGTCGAAGCGATAGGCGCCGGTGACGGAGGCGCCGTCGAGCAGGCCGTAGATCGTGGCATGGTCGGTCGCGGCCGCCGGCGTCTCGATCCAGAATTCGCGGAAGAAGGGGAATTCCTCGGCGTTCGTGCCGGCGCTGACGGCGAGCGCGCGGGCCGACAGGCCATAGCGCTGGCCGCGGCCAAGCACGCGGAAATAGCTCGATCCGACGAAGGAGATCAGCTCGTCGAGAACCTTGGGGTCGTTGAGCGGATAATGCAGCCGGAACCCGGCGAAGCCGAGATTGACCGGCAGCGGCTTGTCGAATTTCGAGCGGCCGTAGTCGAACAGGTTGGCCGCATAGGGAATCGGCGTGGCGATGCCGTCGCGCACGATGTTGACGACCACCGGCCGCTTGTAGAGATGGCCGAGATGCATCGTCTGCAGGCGGAAGCCGCCATTGCTGAAAAACGCCTTGTCGGGGCGGAAGCGGATGTCGCGCCAGGCGTCGAAGTCGAGCTTTTCCAGGGCGTCGGGCAGCGGCTGGTCCTTGGCGAAGGGCGCCGCGGCGAGGTCGCGCGCGCGCTTGACCACGTCGTTGAAGCCGAAACGCGGCTGCTGCGCGCCGGGGCTCGGATTGCCCATTTGCGCCAGAGCGCCGGCGGGAACCAGGCCGGCCAATCCGGCGGCCGCGAGAGAGGAAAAGACCGTTCGGCGGGAGAGGTCCGTCATGGCGTCCGATCGAGCTGGCATAAGGCGGCAAGCCGCAGGCAGCAGCAGGAGGTAAAGCCTCTTGCGTCGTGCGGCAAGCCTGATGCGCAAGGCCGGCTTTCGCGTCGAAGCGTCCTCGCGCGGGGTGGCGGCGGAATCGCTGCGCATGTGCGTGGCGACGATCATGGCGCGCTGTCGCACGCAGCGGAGGCATTCATGACCTGGGGGGAGTGCGGCAATGTCGCCCCCGCCAGGCGGGAATAATCGACGGCATGTTCTAACCGAATGAATTTATTTGGTTTATTTTGTTTTTTCAGCGCAGATGCGGTCGGCGTAAAATTTGTAAAAAAAGTGCTTGTATGCGGGGGCGTTTTGCCTATTTTTCGCCCTGCCCAAATCGCACGTGCCTGTGGTCGTGTGGCGGTGGGCGGGGCGCCGGACAAGAGGCCGGCCATCCGCTCAGCAACCCGCCAGCCGGAGGCGAACCGGCGAACCCCGTTTCAACGGGGGATCGCGACTTAAAGCAACGACGGACCGGGCTTTTTTGGTCTCTGTTCGCCCTTCCAAAGGCGGACTCACCGAAGAGGCTTGTCTTTCTTGCCGGGTGTGCGGAACGGGGTTTCCCATTCCAATCGATGGCCACTGAAAACGTTGGACGGCGCACCGCGCCGCGCACGTCGATGTGTCCTACGGCGCAGCATCTGACCGCAGGTTTTCGGCTTTGCCGGGGATCGGGCGGTCACGGTTGAGCATTGGCCTGAGCAACGGTCGCGTCTCCATCGCGCGCCGGGGCGAAGCCGCATCTCAGCCACCCCGAAGTTTGCCGTTTCGTGTGCGGGTCAGCCCCCCGCGCCCTTCGAAGGGATGCCGCCAATGACCGATCGTATCCAGGAATTCCTGCGCGCCCGCCGGGACGCCGGCCGCGACGACGGGCCGTGCCTGGTCCTCGACCTCGAGGTCGTGCGCGACAATTACAGCGCCTTCGCCCAGGCGCTGCCGGACACCCGCGTGTTCTACGCCGTCAAGGCCAATCCCGATCCGCAGGTTCTCGACCTGCTGGCGCGGCTCGGCTCGTCGTTTGATTGCGCCTCGATCGTCGAGATCGAGCAGGCGATGGCCGCCGGCGCGTCGCCGGACCGCATCAGCTACGGCAACACGATCAAGAAGGAGCGCGACGTGGCGCGCGCCTATCACCTCGGCATCCGGCTTTTCGCCGTCGATTGCGAATCCGAGGTCGAGAAGATCGCCCGCGCCGCGCCCGGCTCGAAAGTCTTCTGCCGCATCCTGTCGGACGGCTCGGGCGCCGAATGGCCGCTGTCGCGCAAGTTCGGCTGCGATCCGGCGATGGCGCCGCGCGTGCTCGAACACGCCCATCGCCTCGGCCTGACCGCCTATGGCGTATCGTTCCATGTCGGCTCGCAGCAGCGCAACCCGCGCATGTGGGACGGCGCGCTGGCGGCGTCGGCCGAGATCTTCCGCGATCTCGCCGAGCGCGGCATTCATCTACAGATGGTCAATCTTGGCGGCGGCTTCCCGACGAAATACCTGAAGGACGTGCCGGCGGTGAAGGCCTATGGCCAGTCGATCTTCAAGGCGCTGCGCAAGCATTTCGGCAACAAGATCCCCGAGACGATCATCGAGCCAGGCCGCGGCATGGTCGGCAACGCCGGCGTGATCGAGGCCGAGGTCGTGCTGATCTCGAAGAAGGCCGACACGGACGCCGCGCGCTGGGTCTATCTCGACATCGGCAAGTTCAACGGCCTGGCCGAGACGATGGACGAGATGATCCGCTATCCGATCCGCACGGAATTCGACGGCGACGAGACGGCGCCGTGCATCCTTGCCGGCCCGACCTGCGACTCGGTCGACGTGCTCTACGAGAAGGATCCCTATCTCCTTCCCGTCAGTCTCGAAATCGGCTCGAAAGTGCTGATCGACGGCTGCGGCGCCTATACGACGACCTATTCGGCCGTCGGCTTCAACGGCTTCCCGCCGCTGAAGTCCTACGTCATCTGACGTTCGCGCCGCGGGCCTGAGATCCGCGGCTTTTCTCCCGTCCTGTCCCGAACGGCCCCGGCAAAGGGGTGCGAGGGTTGTCCTGCGCCTCCCGAGAAAGGAGCCCACGATGACCTTGAACCTGCATGTCGCGCGCAATGTCGCCCGCATGACCGCCCCGGCGACGCCCGTCGCGCCGGAGGACGATTTGCGCCTGATCGAGGAGCGCGCCTGGGACTTTTCCGCGCGCGAAGAGCTGCTCGACGCGGCCTTCGGCCCGTCGCGCTTCGCCAAGACCTGCGAGCGCCTGCGCGAGGGCCGCAAGCCGGCGCGGCGTCTGGCCTTCTCGGCGATGGACGGCGCCGATCTCGTCGGCACATTGCGCTTCTGGCATGTCGACGCCGGCGGCGCGCCGGCGCTGATGCTCGGGCCGCTGGCGGTGGCCGACAGCCATCGCGCCCTGGGGCTCGGCGGCGCTCTCATGCGCCTTGGCCTGCATCGCGCCCGCCTGCTCGGTCATCGGGCTGTCATCCTCGTCGGCGATGAGCCCTATTATCGGCGCTTCGGTTTTGCGCACGCGCCGGTCGGCGGGCTCGTCATGCCGGGGCCGGTCGAGCGCGAGCGCTTTCTCGGGCTCGAACTCGCGCCCGGCGCGCTGTCGGGCGCCCGCGGACTGGTGGCCGCGACCGGCGCGCCGCTGGCGCAGGCCTGCGCCGCGTGAGCGGCTGAAACAGGGCGGGGCGGCTGTTTTGCCGCGCCGCTTGTCCATTGACCCTGCGACGCCTTTTGGTTTCAAACGGTCGAGACTTTCCCAGGGCGCGCATGCGCCCGCTTGTTCAGGAGAAGTAAATGACAAATTGGCCCGTCCATGGCCGCATCTCCGGCCCGATCGTGATGATCGGCTTCGGTTCGATCGGCAAGGGAACGCTGCCGCTCATCGAACGCCACTTTGAGTTCGACAAGTCGCGCATGATCATCATCGACCCGAGCGACGCAGACCGCGCGCTGGCCGACAAGCATGGCGTCGCCTTTCTCAAGGCGGGCCTGACGCGCGACAATTACCGCGAAATTCTCACCCCGCTGCTGACCAAGGGCGGCGGCCAGGGCTTCTGCGTGAACGTGTCGGTCGATACCGGCTCGCTCGACATCATGAAGCTGTGCCGCGAGATCGGCGCGCTCTACATCGATACGGTCAACGAGCCGTGGCTCGGCTTCTATTTCGACCAGAATCTCGGCCCGGCCGAGCGCTCGAATTATGCGCTGCGCGAGAAAACGCGCGCCGAAGCGCGCCGTTCGCCCGGCGGGTCAACGGCCGTGTCGTGCTGCGGCGCCAATCCCGGCATGGTGTCGTGGTTCGTCAAGCAGGCTTTGGTCAATCTGGCCGAAGAGATCGAAGGCGCGAAGGCCGCGCCGAAGAGCCGCGAGGAATGGGCGGCGCTGGCGCAGCGTCTCGGCGTCAAGGGCGTGCATATCGCCGAGCGCGACACGCAGCGCGCCAAGCATCCCAAGCCGCAGGGCGTGTTCGTCAACACCTGGTCGGTCGAGGGCTTCGTCTCGGAAGGCCTGCAGCCGGCCGAACTCGGCTGGGGCACGCATGAAAACTGGATGCCGGAAAACGGCATGCGCCACACGACGGGCTGCGACGCCGCCATCTACCTCTTGCAGCCGGGCGCCGACACGCGCGTGCGCTCGTGGACGCCGACAGCGCAGGCGCAGTACGCGTTTTTGGTGACGCACAACGAGTCGATCTCGATCGCCGATTACTACACGGTGAAGGATGAGCACGGCGCGGCGGTCTACCGCCCGACCTGCCATTACGCCTATCACCCGGCCAATGACGCGGTGCTGTCGCTGCACGAGATGTTCGGCCGCGCCGGCAAGCCGCAGGAGACGTTCCACATCCTGACGGAAAACGAGATCGTCGACGGCATCGACGAACTCGGCGTGCTGCTCTACGGCCACAAGCGCAACGCCTATTGGTTCGGCTCGCAGCTGTCGATCGAGGAGACGCGGCGGATCGCGCCCTACCAGAACGCCACCGGCCTGCAGGTGACCTCGGCCGTGCTCGCCGGCATGGTCTGGGCGCTGGAAAATCCGACCGCCGGCATCGTCGAAGCCGACGAGATGGATTACGAGCGCTGCCTCGAAGTGCAGACGCCCTATCTCGGCCCTGTCGTCGGCAAATACACCGACTGGACGCCGCTCACCGGTCGTCCGGGCTTCTTCCCCGAGGATATCGACGAGAGCGACGCCTGGCAGTTCCGCAACGTGCTCGTGCGCTGATCTCGCGGCGGCAAAAATGAAAATGGCCGGGGCGAGCCCCCGGCCATTTTTTTGAGCGCGCTCGCTCCTATTCCGCCGCCGCGAGCGCCGGTTTGGCGGCCTTGCGCAGCTTCTCGAGCAGCCGCGTCTGTTCGGCCTTCGCTTCCGCGACGTTCTTTTCCTTCACATGGCCGAAGCCGCGGATTTTGGCCGGAACCGTCGCGAGGTCGACGGCGGTCGCGTGGTTTTCCGGCGACAACGCGCGGGCGATTTCGTCAAGCTGGGCCTCGTAATCGGCGATGAGCTGGCGCTCCATCCGGCGCTCGGCCGTCTTGCCGAAAACGTCGAGCGCGGTGCCGCGCAGGCCCTTGAGCTTGGTCAGCAGCCCCATGGCCTTCAGCATCCACGGGCCGAAGGTCGCCTTGATCAGTTCGCCGTTCTTGTCGCGGCGGGCGAAGATCGGCGGCGCCATGTGGAACTCATAGCGCAGATTGCCTTCGAAGGTCGCTTCGACCTGCTTCTGGAATTCGCCATTCGTGTACAGGCGGGCGACCTCATACTCGTCCTTGATCGCCATCAGCTTGAACAGATTCCGGGCGACGGCGTCGGTCAGCTCGGTCTTGCCGGGCGTGCGGACGCGCTCGATCTCCGCGATGGCCGAGACGCGCGCGCGGTAGCGCTCGGCATAATCGGCGTTCTGGTAATCGGTGAGGAAGGCGACGCGGCGCGCGATGACCTCGTCGAGCGATTGCGAGATGGCGCGCACGCCCTGCGGCTTGCGCATGGGGGCAACGATCTTCTCGACCGCCTCGAAATCATCCGCCGTGCGGCGGCCCCAGGTGAAGGCCGCCTGGTTCATCGCCACGGCTTCGCCGTTGAGCTCGATGGCGCGCATGAGGCTCGCCTCCGACAGCGGCACGAAGCCCATCTGCCAGGCGTAGCCCAGCATGAACATGTTGCCGGCAATCGAATTGCCGAGCAGCGCGGTGGCGATGCCCGATGCGTCGATGAAGCGCGCGGCTTCGCCGGCGTTCTGGCGGATCGCCTTCTTGATGCGCTCGGTCGGCAGCGAGAAGTCGGCGTTGCGGGCGAAATCGCCGGGATAGACCTCCGCCGTGTTGACGACGACGCCGGTCTCGTCCTTGCGGACGGAGGCCAGCACTTTCTTCGTGCCGGAGACGACGAGATCGCAGCCGAGCACCAGATCGGCCTCGGCGGCCGAGATGCGGATGGAATTGATCTCGGCCGGCGTTCTGGCGAGCTTGACGTGGCTGTAGACCGCGCCGCCCTTCTGGGCGAGGCCGGCCATGTCGATCATGCCGCAACCCTTGCCTTCGAGATGCGCGGCCATGCCGAGAATGGCGCCGATGGTGACGACGCCGGTGCCGCCGA
>ERZ1645192.1864-NODE-1864-length-17540-cov-6.484530_pt1 | contig 17540 bp, 16 predicted proteins | sample MGYA00575354_ERZ1645192 | MGnify/ENA primary metagenome ERZ1645192 (study PRJEB40844, sample SAMN11349763) | freshwater sediment metagenome | isolation source: river sediment | host: Sediment | place: India: Faizupur Khadar , New Delhi | collected 2017-02-21 ... | reverse complement strand
ACAACTGTGTTGGGGGATATCTCCAACGGGTAAGAACGAGACGGCTCTACATCTACAAAGTGCTGCGGCCGGAGCGCGCCACGTTGTCCATCATTCGTGATCGCAAAGGCAAGTGGAACATAGGGCAGCTGTTGCTTTCGCACAACCGGCCGGCTAGCGCGTGGACGGTTCGGGCTGTTCACGAATGGTTGACCGACAAACGGCATGCGGAGTAACGCGTTGATAAATTGGCGAACAGAGAGAGTTTCGAGGATGGTCGTTTCTGACGCCTGCAACCAAGAAGGATGAACCACGAATGGACACCCATGCACACGAATTGAGGACGGTTTCACTTCGTGTTGATTCGTGTGAATTCGTGGTTAAGGACTGAGGTGCACGGAATCCTGTCATTTCGAGTCCAGCCCTCCAGGAGTCGGGACGAGAAATCTCTCTCACAGCCGCAGCCATGCAGTTGCATCATGTCCCATTCAGAGTAAGATAGCGTTATGAACATGCCTGCAATCGGCGATTCGATTTCCCTTTCTCTGCTTGGCGGTTCCTTCGGCTCCGGCGAAGTCCTTTTAATTTTCGTTGTCGTTCTGCTTCTGTTCGGGTCGAAGAATCTTCCGGCCGTTGCGCGCAGTCTGGGCAAGGCTTTGGAGGAGTTCCGCCGTGCCGCGCGGGATGTCTCCAATGAAATCGCCCGCGGGGATCAGCCGCCCCGCGGATCGGAGGAACGGAAAGACTCGGGGAATGACTCAGCCCGGTGACATCGCAACGCCCGAAGTTCAGGGAGCGAAGCCGTTCCTGGCGCATCTCGAGGATCTTCGCTGGACCTTGATCGGGTGCTTTGCCGCGCTGGCGGGAGGCATGGCGGTCGCCGTTCCGTTGACGCCGGGAATCATGGCGTGGCTCGAGCGGCCGCTGCGGATCGTCACGGACAACCCCGGCCAGTTCCTCCGGTCGCTGGAGGTCGCCGGTGCTTTTACCGTCAGCCTGAAGATCGCCTTGTGGGCAGGGCTTCTTTTCAGCTCGCCGCTGATCGTGTTGCTCGTCGGGGCCTTTGTCTTTCCGGGGTTGAAGGCCGGGGAGAAGAAGGTGGTGCTGGGAACGGGCGGTTTCGCGATCGCCCTGTTCGTCGCGGGCGTGCTGTTCGGGTACGTGTTCACCTTGCCGGCGGCGCTCAAGATCATGTTCGGCCTGCACGGCTGGCTCGGGATTCGACCCGAATGGACCGTGACCAGCTACGTGACCTTTTCCATTCAGCTCCTGATCGGATTCGGGCTGGTCTTCGAATTGCCGGCTTTCCTGCTCGCGCTGGGGAAACTGGGCCTCGTCAGTTCCCACCGGCTTCGGGCGTTGCGCCGGCACGCCATCGTGGCCATCCTGATCGTGGCCGCCGCGCTGACGCCCCCGGACGTGTTCTCCCAACTCCTGATGGCGCTCCCCCTGGTCGGTCTCTACGAGCTCTGTATCTGGATGATGCGGATGGACGAGCGGAGAAAGGCTCGGTCGGCTCCCGAGGCCGGGCCCGGCGTCAAATAAATAGGTGCTGTCGCCGCCGGGTAAAAACGGTAGAGTGAACTCGGGACACGTGAAGAATGAGAACCCTGCGAGTTTCCAGTTTCGGCATTCGCGGTTTCGTCGGCGAGTCTCTCGCGCCGAAGGTGCTGATTGATTTCGCGTCGGCGTTCGCGACGTTCGCGGAAGGCCGCCGCGTCCTGATCGGCCGGGACACCCGGTATTCCAGCCCGATGATTCATTCGGCCGTGGTCTCCGGCCTGCTCAGCGCCGGCTGCGAGGTGATCGATTTCGGAATCTGCCCCACGCCGATCGTGCAGTTCTCCGTCGTCCCCATGAAGGCCGCCGGCGCGCTCTCGATTTCCGGCGGGCACAACCCGATGGGCTGGAACGCGCTGACGCTGATCGGGTCGGACGGGTCGTTGTTGTCGCCCCTCGGCGGGGAAAACGTGCTGGACGTCTTCCACGCGGGTGATTTCCGGAAAGAGGACTGGCAACACATGGGGACCGTTCTGAATGCCAGCGATTTCACCGCTCCGTATTTTGACGCGCTGGAAAAGCACATCCACGTCGACGCCATCCGCAAGGCCGGGTTTACCGTTCTGATTGACCCGGTCGGCGGCGCCGGCTGTTCCTTCCTGGAGCCTTTTGCCGCCCGGTTCGGCTTCTCGCTGGTGCCGATCAACGCCCAGCCGTCCGGCTACCTGGCGCGGGAGGCGGAGCCGCGGCCGCGCAGTGCGTTGCAGATGGCTTCGATCATCCAGCGGCTGGGCGGGCACGTGGGCTTCGTGCTGAGCAGCGACATGGGGCGCATGTCCCTGGTCACGGAGGACGGCGAGCCGGCCAGCGAGGAATATACGTTTGCGGTGATCGCGGACCATGTCCTGGGCCGGAGGGCGGGCACGATCGTGGCGAACTGCTGCACCACCCGCGCGATCGACGATATTGCCCGGCGGCGGAACTCCACCGTGGTCAAGACCCCGGTGGGGCAGGCCTATGTCGTGTCCGCGCTGATGGACGAGCAGGGAATCCTCGGGGGCGAGGGGAGCGGCAGCGTGGCCCTGCCCGGGTTCAGCCGCGCGTTCGATGGGTTCCTGATGATGGCGCTGGTCCTCGAAGCCATGGCCGAAAAGGGCAAGCCCCTGTCGGAGATGATCCGGGGGCTGCCTCATTACCACATCGTGAAAAGGCGGGTCCTCTGCGATTCGCGCAAAGGGTACCGTGCCCTGGAAGTCCTGCGCGGGCGTTTGGAGAAGCGGGGTGACGGACATGCCGATTTGACGGATGGAATCCGGGTGGATTGGGAGGACGGTTGGGTCCATGCGCGGGTTTCCCAGACGGAGCAGATGATCCGCGTGATCTCCGAGGCGAGAAACCGCGCGGTCGCCGAACAGCGGGCGGAGGAAACATCGCGGGTGATTGAACAGGAAGTGTAGAGGGTCTTCTGCATGAACTCAGGTTTCAGGTTTTCCGCCCAAGGCGGACCCGCCTCCGGCGGGCAGGCAGGTTTCAAATGAAGGAAGCTCTCAAAGTCGGCGTGTCGGGCGTGCGAGGTGTGGTGGGCGATTCCTTCACGCCGCAGGTTGCGGCTTCGTTTGCACAGGCCTTCGGCACGTTCGTGGGGCGTGGCGCCGTGGTCGTTGCGCGCGACACCCGGCCCTCGGGCGCGATGATCGAGCGGGCTGTTGTCGCCGGACTCCAGAGCGTTGGATGCAAGCCCATCCTTGCCGGCGTCGTTCCCTCGCCGACGGCCTTGATTCTCACGAAGGCCCTCGGCGCGCGCGGCGGGATCGTGATCACCGCCAGCCATAACCCGTCGCCGTGGAATGCCCTCAAGTTCGTCGAGCGGACAGGTCTTTTCCTCAGCGAAACGCGCGCGCAGGAACTGTTCGATATCTACCACCAGCAGGACTTCCCGCTGGTCCCCGAGAGCGATATCCCCGCCGCGGCGGTCGAGACCGAGCCGATGGAGACACATTTCCAGCGGGTGCTCGATTACGTGAACGCCGATTTGATTCGCAAAAAGTCATTCAAGGTTGCCGTGGATTGCTGCAACGGGGTTGGGGCGCTCCACACCGTTCCCTTCCTGGAACGGTTGCTCGGCTGCAAGGTCGTTCCCGTGTTCGACAAGCCGTCCGGCTTTTTCGAGCGGGAGCCGGAGCCGCTGCCGGAGAACCTGCGTCAGCTTTGCGAAACGGTGGTGAAGGAGAAGTGCGATCTGGGTTTTGCGCAGGACCCGGATGGCGACCGCCTGGCGATCGTGAACGAAAAGGGCGAGCCGATCGGCGAGGACCTCACGCTGGCGTTTGCGATCCAGCAGGTCCTTTCCCATCACTCCCAAGGGCCGGTGGCGATCAACCTTTGCACGAGCAGGAGCGTGGAATTGGCGGCCCGGCAATGCGGGAGCGAAGTGGTGCGGACGAAGATCGGCGAGATCAACGTCTGCGAAACCATGCTCAAGATCGGGGCGGTCGTCGGGGGAGAGAACATCGGCGGCGTGATCATCCCGGCGATCCATCCGTGCCGCGACAGCTACGCGGGAATGGCCATCGTTCTGGAACACCTGGCGATGTCCGGAAAGACCGTGTCCGAACTCCGCGCGGCGATTCCCCGTTTCTTTCTCGTGAAGGACAAGATCAGGATCCGCGGCGAACAGGCGCCCGTCATCCTGCGCGCGTTGCGCCAGGAATTCGCCGGCGAGAAGATGAACCTTCTGGATGGCGTCTACATCGACTTCGGCGAAAGCTGGGTCCACGTCCGCCGCTCCAATACCGAACCGGTTATCCGCATCACCGCGGAGTCACCGTCGCAGGACGAGGCCCGGCGGCTGGTTTCCGGCACGCGCGCGAAGGTTGAATCGGCGATTTAGGCCTGATTTGTGCTAAAATCCTGCCCCTGAAACCCCTTGCCCCGCGCGGGTTCGCTTGTTATATTCCGCCGTTCGCTGGCAGAAAGATGGGGCGGTAGCTCAGTTGGTAGAGCACCACGTTCGCAACGTGGGGGTCGGGAGTTCGACTCTCCTCCGCTCCACCATTCCTCGCATGGCTTCGCCATGCTCGTCATGGCAAGCCATGCGAGGAATGACCCTGAGGAGCGAAGCGACGAAGGGCCGGTTCGCATGGGGTGAAGGCACGGCTTGTGCCAGCCTCCTCATGGCAAGCTAGCCGACGAATGACCCTGCCTTCGCCCTGAGGCTCAGGCCGAAGGGAGGAGCGAAGCGACGAAGGGCCGGTTCGCATGGGGTGAAGGCACGGCTTGTGCCAGCCTCCTCATGGCAAGCTAGCCGACGAATGACCCTGCCTTCGCCCTGAGGCTCAGGCCGAAGGGAGGGGCGAAGCGACGAAGGGCTGGTTGACATATATCGTGGAGTGCTCGGATGGATCCTACTACGTGGGGATTACAGTTAATCTCAACGAGAGGATTTCAGAGCACAATGCCGGCAAGGGCGCGAGGTGGACGCGATACGGAAGACCCGTGCAGTTGCGCCATTACGAGATTTATCCAGATAAAAGCAGTGCCCGAAAAAGAGAGATCGAACTAAAAGGATGGCGGAGAGAAAAGAAAGAAGCACTTTTCAACATTAACTGCCCACGAAAGGAATAGATACATGATCGTTACAACCAAGCAGTTGTTCAAACACGCCTACGGCAAGTACGCGATCGGCGCGTACAATATCAACAACCTGGAGCAGACCATGGGCCTGTTTCAGGGCAACATCGACAGCAAGGCCCCGTTCATCATTCAGCTTTCGAAGGGCGCACGCTCCTACACGAACAAGATGATGCTCGAGGCCATGATCAAGGCGGCCGACGAGATCTTCCCGGACGCCGTGTTCGCCGTTCACTTGGACCACGGCGATGAGGCGACCTGCATGGATTGCATCAATAGCGGCTTCTACAGCTCCGTCATGATCGACGCCAGCGCCGAGCCGTTCGAGAAGAACATCGAGATCACCAAGCGCGTTGTCGACGCGGCCCATGCCAAGGGCCTCGTGGTCGAGGCGGAACTCGGCAAGCTCGGCGGCGTGGAAGAGCACGTCAAGGTTTCCGAGTCCGATGCGAAGCTCACGGACCCCGCGCAGGCGCAGGAATTCGTCAAGAAGACCGGCTGCGACAGCCTCGCGTGCGCGATCGGCACCAGCCACGGCGCGTTCAAGTTCTCCGGCTCCCAGGGCCTGCATTTCGACGTCCTGGCCGAGATCCAGAAGCGCCTCCCGAACTTCCCGCTCGTCATGCACGGATCCAGCAGTGTCCCGCAGGATGAAGTGGAGCGCATCAACAAGGCCGGCGGCCAGCTCAAGGGCGCCAAGGGCGTGGATGCCGATCAGTTCAAGCGCGCCGCGGAACTCGGCGTGACCAAGATCAACATCGACACGGACGGCCGCCTGGTGTGGTGCCGCGTGCACCGCGAGGCGTTCCGCGACGATCCGGCGAACTTCGACCTGCGTCCGCCCGGAAAGGTCTTCATGAAGGAATACGCGAAGTTCATCGCGGGCAAGAACGTGAAGCTCGGCAGCGCGGGCCAGCTCGACGCCGTGCGCGCACTGGTGACGAAGAAGTAATTCATCTGTTATCATGGCAGCCGCGGCTCAAAAGGCCGCGGCTGCTTTTTTTTTATGCGCTCGACCCGGGAACAGGAACGGCAGGAACCGGCCCATGCCGAAATGGGCTGCCTGATTTCCTGCGTCCGCCGGAGACATGACGCGTCAGCGCCCGCGCCCGATGCCCGCGGCGTCGACTGGGATCGATGGCTCGACTTGGCCATGCGCCACCGGGTGGTCCCGGTCCTCCATGGACAACTTTCTGCGGCGGACGAATGGATTCCATCCGCCGTCCGGGCAAAGCTCAAGGATCTGTATCTCTCGAATGCCGCCCGCAATATGGGGCGTGTCGAGGAGTTAAAGCGTCTCGCGGCCCTGTGCGACGGGCAGGCCCTTCCCGTGATGTTTGTTCGCGGGCCGGTCCTCGCCTCGACGCTGTACGGCGACTTGTCGCTCCGGCAGTTCACGGATCTGGATCTGCTGGTTCACGCCTGCGATGTATCCCGGCTGTCTGAAATTCTCGTCGCGGAAGGATACGAGCCGCACTTCCGTTTGAACGGTATGCAGGAGAAGGCGCTGATCCGGTATCGCACCGAGCGCTGTTTCATCCGGAGCCAGGACCGTTCCGTTGTAGATGTCCATTGGCGTCTGTTGCCGGGCTTTTACTCCTTCGAGAAGGACGAGAGCGCGCTGTGGTCGCGATCCGTCACGGCGAGTCTGGAGGGGGTGCTTGTCCGGACGCTCGGACAGGAAGACATGTTCCTGTTCCTGTGCGCGCACGGCGCCAAGCATGGATGGGATCAGCTCTCGCTGCTTTGTGACCTGGCGGAAATGATTCGTGTTGCCGGCGAGCTGGATTGGGAAGGGGTGCTGGCGAGGGCGGAGGGTGCTGGAAAACGGCGAATGGTGGTGGTGGCGCTGGCCCTCGTTCGCGAGGTTCTCGGCGTAATGGTTCCCGTGAATGCGAACGGGGACGGGGCGGTGCGAGCGCTTGTGGAAGAGCTGAAAGCCCGCCTGGGAGAAGGCGTGGGATGTCAGCAGGGCGGGGGTGGGGAGACGTGGCGGCTCGCCTGGAAGATGATGACGAGCCTGAAGGATCGGCTGGCGTTTGCGGCGGACCTGGTTCTGACTCCGACCGGGATCGAATGCGAAAAAGCCCGGTTGTCCGCGAAGCTCTTTTTTGTCTACCGCCTGCTTCGCCTCGGACGGATCGCCGGCAGGCTGTTCAGCCGCCGCAGCGATCGGCAAGAATCCTGACGATTCGCTCGGCCGCGTGACCGTCCCAGAGCGGCGGCCGTTCGCCCGCGTCCTTCGGACGGGAAAACGCCCGTTGATACGCGGCGATAATCCGTTCGGGGTCGCGGCCCACGACCTGGTTCCAGCCGGTATCGACCGTAACGGGACGCTCCGTGTTTTCGCGCAGGGTGACGCAGGGAACTTTCAGGATGGCGGTTTCCTCCTGGATGCCGCCGGAATCCGTCAGCACAATCCGCGCTTCGCTCATGAGCTTCAGGAAATCGAGGTAGCCCAGCGGATCCGTCATCACGAGGTTCTTCATTTCCTGCACGCGTTTGCCCGGCGCCGAGTCTTTCAGATTGTTCCGCGTGCGGGGGTGAATCGGGAACACGACCGGCATATCCCGCTGAATGACGTCCAGCGCGTCGAGAATCCGGTCGAACACGTCGGGGTCGTCCACGTTGGCCGGCCGGTGAAGCGTCAGCACGGCGTAGCGGCCCGATTCCAGTTTCATGTCGCGGACGATGGACGACTTTTCAGCGGCGGCCTTGTGCTTGAGGAGCGCGTCGATCATCACGTTTCCGACCAGAAACACCTTGTCGGCGGCGATGCCCTCCCGGGCGAGATTGTCGACGCCGCTCTTCTCGGTGCAGAACAGGAAATCGCTGATCGAGTCGGTGAGCACGCGGTTGACTTCCTCGGGCATGGTTCGGTCGAAGCTGCGGAGGCCCGCCTCGACGTGGACCAGCTTGACGCCGAGCTTCACGGCGACTAGGCCGCAGGCGATCGTGCTGTTCACGTCGCCGACCACGAGGACGAGGTCCGGCTTGTGCTCCAGGACGACGGGCTCGAACGCCTTCATGATTTCCGCGGTCTGCACAGCGTGCGACGCGCTGCCGACGCCGAGGTTCAAGTCCGGCTGCGGGATGCCGAGCTGGTGAAAGAACAGGTCGCTCATCTTGCTGTCGTAGTGCTGGCCGGTATGAACCAGGACCGGCGTGATCGCCTTGTGCTGGCGATAGGCTTCCATCAGCGGGGCGATCTTCACGAAGTTCGGACGGGCGCCGACAATGTTGATGATTTTCATGGGTTCACTTGCGCGTGGAGGATTCTTACGTATTCCGACGCCAGTTCGTCTAGGCTAAAGTGCTTCTCCGCGTATTCGAGGCCGGACCGACCCAGCCTTTCGGAGAGCGCGCGGTCGTCCGCCAATCGTTCGACGGCGGCGGCCAACTCGCGTTCATTTTCGGGCTCGATGCCGATCCCGGCGCCGGCATCGTGAAGCAGGCGCGCGGCGTAGCCGCGAACGCCGAGAATGATCGGCCTGCGCATGGCGAAGGATTCCAGGAGCTTGGACGGAAAGACCGTCTCAAACAGCGGCCTCGCGGCAAGGTGAATCAGGGACGCGTCCGACATGGAGAGGAACGACGGGATCCGGCTTCTCGGCTGAAGGCCCGCGAACACGACGTTGTCGAGCCCCTCGGAACGGGCCCGCTTCTCCAGGTCCTCACGGACGGCGCCGTCGCCGACGAGCAGGAAGCGGATATCGTTTCGTCCGCGCTCCTTCAGGATCCGCGCGGCGCGCAGGACGATGTCGAGTCCGCAGGCCATGCCGATCGTGCCGATATAGGAGCACACGAACGAGTCCCGCAGCCCGAAACTCTGTTTCAGCTCCATGTCGGGTTGACGCGGGCGGAAGGTGTCCCGGTCCACGCCGTTGGTGATCACGGTGATCCGGCCGGCGGGGATGCCCTTGGCGATCAACTGCTCCCGGTATCCGTCGCCCACGGTCACGATGTGGCGGGCGGCGGCGTACATTTTCCGTTCCATCCACTCGAGAAATCGGATCGCAAGCCCCTTCTTCATGGCGCCCACCGTGACGATCGATTCCGGCCAGATGTCGCGGATTTCCAGCACAAGCGGGAGGCGCCGAAGGCGGCTGACGATCACGCCGGCCCAGCCGCAGAAGAACTGGGGCGACGTGGCGACCACCACATCGGGACGTCGCGCCGCGAGGCCGGCCATTGCGGCGGCGAACATGAACGAAAGGTAGTTGAGGATCCGGCGCACGGTGCCCTTGTTCGGCGCCAGGAACGTCCACACGCGTAGGACGCGAATGCCGTCGATGGTTTCACGCTGGGACAGCCGGTTCCTGTAGCCGGGGTAGGGCACGCCGTTGGGGACGTTCGGAACGCCTGTGACGACGGTCACATCGTGGCCGGCGCGCACCCAGCGTTTGCACAGTTCGTGAACGCGGGACGCCGGGGCGTTGCCCTCGGGAGGGAAGTAGTGAGAGAGAAAGAGGATATTCACGGCGGCACGGCTAGTCGTCGGCAAGTGAAACGTCTTTGGCGGTCAGGAAAAAGTGAGGCCAGTACTCATCCTCCTGCATGCCCCGATACGGCGAGAGGAGGCACTCGTGATAGGAGGTCGAGTAATGATTCAGGACGCCGGGCGGGCAGTTGAGCATCCGCCAGCAGGCATAGCCGTGTTCCAGGAATGCGGCGAGGATCTCCTGCGGATTCCGTCCGATCATCCGCAGTTGTGCCGGATGAAGTTCGAGAAACACGCGCCGGTATTTTCCTTCCCGGATTCCCTGCCGCATTCCGTCGAGGGCGTTCGCCTCGCCGCCTTCGATGTCCATCTTGAGAATGTCGACCCGATCGATCCCGTATGTCCGGCAGTATGGATCCAGCGCGACGACGGGGACATCGATGATGCTTTGCAGAGAGTCCGTTTTTTCGAACACCGTCGAGCAGGTGTCCCCCTCCCGCGAATCGGATCGCCCGGCGCTCAACCGCACGCGACCCTCTGCGGCGCCGATCGCCACCTCCTCGACCCGAGCATTCTGATACCCGTTGAGGGCGATGTTCTGCCTCAACAAGGCGGCATTCCCGGGTTCCGGCTCAAACGCAATCACGCGTCCCGCGGATCCGACGCGGCGCGCCGCCAGGAGGCTGAAGTAGCCGATGTTGGCCCCCACATCGATGACGACCTGTCCGGGCCGGAGAATTTTCACGAGGACGGCTGTCTGGACCTGTTCGTAGAACCCGTAGAAGAACAAACCCCGAGCGACACGGTTGCTCAGTGCCGCGACAAAGAACTGTTTGCCGCCGTCGAACCGGGCCTTGAAGGGCGGTCTGTTCACCGCCCAGGGAGTAATCCACCGGACGATTTTGTGCCGCCCACGGGGCAGGCACTGGATGAATCCGCGGATGCATCGAAGCAGAAAAGGAGCCTCCGGCAAGGCCCCCTCTGCCGATGGGCGGACGGGGGCGCGAAGAGCGTTCAAGCGCCGCCGCATGAAATGGACGGCACGCGTCCATGTCCACACCGCCCGCGCCCGCTGTTGTTCGATCCACGGCACAACCAGTTCGCCGCCGTCGGGGTTCCAGGTGCACAGCCGGCTCGCCGGTCGGACATAACGAAAGAAGTCGCCGGAATCGGTCCACGTAAACATCGTGTCGCCCATGTTGCTTCGGGCGGTCCTCGTCCCGTACCGCTTGAGCACCTGTGAGGGGCTCCGGTACCGGTAGTGGCGAACAAAACCGAAATGGCGGCTTAACGAGAGCTTCCTCCCGGCCCCGTCGCGCCAGACGCTGAAGAGGCCCGAGAAATCCCAGGAGAATCCAGGGACGACATGCACAAAGCGGTGCTCAAACCATTCGACCCGATAGTGCGTCAGGCGCCGCTCCAAGGGAAGGGCGGCCCATGCCGTTTCTCCGCGCGTCCGCAACTCGGAGGCCTCTTCCTCGGTGGGCAGGAAATTCACCTGCCAGACTCCCACGACACCCTTGCCCTCTTTCTCCGCCTCGCGCAGGACAGGATGGGGATCGCCGACGAAAAACTCGTCGGGGTCCAGGACGTACATCCACGATCCAGCCGCTACGCGGTCCCTGATCTCTTGGAAGAAACGTCCGCGGATCGAATTCACGAACGGCTCGAAGTTTCTTCGCTGAACGGTTACGTTCGGCAGGTCCAGTTTCCGCAGCCGGTCCGATGTGTCGTCCGTGCTGCCCAGGTCCCAGACCCAGACGTGCTCGCAGAATCGGCTGGCCCACCGGGCGCTTTCCGCAATCACGTCCGCTTCGTTCTGGGCCACGCAGATCGCGTAGATGTTTGGCGACGCGGTCATGGCTTCTTCGCCGCGCAAAGGATGTTCGCGCGCAGCGACTGGAAGAGGGCGGATGAATTGACGATCCGCTCGTAAACCATCATCGGCAGAAAGAGCAGCGGGGATCGCATGCCGTAGGAAGGTTCCTTTTCGATCAGCTTGAGCGTGGTCACGCTGAACCCGGTTTCGAAGAGAACCTGCCGGCACGTCGTCTTCGAATTAAACCGGAAATATTTCGGGTACACCGGATGGTCGCTGGATCTGTTCCTGAGCCACGGGGAAATGGAGTCGGGGAACAGGCGGCTGAAGAGGCTCACGTAGTGGAACGTATTGGGAGTCCGGAAAAGAAATGCGCCGCCGGGGACGAGGACGCGATGGACTTCGCGACAGAGCGCGCGCGGGTCCTCCACATGCTCGAACGCGTAATCCGTGACGGCGACATCGAACGATCGGTCCGGGAACGGGAATGTTTTCCCGTCATATACGTACGCCTCCTTGAGGAAGCGGTTGTTCCGGACGGAGGGGTCCACATCGAGACCGACGACGGTTCCCGCCGAGCGCGACAGGAATTCGCTGGTCGGGTTTTCCGGGCCAGCGCCGACTTCAAGCGCGCGGGTCTTCGCGGAAAGATATGGTGAGCACATCCGGTGGAATTCCATCGTTCCGTCGATCCACCCGGGCCGGCCGCGATAGAACCGCTGAATGTATCGTTCCTGCCAGTTCATGAGGATTCCTTCACGGTGCGGATGTAGAGGGAAAAAGGAATCTTCGGGTCGGCGGAATCAATCCAGAGGAACGGAAGCGCCGCCACTCCCAGGAGCGCCGCCATCCACGGATGGCGCGCTTCCTGCAACAGAATGATTCGCCGGTTGAAGGACTGCCGGACGGGTCCGCCGATGCCGGTGCAACCCGCGATTCTGAAGCCGAGCGGCTCCAGCAGGGCTTTGTATGTGTCCATCGTATAGCCCGGCCGGACGTGCCCGCCCGTCTCCTGCGTGTCCAGCGCGGCGGACGCGTTGTCGGGATGGTCCGCGTTCGGAGCGCACAGGTGCAGGACGCCGCCGGGTTTGAGCGCGTTCCAGAGACTGCGGCAGATTTCCGTGTCGCGCCGGATGTGTTCGATGACTTCCGAGCAGATGATTTCGTCGAAGGCGCGGTTGAGCGTGCCGACTTCGTACAGATTCAAAACGCGGAACGACAGCCGGTCCTCCGGAATGCCCAGGAATCCGTTGAACAACTTGCGGCAGCGCTCGACCTCCTGCTCCTTGATGCTGACGCCGATCACGCGGTTGCCCTTGAGGTAGCTTTGATACGTGAGCATGCCGTTGCCGCAGCCGGCGTCCAGCACCCAGCGTTCCTCGCCCGCGCCGCTTTCTCCAAAGAAGCGAGGCAGTGTCTTCATTCGAAGCCGGGCGTGAAGGTTCAGTCCGGGGAAGAGCCACCACTTGATTCTCTCGCGCCATGCGGTCATGCATTTTCCTTTCGCCGGATCCAGAAGGACATGCGGCCGTGGCCGGCCAGCCGCTGAAAGAGCCCCGGGCGGTCGTGCCAGATCGTCTCGCCGGGCACGGTCCGCAGCAAGGCGTCCGCCGCGTTCCATTGGAACGTATGCGGATGCGCGACGAACAGCCATTCGGACGGCGTTTTCCAGCGGCGATAATGCCACAGTCTCTCGCCGACTTGAGAAAGCGTGCTTACGCCGAACACAAACAGTCCGCCGGGCTTCAGAACCCTCTCGATTTCCTTCAGGATGAGGCCCGGGTCCTGGGCATGGTCGACAACGTTGATGCAGGAGACGATGTCGTAGCTCGCCGTCTCTGCCGGGATGGCCTCGGCCTGGGATTGAATATAGTTCACGCGACGCCTCGCTTCGTCCACCCGTTCCTGAAGCGCGGCATCCGCAACCCGGACGTCCAGCCGGGGCAGGGGGTCCAATCCGTCGATCCGGCCGACCCGGTCCGCAAAGTGGACCGCGAGAAAACCGAGGCTGTACGGGCCGATGCCGACCTCCAGTCCGCGCCCGAAAGTCTCGTTGCCAAAGACCTCGCGCAGGGGGCGTTCGATTTCCGAGTGCTCGTCCAACTCGTGTTGAACATGGGCTGGATCGGCGGCGCCGCTCTGCCAGTTGCCGAGTTCGGATGCCTGCGCCTCGGCGAATTTCTTTTGGTCAAGGGGAGTGGATGTCTGGCTCATGTTGTTGATGCGGGCCGGGCGGCACGGGCTTCCGCCAGCTTGGCCGTGATATGAACTTCGTGAGACACGCGAAGCATGCAGAAGAGAAATCCGGGATATCCGTCGAGGAACCCGCCCCTGAAAACATACATGTACAGGAAGCGGAACAACGGTCGGCATCCGATGCGCGCAGCCAGGCGCTTGAGACATCTGCGGTGCCGGACCGGATCGAGACTGAAAAGGTCCGTCAAGGCCAGCGGCTGCAGGCGCAACCGGTGGATCAGTTCGACCTCGTTGGTGGAATACACGTTGTGGCGCGCGATCCAGTTCTCGATGCCTTTGCTGAACCCGAAGTGGTCGTACGGTTCCGGGATGTACCGCAGGGGGCCATCGCTTACCTCCCGCTGGCCATGTCCCTCCTTGACGAAGCGCACGCGCCCGGCCTTCAGCAGGCGGAGCTGCCACGAGGGGTAGAATGTGCAGTGTTTGACCCAGCGCCCGAGGAAGAAGTTGCGGCAGGTCAGGTAAAAGCCGGCGCTGTTCCCCGGATTCCGTATGGCGGACAGGATCGCGTCCGCGCACTCCGGAGTGCACCGTTCATCCGCGTCCAGGAACAGTATCCAGCTGTGGCGGGGATGTGTGTGGTCGAGAGCCCAGTTTCTCTGATCGCCAAAATCGGAAAAAAGATGATCGAAAATGCGCACATCGGGTCTTGCCTGTCCCGCCAGCTCCCGCGTCCGATCCCGGCTTCCGGAGTCCAGGACGATGATATCGTCGGCCCATTGAAGGCTATCCAGGCAGGCGCGGATATTCGCTTCTTCGTCCAGGGTCAGGATGATGACGCTGACTGGTGCTCGTTCCGTCTGATTCATGGTCCTCTGTCGGCTACTCCGTGATTATGCAGCGTTTGCAGAAGATTCGCGGCGGCTTGATCGCTTCGAAACCTCGATGCAAAACAACGCGCGGCATTATGCTTCATCGCCTGTCTCTGCGCCAGATCAAGAGAGAGCCATTTCGCGAGATTGCCGGCGAATGCCGCCGCCCCCGGATCGGAAACGAGGCCGGCCCCGTCATCCCCGATCTCGCGCCAGATGTTGATGCGGTTGGAGATCAGCACGGGAACTCCGCAGGCGAGCGCTTCGACGACGGCGATGCCGAAGTTCTCCTGGTGCGAGGGAAGCGCGAAGGCCTCCGCTGCGCGGAAGGCGCCCCACTTCAGGTCGCCGGTCAGCATGCCGGTCCACGTCACGCGATCCGCGATCCCGAGGTCCCGCGCCCGCCGCTGCAGCGACTCCTGCCAGCGGATCGGGTCGGGTCCGGCCATGACCAGGTGCAGCGCCGGATCCCGGGCGGCCATCTGCGAAAAGGCGTCGATCAGCGCATCGCATCCCTTCTTTGGATGAATGCGGCTGAGGAACAGGATGATCCTTTTCGATGGCAGTTCGGGCCAGCGGCCGAGAAACGCGCGGCGCTGGGCGTCAGGATCGCCGGGCGGCATGCCCACGCAGTAGGGGATGATCGCTTCCTTCACGCGGTACGGCGTGAACGATTCGCGCGCAAGCCGTCGTTCCTCCTCGCACGTGAAGAAGACCGCGCGCGCCTGCTCCATGGCGCGATGCTCGATCAGTTTCCACAGTGCGGACTTGGCCACGTGCTTGAGCGGAAACAGGCGCCGGAACGACGGATCGAGCATGCCGTGGGAGTAAACGAAGTACGGCGTTCCTGAACCGCGAAGGGCCAGCCAGACGCCGGCGCTGGGGAACAGCCAGACCCCGTGAACGATCACGCAGTCGTATTCCGCGGCATGCTGCTTCAGCCAGGGGATGTAGCGCGGCGAGTACCGGTATTTCGTGGCGGCCGGGCCGGCGGCATGCACGCGGAACGGTAATTGGGACAGCCAGGGCGAATCGGGCGCGTCGAGGCAGACCGCCTCGATCTCGTGTCCCTGGTCCTTCAGCGCGAGGTGCGCCTGGACAATCGACTCGATGGGCCCGCCGCCCGCGGGGTTCGTCGAATTGATGGCGTTCAGTATTCTCACGTTACGTGTCTCCGGCTGTCGCCGACGCTGCGTCACAGAAGAGTTTCGCGCCGTGCGCGACCGAGAAGGAGGAGACTCTTTGCACGGCCTGCGCCCCGAAGACGGGGATTTGATCGGTGTGCGAAACGAAGAAGCGCATCCGGTCGGCCAGTTGATCGCCATCGTCGCGAGGCACGATGAATCCGTTCTGTCCGTCCGCCACGAGATCCCTCGCCGCGCCGGCCGCGTCCGTGGAGATCACGGGCAGTCCAGCCGCGCACGCCTCGTTGATCACGACGCCCCAGCCGTCGTGCCGCGTCGGAAAAACGAACACCTGCGAGGCGTGAAAGCAGGGGGGAAGTGCCTCCTGCTCCACGTGACCGGCGAAATGGACCCGGGTTTTCAGGTCCGGCGGCAGGGAGGCTTCGAGGCGGGCCCGAAGCGGGCCCTCGCCGAGGATGAGCAGCGCGACGTCGTGCGTGGAGCGGGCGAGGTCCGCGAAAGCCCGGATCAGGAGATCGACGCCCTTGCGTTCGATCAGCTGGCCTGAAAAGAGAAAGACCGTCTTCCCGCCGAGATGGTACTTCGCGCGGACCGCCTCGACCGCCGCCGCGTCGGCGGCCGCGTAGCGGCTCGTGTCGCAGCAGTACGGGATGACGAACAGCTTCGCGGGGTCGGCGCCCAGTCCCTTGTAGGCTTCCGCGGCGGACGAACCGATGCAGAAGACGGCGTGTGCGCGGCGCAGGAGCGACGTCAGGGAGCGGCGCCGGACTGCGCGCGCGAGCCCGCTCTTCGCCGTGACGCTGCGGGTCCATGCGGGCCTGTAGTTCTCGGGCCAGGGCTGTTCCAGCCACATCGCCCAACGCTTGCGGCGCAGTCGGAGAATCCATGAACAGGCAACGAACGTGAGGCTGGTGTACTGGCCGGACAGCACAAACAGCTCGTGCTTGCCGAACAGGCAGTCCATCAGGGCGCGGAGATGAAGCCGGAACGCATCGGCCCACAGGGACGGGCCGATACCGCCGAGCGTCCTGAACCGGAACGGCGGCGGCTCGGGATTCCACGGCCGGCCGCGATGCGTCTGTCTCATGAACCGGACATCGAGATCGCAACGCCCGTCGCGCTGGATCGCCGTGAACAGCTCGACCTGGTACGGGCTGGGCGTGTTGGTCAGGAGCCAGACCTTCATGCGGTCTTCACCGCCTTGACGATCATGGAATTCCAGAGGAGGGGAACGCGGCCGTATCCGTGAAATTCGGTGACTTCAAATCCATGACTTCGCAGGAATGTGGCCAGCGCCCTGTACGACCAGAACTTGATGTGGCCCCCCTCGTGGTCGGCCTGGAAATGCCTGTCCAAGCGGCCGGTTGCGGCAAGAAGCAGGTTCTTCCAGAAGCCGTGGAAGGGAGTGCTGATCACCAGGAATCCCCCCGGCTTGAGGAGGGCGCGGCAGTTCTCGGCGAAACCGGCGGGCGAGTAAAGATGTTCGATGACTTCGATTGCGAGGATCGCATCGACCGGATCGGCGATGAGACGGCGGATCTCGGGATCGCTGACGGACGCCAGATGAAAAGTGCCCTCCGGGTGGGTGCGGCGGCAGATTTCAATGCCGGGGGTGGAAATGTCGATGCCGCATACGCGGTATCCGAGACGGAGAATCTCGCCGCTGATGAAGCCGTGGCCGCACCCGGCGTCGAGGATTGTTCCGCCGGCCTGAACGCCGGAGATGCATTGGCGAACGATCCGCCAAAGACCGCTCTGGTAGCGCTTCGCAGCCGGCGGCCGCGGCGGGGATGCGGTTGTTTCATTCATGGGTGGTGATGGCCCGGATCAGGCGGTCCTTGTAGGTTTGCCAGGTGAACTCGGCCGCGCGCCGGATGGCGTTGGCCGAGCACTCGGGAAGCAGAGTTCGGTTGTTGGCCAGCCGGCCGATGCGATCGGCCAGGTCCGGCGCGGATCGG
>ERZ1645192.1863-NODE-1863-length-17542-cov-7.305141_pt1 | contig 17542 bp, 9 predicted proteins | sample MGYA00575354_ERZ1645192 | MGnify/ENA primary metagenome ERZ1645192 (study PRJEB40844, sample SAMN11349763) | freshwater sediment metagenome | isolation source: river sediment | host: Sediment | place: India: Faizupur Khadar , New Delhi | collected 2017-02-21 ... | reverse complement strand
CCTGAGCAGGTTGCATTTGCCGGGTTGACTCCATCTCCAAAGTCCCAGAACCACATGGTCGGCCCGCCTGTTGAGAGATCGGTGAACGAAACGGTCAGGGGAGCAGCCCCGCTTCGTGGAGATGCGGTAAAGTCTGCACTAATTCCTGGCTGTGGAGAACCGCCAAAGTCAAGGTCTTTGCGGATGATCCGCTCACCGCCACGGGTGATGACCTGTGATGCCCCTGCCTTGATTGTTCCAATCCAGAATGATATCGTCCGGCCTGCATCTGCTTCAGTGACCGGTACAATCAGTCGTGGGTCATCAGGTGCCGATCCTGGTGCTCCATATGAACCTGAATACCTGGTGACATAGGTGGTCACGACGGTATTGTCGATCTTTGCCTGGATGGTCGTTCCAACCGGGGCTGACTTTCCGTCAATCTGAACATATCCGTAGAATTCATACGGACTCATTGGCGGAATGGTGGTGAAGGTGAGATCCTGTCTGAATCTGCCACCACTGGTTATCTGGAAGGTCTGGGCTGCCCCATATTCACCCTCCATAAAGGAGATGTGCTTTCCGATATCATCAACGGTAATCGGAACCCGCAACGCCGGATCAGTGTCATATTGTCCTCCGTACTGACCGCTCTGGGTTATATCATAGCTGCCTCTGACAACTCCATTGATCATCGCCTTCAGGACGGTTCCCTTTGCAGCCGGCTGGCCGTCAATGGTGACCGAGCCATAGAACAGAAGGTCCGGGAGTGGCTGTGCATAGACAAAGTTCAGCGGCTGCTCCATCATCTTTCCGTCACCGCTCACGGTAACCGATGGTGCTCCCTGGATTCCTCCACTCCAGAATGAAATCTGTCTGCCGATGTCAGCCTGGTTAATATTCACCGTCAGCTGGTCTGCAAATCCGCCTGCCCCACCGTAGTATCCCTCCTGGGTCGTGACGATGGAATCCTTTGTCACTCCGTCAATTCTGGCGATGATTTCAGTGCCGACCGGAGCGGGGAGGTAATTGAAGGTGACCGGGCCATAGAACTGGTACGGGGTATACGGAGTTACCGGTTCGAGCGTGTAGGTGAAGATATCCCAGCCGCCAAACCGGTCATCCTGCCATACAACCTTGTCAACATAGATATCCGGCCGGATCTGGTTTCCTGGTCCGACACATACAGCATAGGTCTTCGGAATCTGAAGATCTACCATGTAAATGTCGCTGTTGTTCTCCTGGTCGTATCTTGTCCATACAATTTTCGATCCTGAAACGGAAGGCTCGACGTCATCATAATCATCAAAGGTGACAGCGGTTGTCATGTCCTTTTTGATGTTATACATGAAGATGTCCCATTTTCCGTTCCGGTTATCCTCCCAGACGACGTAATCGCCGGAGATACGTGGATTCTGCTGGATACGGATATCCCTGGTTACCTGGACTGTTTTATCGGTCTTGTAATTATACAGGTAGATGTTCCAGTCGTTTTTGTTGTCATCAAGCTGCTGATAAACGACCCAGTCTCCGTCAATATCAGGACTTGCCTTGTCCTTATCATTTGAGTTGATGTATACCGGCCGGGCACTGGTACCTACCTTTACCATCCCGATGTCCCTGATATCATCATTGCCAAAGTCCTCAAACACAACCATGTCCTGGGAGACAGCAGGTCTGAATTTATTGGTGGTATCCACGTACACAGGGTTTTCCTTGTGCATCGGGATGTTATATGAGTAGATGTCAGAGTTCTTGTGCCGGTTATCATCCCAGACAATGATGCCTCCGGAGATGTCCGGATTATTCTGGTCACTCATAATGTTGGCGACCATCTGCCGGCTTCCGGTTTTCATATCAAAGAACCAGACTTTTCCCTGTCCTTCGTACTGGGTCCAGGTGATATACTGTTCGTCAACCCGGGGATCCCAGTCAAAGACTGAGTCAAACGTCATCTGCTCTTCAATACCTGGTGCCTGTGCAATCAGTTCTTCTGCTGAGAAACTTACAACAGGCTCGAAATCAACGATCTCCTCTTCTGCAAGGCAGGGCACGAGCAGGAGGAGCATCAGAACCATCATTAACAGTGATGCGATTTTCATGGTTTTTCCTCTAAAAAATGGTGATGTATTCTCCCTATATACCGATCGCGGCGAGATCTCCCTCTTCACTCATGTATATCCAGTATCCATATCCGGGATACAGAACATTGACATTACTCTCCGGCACGTTCATGATGGTGCCCTGGTATCGCTGAATAGAGGAGTCAAAGCCAATTACATAGATCCACTGGTCCCTGACTGAAAGCAGTGCATTCTGTGCTGGAACCGTATTCAGGCTGGTAACACCGAAGGTATTCCATCCCTTAACCAGTTTCCTGGTCGGTGGGATCTGGAGAGCGTCACCGGCGAAGTAGAGATATACTGCATCTTTCTTGGTTGAATAGATCCAGACAGCATCGAGAGGATTTATCACCGTGGTCGCACTGACGGTGCTCCAGGACTTTGTCCGTGGATTATAGGCAAAGATGCTGTGACCGCCGACATCAACGTGACTAAAGAGAGCTTTTGCATTATTCTGTCCGTCTGCAAGCATCTTTGGAACAGAGATGAAGTTCCATCCCTGGTTCAGGGTGACCTGTGCCTCTGGCGGGCTGACTATTCCGGCGGTAATGATGTTCTGTTTAACAGCACTCTTGGTCTGTCCGTTCCACAGGGTAGTCATCAGACCGACTGAATAGACGCCGTTTCTGGTATAGACATGGGTCGGATTTCGCTCAGATGAGGTCGTTCCATCGCCAAAGTCCCAGTACCAGGATTTTGGGCTGCCTGATGATTTATCGGTGAATTTGACGGAAAGAGGTATTGCTCCCTGGGTCGGAGTTGCCGTGAAATCAGCAGCACTGGATGGTTTTGAGACGAAGTTAATGTTCTTTAAGACTTTCAGACCACTCACAACCAGCTGGCTCTGGTCTCCCTCTGCTCCGGTGGCAGTCTGGAATTTGATGGTCTTTCCAATGTCTGCATTGGTAATCGGGACCTCAAGGTACGGGCCGTTTTCAGAGCCGTATGAACCGGTTATCTGGGTCGTTACCTGTCCACGAATCTGATTGTCAATAGTAGCGTAGATGGTATTTCCTGCGGCGAGAGGTGTCCCGTCAAGGTTTGCCCGGCCCCAGAATGAGTACCTGGACTGGGCAGATACGGTGAAGGTCAGGTCAAGATTCTTCTGTATCAGCTGACTGCCTGCAGCAGAGACATCAGCGGATGCAATGATGAGATCGCCCTGCTGGAATGAAACTGTCACCTGTTGCCCGGCAACATAGGTAGCCCCACTGAGCTGGGCAGTAAAGGAGATATATTTCCCATTATCAGTCTGGTACACCGGAACGTTCAGGTTGCTGTACTGCCCGTTTGTCGTAACAGTCGTCTGTCCCCTGATCTGATTGTCAATGACTGCGGAAAGGACTGTTCCTGCCGGTGCATATTGCCCGTCAAGCAGTACTGACCCGCTGAACCGGTATGTTGTCGGCGAGGGAGTCGTGCCAAAGGTCAGGTCAAACCAGCCACCTACCTGCTGTCCGACGCTGATACTCTGGGAAGCCTGCAGAGATGAACTGCCGGTTGTTGCCGTAAAGATGATAGCCTTTCCAAAGTCGTTCTGATTGACCGGAATTGAAAGACCTGTATAGGATCCTGCGGTGGTAACCGTCACCTGTCCCCTGATCTGGGAATTGATGGTTGCTGTGATTATTGTACCAACCGGTGCAGGCATGCTGTTTAATAACGCATTCCCGGAGAGCGTATACGTCTGAACAGGCGGAACCGATGATGCAGAGAGATCCTGTCTCATAACTCCGCCAGTACCGACGGTAAGGACCTGATCTGCCTGGTACTCATTCAATTTGAATGAGATGGTCTTCCCGGTATCTGCACTGGTGACCGGAATCTCAAGGAACGGCCCATATGCAGATCCATAACTTCCGGCCTGCTGTACCGTGGTCTTTGCCCTGACTACCCCGTCAATCAGAGCCTTGACTTCAGTCCCGACCGGTGCTGCAGCTCCACTTATTGATGCAGAGCCGTAGAGCTGATACTTACCTGATCCAACTCCCTGTGAGAAGGTATACAGGAAGATGTTTGAGTTGCCTGTGCGGTAATCCTGCCAGACCAGATGATTTCCATAGATTGACGGATTCTTCTGATCTCCCTGGTTCAGTGTGACCTGGTAGATATACCCGGTGATCAGATCAAGCAGGTAGATATCTGCATTTCCATTCCGGTAATCCTCCCACACCACAAGCGGACCAGAAACATCAGGATTTACTGCCTTATACTTACTATCGGTCAGCTGGTACTCCTGGAAGGTGTCCAGAGTCATGGCAAAAACATCAGAAATTCCATTCCGGTTATCCTCCCAGACAACAATCTTCCCACTTATCCGTGGATTTCTCTGATCAGATGGATCATTTGTCAGCTGGTACTCCTTCCCGGCGGTAATGTCATACAGGTAAATGTCAGCATTTCCGTTCCTCCAGTCCTCCCAGATGATATATGATCCGGAGATGTCAGGTTTCTTCTGTTCTGCAAGATCCTTTGTTACTGCCTGACTGGTTCCTGAATTCAGGTCAGCCATATAGATATCAGGATTGCCACTTCTCCAGTCCTGCCAGGCAATGTATCGTCCTGATACCACCGGCTGGTTCTGGTTGGAAGTTGATGAAGAGATCGGCGCTGCAGTGTCGGTCTGCAGATCATACCCGTTGATGTTGGTTACCTGGTTTGATCCTGTTCCGGCCTGTTCATACACGACGATCCTGCCGGATATATCCGGATTTGTCTGATGAAGTTTTCCCGGGTACACCGGATACAGCCCACCTGACTGTATATCATACAGACCAATGCCGGAAACACCTGCATTCCATTCTTCAAAAACAACTCTTCCATCGGAAACTTTCGGGTTAATATGGTTCAGGTTTCCGAACGTGATCTGCTTCTCAGCTCCCCCACATGACTCTGAGGAGAGATCAAATCTGGTGGTGTCTACCGTCACGGTATTCGAGATGGTATACTCATCAGGGTTTTGCGAAACCGAAAGGATTGCAATACCGCTTGATGCACTCACCGGGGTACTGAACGATATATTCCCCGCCTGGATCTCTTCTCCTGTTCCCCCTGTAGGAGAAAACACAATCTCCTGTGCAGTGACCCCACCACAGAGGAGAATTAGCAGAATAATTGGTACATATCTCCACATCTTCATCATTACGCCTCCCATCCGCAGGTATCACTGATGTGATTCAGACGATACCCTTCACATGATATATGTGCTAATCTGTACGCTTAGCCCTATTAAATACTATCATTTTCAAACCCGGCTCTGAAAAAGCCCCTGACCGGAAAACAAGACATTATTCTCTTAATAAGGATTTATATCAATATATTGGATCCGATAAATCCTGAGCGCGCCAGATTCCTCTGAGTGGGTCTTAATTATCTTTCGTGCGCGAAAAAAGATCTGCTGGGATCGTCATTTCACTCTGATGATACCATCATTATGGTTCAGAGAAAGATAGCTCTGTGACTCATACGACTGATACTGGTATCTGTCCCGCAGCGAAGAGGTATGAGAGGGAGCATTCATGAGGTGTGAATTATGAATCCGAGGATAGTTGTTGGGGTTTCAGGAGCATCGGGCATGCTCTATGCCAGAAGGCTGCTTGACCACCTGGCTGGAAAGGCTGAGGTTCATATCATTCTGACTCCGGTGGCACGGGAGATCGCCCGTCATGAACAGGTCACCTTCGACGATTCTGATCTTATCGTTCATTCACCGGATAATCTCGCATCTCCGGTTGCAAGCGGCTCCTTTCTTCACCAGGGTATGGTTATTGCACCCTGCAGCATGAAGACCCTGTCAGCAGTTGCTCATGGATTTACTCCGAACCTGCTGACCCGGGCTGCTGATGTAACCTTAAAGGAGCGAAGACCCTGTATTCTGCTTCTTCGTGAAAACCCCCTCTCACGGATTCATATTGAAAATATGCTTCGTGCCCATGATGCAGGAGCACTCATTATGACTGCAAGCCCTCCCTTTTATCACCGGCCTGATGATATCACCGGGCTTGTGGATGCGGTTGTTGCACGGATACTGGATCACCTGAATATCACACATTCAATAGGCGGAAGATGGAGTGGATTTCCATGAGGACATTTATTGAACAGATGAGAACCAGGGGTCTTGTCACTGATGTGCATGATCCGGTTTCCTCACGATTTGACGCACCAAAGCGTGCATTCAGTACAGACCGGCTTTTGTTCTTCCATAATCTTGATGGCAGAAAAGCGGTGATGAACCTTGTTGCAAACCGGGAGGCTCTGGCTGTTGCCCTCGGGGTCTCTCCGGAGATCCTGGTTCCCCGGCTTGCTTCCTGCCGGTATGACGGGAAGCTTGTCGATGCAGGCCCTCTCTCGCTCCGACCGGTGAACCTTGATGAAATTCCCATCATGGAGAATTATCCCGGGGAGGCCGGAAGATACCTGAACTCTGGTGTTGTGTTCTCCCGGTACGAAGGGGTAGAGAATGCCTCCGTTCACCGGATGCTCAAAGCCGGAAAGGACAGACTTGTTGCCCGTCTGGTAGAAGGCAGACATACCCACACCCTGCATAAGAGGGCACTGGCCAATGGAGAACGACTGCCGGTTGCGGTCGTCATCGGGATGCATCCTCTTGTGCTCTTTGCCAGTTGCAGCAGGGTTCCGGAGAGCATGGAACTGCCCTTTGCCGCTGAACTCCTTGGGGGCGAGATCCCGGTGCATACCCTTCCGAACGGAGTCCGGGTTCCTGACGCCGAGATCATCCTGGAAGGGTACATCGGAAGTGAGACGGCAGTTGAAGGGCCATATGTCGATATCACCAGGACCTATGATCCTGAACGGATACAACCGGTGATTGAGCTGACCGGGATGTACACGAAACCCGATTTTATCTATCACGGGCTCGTGAACGCCGGAGATGAGCATAAACTGCTGATGGGAGCACCCTATGAACCCCTGATCTACCGGTCGGTTGCCGGAGTGACCGGAGTTACTGACGTTGTCCTCACCAAGGGCGGATGCGGGTACCTGCATGGCGTTGTCCAGATCAAAAAGCGGACCGAGGGAGATGGGAAGAATGCCATCATGGCTGCATTTGCTGCACATACCTCACTTAAGCACGTTGTCATTGTTGATGGTGACATCAATCCAGGAAACCCCTCTGATGTTGAGTTCGCCATTGCAACACGGGTCCGTGCAGACCGTGATACCCTTATTATTCCCGGTGTCCGGGGCTCTTCTCTTGATCCGTCCAGAATAGGGGACGGACTCAACGTCAAGATGGGGATAGATGCAACCATGGAGTTAGGAAAGGAAGAGGAATTTGTCAGAGCAGTCTGGGAGGACTGACTTACATGCATCTGACTGCAGAGGAAGAGGCCATTCTCAATGGTGAGGAAGGGGAGACAAAACAGCAGCTCATGGAGATCCTGGTCGGGGTCGGAAAGGTATTTGGTGCTGATGAGATGGTACCGGTCAGGAGTGCCCAGGTATCCGGGGCATCATATAAGACCATTGGCGAATGGGGCCTGAAATGGCTTACAAGTCTTGATGCCCATGCTGCTGTTCCGGCTGTCCTGAACCCGGTCGGTATGGACCGTATCAGGTGGGAAGAGATGGGTATTGACCCCGGGTTTGCAAAAAAGCAACTTGAGGTAATCTCTGCCTATGAACGTCTTGGTATCAGGCTTGAATGCACCTGCACTCCCTACTATCTGAACATCACCGAATATGGAGACCACCTGGCCTGGTCAGAATCTTCAGCGGTCAGTTATGCAAACTCGGTCATCGGTGCCAGAACAAACCGGGAGGGTGGTCCGTCAGCTCTTGCTGCAGCAATAATCGGAAAAACACCAAAATACGGGCTTCACCTGGTGGAGAACAGAAAACCCGGTATTCACATTCAGGTCGATGGTGAACCAAAGGGAGCAGATGCATCCTGGTACGGGGCACTCGGGTATCTGGCCGGCAAGATCTCCGGGAACCGGATCCCTCTCTTTTCAGGAATCCGACCTGGCAGGGATCAACTGAAGAACCTTGGGGCTGCGATGGCCGCTACAGGAGCCGTTGCCCTCTATCATGTGCAGGGTATCACCCCTGAAGCACGGGTATTCTCCTTTAGCTCCGAAGGGCTTGAGAATATTGTCATTGAAGCCGATGAGGTGGCATCCCTCTTCACCGGTGAGCAGGTGGATGCGGTGGCTATCGGGTGTCCGCACTGCTCTCCTGATGAACTCATAACTCTGGCTACCCTTCTTGATGGCTGCACAGTGACAAAACCGGTGTATATATTTGCTGCACGGGATGTTATCGAACGAGAGAATGAGCATATCAGAAAGATTGAGCGTTCCGGAGCCAGAGTGTATGCCGATACCTGCATGGTTGTTTCACCAGCCCTTGAGCGGTACGATCGGATCATGGTAAACAGTGGGAAGGCACTCTCCTATGTTCCGACCATGTGTGGAGCAGGGGCGGTCATCGGGTCAACGAAGGATTGTATCCGGGCGGCCTGCACCCCTGATGTATAGCGGCCATTCATGACAGGATAGTTTAACGTAGTTGTATCCTGATACTGAGAAGCAACTGATGCCTGATCCCGGGGAGTCATATTACGAGGTATTAAACGTCAGGCGGGATGCCTCTTCCGAAGAGATTACGGCATCGTATAGAAAGCTGGCAAAAGTGCTTCATCCTGACGTATGTGGAAGTCCGGAGGCCGAGGAACTCTTCAAGGTCGTCAATGAAGCATACCAGATCTTAAAAGATCCCAAGAAACGGGAGGCATATGATATCTCCCTTCTTGAAGCAGAAGGATCAGAGTATGGGCGATATTACAGCGGAGGAAGGCGGTACCGGGATCCCCGGACCTGGTATTATGCCCATCTTCATCAGTCCTATCGTCCGCCCCGTTCAACACCTCCGCAGGAAACTCCGAAGACTAAATCATCATCCATTCCCCGAATACTTCAGGTTGCTCTCTTTTATGCAACCCTGTTAATGGCAATTATCATCCTGGTCCAGCTCTTCCTTCTTCCCTGGATGAACGGGATGGCAGCCGCAGAAGCGAGATCACTGTTTGAGGACGGGAACCGGTGGATGAATGAAGAAGAGTATCAGAAAGCTATAGAAAGTTACGGGAGTGCCGTCGAAAGGCTCCCCGGGTTTTCAGAGGGCTGGAGGGCCAAAGGTCTTGCAGAGATAAGGAAGGCCGAGGAGTTGTCTGAGCGGGGATTCGAAACCCAGGCTGAATCATATTACCAGTCAGCGGTTCGTTCATTGAACCAGGCATATCCCTCATTTTCCGAAGATGTGCAGGTTCTGTCAGGACTTAGCAAATCATTGTCAAGAATTGGAAAACAAGACGAGGCGGAATATTTTATTGAAAAAGGGAAAAAAAGCGTAATGGAATGATTGGATATTGTATTTTATTTTAATTCTGCATCTTCATTTCGAATTTTAAACCAAAATGAGCCCCCATGAAGCCCGAATTTTTCCATTTCTTCCGGGACAAGGTTTTCCTGGAGCATGAAGGCATCAGGCATTATAATATCCCAGTTTCTTTTCCCTCCGAGTAAATAGGCTCCAATGAGATATTGTTCAGAATAATATCGGTCATTCCACTCCTTTGGATAATCGCATGGGAGAAAAATATCGTGCATTTCCACTATAACACCATTTTTCAGATATGGAAATACATCAAAAAATAAAGTCATTACATCTGAGTTTGTGAATACCCGATGTGAATTGTCGATAAATAAAATATCATTCTCATTTAAAGAAGAAAAAAAGGATAGATCAATATCTTCTAATCTTTTTCTAATAAAGGTATCACAATAGTCGTTAATAATGGACCGTGGGCTCGGATCGATACAGATTATCTGAGTGTCGGGTGAATAGTCCTTTTTGGCTGATGAAGCAAAAATTGTTGAAAAACCGCTCCCAATCTCAACGTATTTTCCAGGTTTTATTGTTGATATTAATCCATACAAAACTACTGCATCCAAACCTCCAAAATATCGGTTTTTTGGAATCTTCCAACCAGGTGATTTCGCCAGATTTTCACAATATGGTAGGAAAGATTTGAGTGTTGTAAGGTATCTCTCCTTATCCGAAGAAATCATATCTTTCAAAATTGAATGACCGTTTTTCCAGTGTGGTCTGGGCTCTACCGGATAATCAATGTATAAATATTGGCCTCCAAATATAATCCTTTTACAGAAAAAGTATCCATGTCTTTTTATTGTATCAAAAAAGCTCATTATCATAAAGAGCCATTTATTGTATGTAATTATTACGCTATTCCTTCACGTTCAGGAATTATAATCTCATTTCTATAAAATTATCATGGCAGACATATCACCCCGGATGCAGGGCTATTATGACCGGTTGAATGCAGGTCTTGCACAGGCGATGGAGGCTGCCCAGGCAGCCAGAAAAACCGGACTTGACCCCGAGACCGTTGTGGAGATCCCGATTGCAAATGATCTGGCCGACCGGGTTGAGGCACAGGTAGGTATCACGGGTGTGGCCCAGATGATCCGTGAACTTGAAGCGGTCATGTCCCGTGAAGAAGCATCCCTTCATATCGGGGACTATTTTGCAGAAAAGAAGTTTGGAGAAACGACAAAAGAAGAGATCCTGGACCATGCTATCCGGACTGCCATGGCTCTTCTGACTGAAGGTGTCGTTTCAGCACCCATCGAAGGGATTGCCAAGGTAGCGGTTAAGAAAAATGATGACGGGTCTGAATATCTCGCCATTTACTATGCAGGCCCCATCCGGAGTGCGGGAGGGACAGCACAAGCTCTCTCTGTCCTTGTCGGTGATTATGTCCGGAGAATTCTGGGCATGTCAAAATATATGCCCCGGGAAGAGGAGATTGAACGGTATATCGAGGAGATCAGGCAGTATAATTCCATCATGAGTCTGCAGTATCTCCCATCCGAACGGGAAATAAAGCTCATCATCAGTAACTGTCCGGTCTGCATTGACGGGGAACCGACAGAGAAGGAAGAGGTATCAGGCCATAGAAATCTGGAACGGGTTGAGACCAACACCGTCCGGGGAGGAATGGCCCTTGTCATCGCCGAAGGACTTGCATTAAAAGCACCCAAAGTCCTGAAAAACGTCCGGAAGATGAAGATGGATGGGTGGGACTGGCTGGAAGAGATGATACAGGCCACCGCCGGAAGTTCATCATCTGAAGAAAAGGAGGTGGGGATTCACCCGAAAGATAAATTTCTCAGGGATTTAATCGGAGGAAGACCGGTCTTTTCATACCCGATGCGGGAGGGCGGGTTCAGACTTGTGTATGGCCGCTCACGGAATACCGGTCTTGCTGCAGCGGGTCTGAATCCTGCAACCCTGCATATTCTCGGGGACTTTCTCGCCGTCGGAACCCAGATGAAGATTGAGCGGCCGGGAAAAGCAGCAGGTATCTCACCGGTTGACAGCATCCAGGGACCGACGGTCAGACTCATCAACGGTGATGTGGTCAGGGTGCATGATGCAAAACGAGCACGGGAACTCTCATCCCAGGTCAGTCATATCATCGATGTCGGTGAAATTCTCATCAGTTATGGCGAGTTCATGGAAAACAATCATGTGCTTGTCCCGTCTGCATACTGTGAGTCATGGTGGCGTCTGGAAGGAGGAACCACCCGTCCGGCAGATGAAACCGAAGCGATTCTCCAATGTGAGGCTGGATTATATCTTCATCCCGATTATCTGTACCTCTGGGATGATCTCAAACCAGCAGAAATCAGGGATATTGCAGATTATATACATGAAAAAGGGATTCTTGAGAATGGCACCCTGATTCTTCCCCTTGATCCCACGATAAAGGAGTCTCTGGAACGGGTATTAATTGAGCACCAGGTACGGGACAATATGATCCGTATCTCTCCCTGTCAGATTATTTTGAGGTGTCTGGGACTTGATCAGTCTCTCGCTCTTTCCAATGCCTGGGAGAGGGAGCTTCCTGAAACAACCCTGGATCTGGTGCAGCATCTCTCCGGGATGAAGATGCGGTCAAAGGCGGGGACCAGAATCGGGGGAAGAATGGGCAGACCAGGGAAATCAAAGCCCCGTGAGATGAAACCCGCCCCCCATGTGCTCTTTCCGGTCGGAGAAGCGGGAGGTTCACGGCGGTCTGTGCAGGAAGCCTCAAAGTTCACCTACCAGGCAAATACCGAGGGAGGAAATCTCCAGCTTGAGATGGGGGTGAGACGATGTCCGGCCTGTAGCACTGAAACATACCGGAACCGGTGCTCATGTGGAAGTCATACAGTCCCGGTTTTATCCTGTTCACGCTGTGGAATCGAGGTTCAGGGACTTGTCTGCCCTCAGTGCGGCATGGAACCCACTTCAGTCAGGCAATATACGGTCAATATCAGGCAGATGTTTCAGCAGGCACTTACCGATCTTGGAATGCGGGACCGGGATCTGGACCTGGTCAAAGGCGTAAAAGGACTGGTCTCCCGGAATAAACCGGTTGAAATGATTGAAAAGGGCATTATCAGATCTGCAAACAAGCTCTTTGTCTTTAAAGACGGGACGGTCAGGTTTGATATTATCGACATGCCTCTCACCCATTTCAGGCCCCGGGAGATTGGTGTTTCAATTGAGAAGCTGAGGGATCTTGGGTATACTCAGGATATTTACGGAGTTCCCCTGCAGAATCCGGACCAGGTTCTGGAGCTGCCTCCCCAGGATATCCTGGTCCCGGAGGGCTGTGGGGATTACCTCTTCTCCTGCACCCGGTTTCTTGACACGCTGCTTGAGAAAGTCTATGGGCTGCCTCCCTTTTACAATCTTGAAAAGCGGAGCGATCTTGTCGGCCATCTGGTCATCGGTCTTGCTCCCCATACCAGTGCCGGTGTCCTTGCCCGGATCATCGGATTTTCAAAAGCGAATGTGGGATATGGGCATCCGTTCTTCCATGCAGCGAAACGGAGGAACTGTTTTCATGGAGACACCCTTATCGAAGTCTATGAGGATGGGATGCTCCAGGAGATCCCCATCAGACGTTTTGTCCTGGAACATCTGGATCTCTCACAGGCAGGAGTCGACGCACTCGGGACATTCTATGCCGACCCGGTCCGTCCGGCCCATGTCAGAAGTGTTGACACCGGTGGCATTCCACATCTCCGGAAGATAACATCAGTCTCCGTGCACAAGGCTCCGGCAAACCTGATTCAATTCTCCACCTCACGGGGGAGAACCCTCTCCGTAACCCCGGATCATGCAATGCTCGTCTGGGATGTCACATACCTTCGGAAAATCCGGGCCTTAGAGGTGAAAATAGGCGATGCGGTCCCGATCTGGGAATGTGGCGTGGTGATCAGTGACCGGATAGTTGCCATCGATTATGTTCCCTGTGAGGATGAACGGGTCTACTGCCTTACGGTCTCCCAGGATCACAATGTCGTAGCAAACGGGATCTTCACCGGGCAGTGTGATGGTGATGAGGACTGTGTCATGCTGCTGCTGGATGGCCTGATGAACTTCTCCCGGTCATTTCTTCCGGTGACACGGGGTGGCTCCATGGATGCACCTCTTGTCCTGACAAGCAGAATCGATCCGACTGAGATCGACAAGGAGAGTCATAACCTTGATGTCTGTGCGACCTACCCGATAGAGGTGTATGAGACTGCTCTCCGGTACGGGAATGCCAAGGATGTGGAAAGCCTGGTTGACCGGGTTGAGCGGCGGCTGAATACTCCGGCTCAGATTGAAGGATTCTTCTTTACCCATGACACATCAGATATCTCTGCCGGCCCCCTGGAGACGATGTATACCCAGCTTCAGTCGATGCTGGACAAGCTTGACTGTGAACTCTCCCTTGCGAAGCGGATTCGTGCCGTAGATGAGCATGATGTGGCAGAACGTGTCCTTAAGACCCATTTTATCCGTGATCTGCAGGGAAACCTCTCTGCATTTTCAAAACAGAAATTCAGGTGCACCAAGTGTAACACCAGTTACCGCCGGATGCCTCTTGCGGGAAAATGCAAATGCGGGGGGAATGTTATTCCAACCGTCCATGAAGGGTCGGTGAAAAAATACCTGCAGATGTCCAGGCAGATATGTGAAGAGTACAATATTACCGAATATACCCGTCAGCGAATCGAAGTAATAGACATGAATATTGAATCCACATTCGGAGAAGAGAAGGTTGAACAGATGGGCCTTGCTGATTTCATGTAGGACTGCCCTCTAGTGTCCGATAATTTCCTTTTGGAACCCGCATCACAAACCGTACCCCCTTCCCGAACTCTCCGGTCTCCGTTATGGAAATACCGGTGATCGCAAGGATCTCCCTGACCAGAATAAGCCCGATTCCTGCTTTTCCTTCAAGGTTCAGGGATAAAATCTGTTCCTTATATTCCGGAGGAATCCCCGTTCCATTGTCCTCATAGATGAGCAGAAGGTCATCCCCATCCTGTTCTTTCCTGATGCTGACTGTTGTTACGTGCCCGCCATGAATTGCGGAGTTCTCAACAAGGTGCATAAACACCTTTTCAAGGAATGGGTCAGCATAGATAACTATCCCTTGTGCAGACAACTCTTTTGCAATTCCCCCCATGCTCAGGTGAGAGACGGCGTAAATGAATACCTCCTCAACATTCTGCCAGACTGCCGGTTTTAATCCCATGTCCTGGTAATTCTTCATGAACAGCACAAGTCGATCAATGGACCGTACTGCACTCCGGCTCCGTTCCAGATATTTTTCAGCATCAGAATTTCTGACGATATCAACAGCAAAATCAAGGTATCCCCGGAGAATGAAGAGCTGATTATTCATCGTGGTCCGGGTGAGATAATTGAAGAGATTTAATTTTTCCGTCGCTTTCCTGATTGCATTCTCACTTCGCAATCGTTCGGATATATCCCTGATGGCAGCTACAATCCAGATCCTCCCTTTCCACTCAAAGAACCGGCCAATGATCTCAACCGGGAATCTGATCCCTGATCTCTTCTGATGATACCGTAGAGGGATGGCAAATGTTCCGGTCCTGGCTTCAGAGAAAAATGTTCTGGTTATATCAGGTTCTGCAGATAATTGCGTGATTCTCATCCCGATAAGTTCATTCTTCTGGTATCCGTACATCTCAGCAGCAAAGAGGTTGGCCTCAAGTATCTCTTCGGTTCGTTGATCAATGAGAAAAATCGCCTCTTTTCCAAGTTCAAAGAGGTTATAGTATTTTTCATGACTTTCCTGGAGTTCTTCCCGTGCTGCTTTCTGCTCGGTAATATCAAATGCAAGCCCGATAACCCCGGTAACTGCACCTTTTCCATCTGTGATGGGCACTTTTCTCACGGTGAGCGGAATGTTCTTTCCGGATTTTTCTGGAATAGTCTCTTCGGAGATGAAGAGTGGCTTTCCTGATGCAATTACGGTATTATCCTGCTCCTGGTATCTGGTAGCGATGTCATGTGAAAACAGGTCAAAATCGGTCTTTCCTTTCATCTCTTCCGAAGTCAGACCAATCGTATCACACAAGGTCTGGCTGCCATACTGATATACTCCATTTCTGTCTTTCAAAAATGCATATCCGGGAAGGGCATCAAGAAGCGTTGTCATCATCTTTTCGGATCTTCTCCTGATCAGCAGAATAGAAAGGAGGGTAATAAAGGCCGCAGATAAGATAATGATGACGAATAGTGCTGCTAAAATAAATTCATAATACTGTTCGAGAATTGCCGGAGGTTTGTTGAGGAGGATGCTCCCCGGAGGGATTCGCTCTTCCGGGACGTGGAACCGTTCAAGGACGGCATAATCAAAAATATACTGGGTTGCATCTGTTCCCACAACCGGTATATCTGAAGTATTTTTCCCGGAAAGGATCTCCAGGGCCATCTGACCGGCGATGAATCCCTGTCTGTATCCGGAAAGAATGCTTCCACCCACGGTTCCCCGTCCGGTATTGAAATCATACAGGTTAAAAACCGGGACCGGGCTTGTTGCTGCAACTTTCTCCGCAAACTGGCCTATTTCAACGACTGTTCCGGTATTATCAACCGACCAGGAACCTATCAGGACAACTGTTCCTTGTGTCAGGTTCAAAACCTCCTGATACACTTCACTGGTTGTCACATCACCGACATATGAAAAAGTCGCCCTATCCTGATAATTCCGGCTGGCGTTCCTGATAGTTCCTGCAATTTCTATTCCTGATTCGGTATATTCACAGAGGACCAGGACATGGGTTGTTTCAGGGAAAAGACGAAATATGCTGTCGATGGTCTCTTCCGGGTTAATCGTTTCAATAACGCCGGTTATTCCCGGATATGTGTCGGGCCGTATTTCATCATATCCATTCAGCGCGGTGAAAATTATCGGGGTTTTTGAGAAAATTTCAGTGCGGTGCCTCAGCCCAAAGACAAGTGCGGCATCGTCGGTGGTGATGAGGAGATCCACCGGCTGGTCTTTGTACCGATACCTGAGCAGCTCTTCAACAAGGTTCAGGTTCTCATCAGAGGGGTAGTTCTTCCAGTTCAGGTATTCAAATGCGATGGAGGTATTCACTGGTAATGGCCCCAGTCCTGCCAGGATGCCTTCCGATACATTTGCCGTCCAGGTAAGGGTCGGGTTATATGAATGCAGGACCAGAATGAATTGCCCGGTGTCCTGACTTGCTGCGGCTCCACAGGTTGTCGAAAGGAGAAAAACCATGACCAATAGTGCGAGGATATGGAGTGGTGCATGGATGGTGGGGGGCCTTTCCATTATCTTGAACCTATTATGTATGTACTGAAGTAAGTATCGATCTATGATGGCAAAGCGGTAGCCTTTATATGTCTTCCTATAACGTCTGCTTGCAGGAAGGGGTAACAGAAAATATACAAATAGGATCCTCACCAACCTATGTACGTCAGCTTGGTGTGGATCTCTTCCATACCATCTCTTCTTCTTATTGTGCGGGGATAGCCAAGTGGTCAAAGGCGAACGCCTCAAGAGCGTTTCTCGTAGGAGTTCAAGGGTTCGACTCCCTTTCCCCGCATCAGGACAGCGTGTTCAGATGGTTATCATATTTATTGTCTAAACCATTCGTGTGATTGATGTCCTTTCCGGTGAAATAAATCTCTGAAAACGATACAAGTAACCGTTTTAATGGTGACTGTTGCTAGCGCCCGAATTATCTTTCTTTATTAGTTGGTTCTCGTATTGAGCGACTGTTCATTTCCCCGGACCATTCATCGGTTACTCTGGTGATATTTGTTTGTGATGAAAAAATATATTGAAGCCCAGATTGATGAAGGATTCTCTGAACAAAAGTATTAAAAACTAAGTAAGAGATGGTTCATTATGAAGAGTGTATGGGCTATCCTCATGATTGTTCTTGGGGTTCTTGGTTGTTCTGTACTGACAACCGCTGCTGAAGAGGCGATAACTACTACAGATTCCATTCCAAATTTAACCGGAATATGGAAAGGGACATCCTCGGGGTACATGGTAGGGTTGGGAT